>OFMI01001656.1_pt1 | contig 13355 bp, 7 predicted proteins | sample 1541741 | NCBI WGS metagenome assembly OFMI01 (sample SAMN04209219, study PRJEB22552) | human gut metagenome | biome: gut; material: feces | host: Homo sapiens | place: USA: Oklahoma | reverse complement strand
TATTCCACAAAATTTATTTATTAATCATATTTTTATTGCATTGTTTATTTTTATTCTTTTTTGTTACTTTGTCTACTGGTTTTATTGTTTTATTTTATGTTTCTCTTTATATTTTACTATTTTATCAATTTATTCTATATGGTTAATAAATAAATGTGGAACAATTTGTTACTTTATATTTTCTTGTGCAGAACAATTATATCATCTCATTATGAGATTGTATATTTCTTTTACATTACATTTATATTACATTTCAATTACTTATAAAAAATTCATAATCTCTTTAATATAACTTTTATTATATAATTTTTATTGAAATAAACACATATCTTTTACTTATAGTTACTACAGCTTATCTATTTTAAAAAATTTAGACAAATTTTTCTAATTGCTAAGTACCTCATCTAACACCTTTGCTAAATACTTCATACTAATTAAGCATTGGTCTAGTGTATTTCCTGTTGCACCTACTTCTATTAAACTTGCTGCTTTTGATACTTGTTGATTATATCCCGACTCTCGTAATATTATTGGCTTAAACAAACCTGGATACATCTCATTTGCTTTTTGTTGTACTTTTATAGCAAATTTCAGATTTTGTTGCCACTTAGGGTGTGGTATACTACTTCCATTTCCCCCTACAACAAACATTATTTGTGCTGCATATTCATCTCCTATTTTTACTGTAGGCGCATATTTATTGTCTCCTACAGCATCTCTATGTACATCTATAACTATGTCTGTGTTTTTATTTTCCTCAAGTAATTTTGTTACTGTATTTAAAGAACTTGTATATGAGCCTGTATATGATGGATAATCATGATAGTTTTCGTCATGTATTATATTATATCCATATGATTTTAATTGTTCTGTTAATTCCCTTCCTACACGTATTACACTAAAATTTTTGTCTGTTGTTCTAAAATTTCCTGTTTGTTTATATTGATATTTTTCACTTGCTGTATAGCTTTCACATGAATGTGTTTGATAAATTATAATATTATCTTTATTTATTTCTAATTTGCTTGGATCTAATACTTCATTTGTTAATTTATAATCTGTTTCATTTCTTATTTTCACTCCATAATATTCTTGTGAATATCTTGGACTTACATTTGATTTTAATACTTCTGTTTTTAATCCTGTTTCTGCATGTTCTATATTTTCAGAAGGCTTATTGTTAATTTCATTACTATTTTCCCCGTTATTTCCTACATTATTTGTGTTTTCATCTTCTGCATCTTTTTCTGCCATTTGCTTATTATTTTTATCTGAATTCAAATTATCTATTACTCCTAAATTTACACTTAAAATATCTTCTATTGTTTTATTTTCTTTTGGACTACTACTATTTTCTTTATTATTTATCTGTGATATTGCAGGTATACTTATATCTAAACATGACAAAAAATTTTGCCAACCATTTTCTAATTCTAATTCTAATTGTTTATTATCTTCATTTTGCTTTTCATTTTTACCTTTGCTTTCGCTTTGATTTTCTCTTTTCACTTCACTTGAACTTTTATTTATATCTTTACTGTTATTTTCACTAATAACTTCCGCTTCACTACTTTTTTCTATACTGCTATTGTTTTCTTTATTATTTTTTACACTTAAAAAATATCTAGTAAGTCCTACTACAATAGTAATTATTATAGTTATTTTTACTAGATATTTTATAATGTCTTTTAAACTAATTACTGCCATATTAATCATATTAATATATTTCTCCTTTGTCCAAGTTCTTATATACTAATATATGCCAGTACATTTTAAATTATGACAAACTAATAAATTTAATCTTATACATAACCTGTTTTAATTATTATTAACAATACAAAAACAATAAATGTAATATTTTTAGTGAGACAAGGTCTTTAAATTTGTGCATACAAATTTAAAGTAGCAGTGCGTCCGCAGTCGAATTAAAAATACTACATTTATTGTTGTAATACATTAACATAATATTATTGTTCAGGTTTCATAAAATTTCTATTTCGTTTATTTTGAAATATATAAAGTAATATTTTTAGTGGTTTATTATACTTACAATTTCTTCTACATTTATGTTTTTACCATCTTCTAATATATTAGCTTTCTTCTCTTCTCCTGTAATCATATTTTTTACGCTAATTACACCAGAGTTTATTTCATCTTCTCCTACTATTATTACATATGGAATTTGTAATTTATCTGCATATTTTAATTTTGCCTTTAGCTTTTTATCATTTAAATATATTTCTGTGTTTATGTTTTTTTCTCTTAAAGAATTAGCTAGTATTATTGGTTTTGATAAATCATCTACCATTGGAATTACTAATACATCTGACATAGAAGCCTTTTCTGCTTTTATAAGTCCTAATTCATTTAATTTATAAAATAGTCTTGTTAAACCTATAGAAATTCCTACTCCTGGAAGCTTTTTGTCTGTGTAATATTCTGCTAAGTTTTCGTATCTTCCTCCAGAACATACACTTCCAAGTTCTCTATAATCATTTAAAAATGTTTCATAAACTGTTCCTGTGTAATAGTCTAGTCCTCTCGCAATTGTTAAATCCACTTTAAAATGTGTATCTGGAACTCCAAATATTCTAATATATTTTACAACACTTATTAATTCTTCTAATCCCAATTTAAATGTTTCATTTTCTATATTTAAGTCTTGTAGTTTTTGTAATTTCTCATCTGTTGTTCCATCTATTTCTATAAAATTAATAATTTTTTCTATTGCTTCTTTGCTTACTCCTATTTCTTCTAAATCTTCTATTACTGCATCTTTTCCTATTTTTTCAATTTTATCAATTATTCTTAAAATTTCTACCGAATTATCCTTTTGATTTATATATTCAAACAATCCATTTAATATCTTTCTATTATTAATTCTAATTGTAAATTCTTCAAATCCAAGTTCTTTTATTAAGTTATATATAACACTTGGAATTTCTGCATCATTTATAGTACTTAGCTCTCCATCTCCAATAATGTCTATATCACATTGATAAAACTCACGAAATCTTCCTTTTTGAGCTTTTTCTCCCCTATATACTTTTCCAATTTGATATCTTCTAAAAGGAAAACTTAAATTTCCATAATTCTTAGCAACATATTTAGAAAGAGGCACTGTTAAGTCAAACCTCATTGCAATGTCTGTATCTCCCTTTTGAAATTGATAAATCTGCTTTTCAGTTTCTCCTCCCGCTTTTGCAAGTAATATTTCTGATAGTTCTAATATAGGTGTATCTAGTGGTAAAAATCCAAATTTTTGATATGTTTTTTCTATTTTTTGTTTCATTTGCTCAAATAATATTTGTTCGTTTGGTAGCAATTCCATAAATCCTGGTAATGTTCTTGGTTCTATCATAATCTTCATCCCTTTCTATTTAGCTTTATATTCTAAAATAATGTTTGTCAAAAAATATATACATTATATCTATTTTTTAGGTGTTTATTTAAACTTAAACATTTAATAAAATTTTTTAATATTTGAATTCACTTATATTAGTTTAATTCTCATTAATCAAGCCTAGGTTTTAAGTCAAAGTATATAGGTTTTTCTTCATATACAATAGTAGACTTTCCATGTCCTGGATAAATTATTGTATCATCTGGTAATACTAATATTTTTTTAGTAATAGAATTCATTATATCTTCTAAACTACTTGTTGGCAAATCTGTTCTTCCCCAAGTGCCCCTAAATATTGTATCTCCTGTAAATATGCACTTTTCTTTTTCACAATATAGTGAGCTTCCACCTTTTGTATGCCCAGGTGTATGAATTACTTTAAGCTCTATGTCTCCAACATGTAATAAATCTCCATCATCTACCCTAGAATCTGCTTCTATTTGTATATGATTTATTCCAATATAATCTGTTAAACTAATATTTTGGTTATATAAACCTTCTACATCATATCTATGAATTAATATGGTTCCACCTTTTGCATCTCTTACTTGTTTTAATGCACTTATATGGTCTCCATGGCAATGTGTTAAATATAAATATTTTACTTTTGCCTCTAAAATATCCAACATCTCTATTACTTTTTCTGGATTTCCACCTGGGTCTATAACCATAGTTTCTTTTGTATTTTCATCTTGAATTATATAGCAATTTGTTTTTTCTGGTATTCCACCATTTACTCTTATTATTTTTAGTATCATTTTAATAACTTCCTTCGTAATCTTTTATTAAAAATAAGTAATCATTATTATTTATTTTCTATTCTTTATTTTTTTCTCTTAACTTCATACACGCTATCTACTTTTCTTAAAGTTTTTAAAACTTTGTTTAATTCTTCTATATTTTCAACCTCAACAGTAACTTCTGCAATAACTATTTTTTCCTTTGTAGTTCTTGCGTTAATTGCAATTAGCTTTGTTTTTATGCTATTTACAGCTGTAATAATATCTGCAAGAATACCAGTCCTGTCATTTGCATAAATTTCTATTGTAACATCATATGCTTTCTCTTCACTCTTGCTCCATTCAACATCTATCATTCTGTTTTCTTCTGAAATAAGTGATTTTATATTTGTACAGTCTTTTCTATGTATAGAAACTCCTCTACCTTTTGTAATATACCCTACTATATCATCTCCAGGCACTGGATTGCAACATTTAGATAATTTAACTAAGCAATTGTCTATACCTTTTACTATAACTCCTGCATTATATTTTTTATCTTCATGTGGTTTTTGACTTGTAAGCTCTTCTATTTTCTTTTCTATGTTTGCCTCGTTATGTTCTTTTTTATATTCTTCTAATATTCTTGTAACAACTTTACCTGCTGTTATTCCTCCAAATCCAATACTTGCATACATATCGTCTGTATTATTAAATTTGTACCTATTTAATGCAGCTTGAACAAACTCTGGCTTAAATATCTCTGTATGGCTTAGTCCTAATTTTTTAAACTCTTTATCTACTGCATCTTTTCCTTTTTCTATATTTTCCTCTCTTTGGTTTTTCTTAAACCAAGAAAGTATTTTATTTTTAGCAGTAGAACTTGCCACAAATTTAAGCCAATCCCTACTTGGGCCTTTAGATTGGTCTGATGTTAATATCTCTACAATATCACCACTCTTTAGTTTTGTTACAATAGGCATCATTTTACTATTTACTTTACAACCAATCATTTTATTTCCTATTGCTTCATGTATTGTATAAGCGAAATCAATTGGTGTACTTCCTTTTGGTAGTGCTTTTATTTGTCCCTTTGGAGTAAACACATAAACCTCATCTTCAAAAAGTTCTGTTTTTAAAGTTTTCATAAACTCGTCTGGGTCTTGTAAATCTTTTTGCCATTCTAAAGTTTCTCTTAGCCAAGATAATTTATCATCTGTTACTACAACATTTGCTTTTTTATGTGTTCTAAAGCTTGCTTCTTTATAAGCCCAATGTGCAGCAATACCAAATTCTGCAACTCTATGCATATCCCATGTACGAATTTGTACTTCAAATGGTGTTCCTTTTGGTCCAATTAATGTTGTATGTAAAGATTGGTACATATTAGGTTTTGGTACAGAAATATAGTCTTTAAATCTACCTGGCATTGGGTTATACAATTCATGTACGACTCCTAATGCTGCATAACAGTCTTTAACAGAATTTACAATAATTCTTAAAGCAAATAAGTCATATACTTGGTCAAGTGTAATGTTATCCCTTTTCATTTTGTTGTAAATACTGTATAAGTGTTTTGCTCTTCCTGTTACTTCTCCTTCAATTTTTTGCTTTTTTAATGCTGTCTTTATTTGTTCCATTATTTGGTCAATAAACTTTAATCTTTCTTCTCTTTTTTTATTTATACCTTCAACTAACTCTCTATACTCCTCTGGATATAAATATTTAAAAGATAAGTCTTCAAGCTCCCACTTTAAAGAATACATACCCAAACGATTTGCAAGCGGAGCATATAAAACCATAGTCTCTCTTGCATTTGCTATTTGTCTATCTCTTGAAAGAAATTTAAGAGTTCTCATATTATGAAGTCTATCTGAAAGTTTTATTAAAATTACTCTTATATCTTTTCCCATAGCCAAAAACATTTTTCTATAGTTTTCTACTTGTTGTTCTTCTATGGTTGCATACTCTAATTTACTTAATTTTGTTACCCCATCAACCATATTTGCAATTTCTTCGCCAAATTTTTCTATAATGTCCTTTTTAGTAATATTTGTGTCTTCTACAACATCATGAAGAAGAGCAGCACAAATTGTACTGTCGTCTAGTCCAAGTGTTGCTAATATATAAGCAACTTGAACAGGGTGAATTATGTATGGTTCACCAGACTTTCTAAGTTGTCCTTCATGTTGAGATTTAGCCAAATCATATGCTCTGCTAATAAGTTTTGTGTCTATTTTTCTATTATGCTTTTTCATTTCTTTTATTACGTCATCCAACGTATATTCTTTTACTTCTGACATAAAATCACTTCCTTATGCTATAGCTTTTACTTTTATCTACTTATTTATATAGCTTTTCTTATATCTTTTATTGTAATTTGAACATTCTCATTTCCATTAAATGCGTTAACATCTATTGTTCCTACAATATCTACTCTATCTTCTATTTTATACTGCTCTGTCAAGTCCCCCATATTAAATCCTATTGAATCTATAAAAAAGTTATCTTGTTTTAGTAAAATTTTCAAATGCTTTCCTTCTGATAGAGATCTAATTGAGACTATTTTCAAGTTTTCTATTAAAAACAGTGGCATTTTATTTTGCTCTCCAAATGGCTCTAATTGATGCAGTTCTTTTACATTTTCTATGCTAATATCTTTTAATTCTACCTTTCTTTCTATATTAATTACTGGAACTATCTCAGATATATCTTTTCTTTCTGTATATTCTATAAAAGCTTTCTTGAAATTTTCAAATTTATCTTTTTTTATTGTAATTCCAACCGCCATTGAATGCCCACCAAATTTTTCTAAATACTCTGAACATTCCATTAATGCTTCGTGTAAATCAAAACCTGGTATACTTCTTCCAGAACCTTTGCCTTCATCTCCATCAAAACATATTAATATACTTGGTTTAAAATACTCGTCTGTAATTTTTGAAGAAACAATTCCTGCCACTCCATGATGCCATCCTTCTTTACCAATTACTATAGCAGGTTTATCTTTTTCCATTATAATTTCTTGTACTGCTTCGTCATATATTTTTCTTTCTACTTGCTGTCTTGCTGAATTATATTCGTTCATTTTTTCTGCAAGCTTTTTTGTAGTTTCCCTATTATTAGCCAAAAATAGTTCTAAAGCTTCATCTGCATGTCCTAACCTACCACATGCATTTATTCTTGGAGATAGTCCAAAAGAAACTGTTGTAGAGTCCATTTTCTTGAATCCACATAAATCTATTAAAGTTTTTAAACCAATATTGTTTGTCCTTTCTACTAACATAAGCCCAAGTTTTGCAATTACTCTATTTTCGTCTACAAGTGGTACAATATCCGAAATTGTTCCAATCGCTGCTATGTCTAAAAATTTTAAATATTCTTTTTCTGGCAATTTCCAATCTGTTGCTAAAGCTTGCATTAATTTAAAAGCTACTCCACAACCTGCTAACTGGTTAAAAGGATATTTATTATCCTTTCTTTTTGCATCTATTACTGCAATACATTTTGGAATTTCCTCACCTGGTTCATGATGATCTGTTACTATAACATCTATTCCTATTTTTTTAGCATACTCAATTTCTTCTATTCCTGTAATTCCACAATCTACTGTTATAATTAGTGTAGTATCAGAATATGAAATTTCCCTTATTGCATTTTTGTTTAATCCATACCCTTCTTCAAGTCTATTTGGAATATAAGTGTTAACATCTATATTAGAATTTGAAAAAAAGTTTTTAAGTAATGTAATACTTGTAATTCCATCTACATCATAATCTCCATAAATTGTTATCTTTTCTTTATTTTCTATTGCTTTATTTATTCTTTTTACCGCCTTTTCCATATCTGGCAAAAGAAATGGATTGTAAAAATCCATTCTTGTTGGATGTAGAAATTTAGCTACTTCTTCGTCTGTCTTTATTTCTTTGCGCACTAAAATACTAGCTAATAAATTACTTATTTTATATTTTTTGGCAAATTGTTCTACTTCTTCATTATTAACTTTGTTTACTTCCCACTTTTTTACCATATGCTCTCCTATTTTACTTGCTGTTTCATTCTTAAATATCCTAACTCTTCCCATCTGTTATATGCTAAATTTAGCCTAAATAAAACCTTGGGCTTAGCACCTGCTCTGTTTTTGTCAACTACACATGCATAATACCTAACATCTGGGTCTGTGTATTTCTTTAAATTGAAATATTTTGTATCTACTTCTTTTAGTGAATACTCATAATCATCATATGTTTCTTTATTAATTTGTTTAATTAAACAAAGTGTATCTAAAACTTCTTTTACAGTCCTGCTAACTGCTAAATCGTTAACATCTAAGTTTATTGGTAATGTTGTACTTTCTGTTAATTGTAATGTAGAATAAATAAACATATTAAAATTTTGAGCCAAATTTGAAAGTATTGTAGCCGTTTTCTTTATTTCTTCTCCTTTACCAATATTTGCAGTGTCTGTTTTTAATGTGTCATAAAATACATACTCTATTTTTTCTTTGTAATAAAAATTCATTATAACTTTTTTAAGTTCGTCATTCGTATGGTCTGTAATGTTTATAAAATAAATAGAATTGTCAATTTCTTTATTTGCCCATTCTACAGCTTTTATTGTCTTGTTAAATTCTGTCGAAATTTCTGTTAATCTTTTAACAAAATCTTCTTGACTTTCGTTTTCTTCTTTTACAACAAAACCATCTTCATCTACTTTTACTTTTTTAGTGTCATCTGGTCTAAACTTAAATTCTAAAAGTTCTCCTTCTGTTTTACTTATTTCTTGACCATGAAGCTTTTGTATTTCTGGATTATTTATTATTGTTGTAATTAAACATAGTTTCATTTTGTCTTCTGACATTTCATTTGATATAATTAAAACCTTTTTCTTATGGACAAAAGCAGTATATGCTGCTAAGTTTATTGTAAATCTACTTTTACCAGAGTTAGAAGGCATTGCAAATGCCATAGTTTCTCCCTTTCTTAATCCTTTAAATACACCTGAAAGAATAGGAAATGGAAAGTCTAATCCATTTGTTAAAGTATTGTCCCCCATCTCTAAAAAGCTTGTTAAATCTTTATTTAAAACAGCCTGTTTAAATTTTCCTGTAACTGTTACTTGATTTACTGCACTTTCTACCTCTTCTACAGACATAGATTTATATAAAACATAATTTATTATTTCTACTATTTTGTCTTGATTTTCCTTTATTGGATTTTCCAAATAGCTCTTTCTTAATGTAAATAATTTTTTAAGTTCTATATAAGTTTCTTCTATACTATAATTACTATCCATGTATTCTGCCATTAAGTCATCTTTAAGTTCTCGTATCTCGTTATTGTATTTTGGCAAATTAAATCCATCCTTAGCAATTTCTGGAGTGTACTTACTTCCTTCTGTAAATAAAACACTTTTATAAATCTCTGTACATTTATCATCTTCAAAATAACATTGTTTTTTTGTTACATAATATTTTGCTATTAACTTAGGATTTGTTAGTAATAATCCTAAATATATATGTTCTAGTGTTTCATTTTTTAGTTGTTTAGGATATATTCCAGTAGTATCTTCTTCCTCTTGAATTTCCTCCTCATTATCCTCTATATTATTTATTTCATCTGCATTGTTTGAGTTTTCATTTTCTTCTTCGTCTTTTTCTTCTTCACTTTCTTCTGTGTCTACATCTTTATCTTCGTTTTCAGCCACATTGCTACTTTCTTCGTCATCGTTTATTTCATTAGCTTCGTTTTCGCTTTTTTCATTATTATTTTGAATATCCAACTTATTTTTCTTTTTCTCTTTTTTGTTATTTGAGTTATCTTCTGTATCTTTTACACTTACTTCACTACTTTTGTCATCATCACTAAAATTATCTGTATCATATCTTTCAGTTTCTTCTGAATAATTATCTTCTTCATCTTTATATGCTTTTAATTTCTTAAATAAAGGATCTTCCGAAAATTCGTCATAATCATCATAATCATTACCATAATTGTCGTCATAATTTTCATCATTATTATACCCGTCTTCTTTATTATCTTCTTTTTGGCTTTCTGTATTGGCTTCTTCTTTCACTTCGTCATTTGTAAAAAAGTCATCATCTGGTACATCTGCTGCATTTTTATATAATGTATTACTATCTTTATTTTTCTTTTCTACATTACTATTTTTAATTTTCTCAATTCTGTCTAAAGCCTTTTTAAAATTCTTTTTACGTATATCTTGTTTAATTTTTTCCACTTCTGCTTTGTTTTCATCTGTTACTTTTAACTTTTGCAAACTTTCAAATAATTTTACAGCATAATTATCCATATATTTACTTCTCCTCTTTTGACTTTTTATGATTATATAACATATTTTTTTTCAATTCAATATTAGAGCAAAAGAAAAAATCTTTTTATTGTGCCCATGCCAAAGAAAGAGAGACTTTAAATTTTTAAAGTTCTCTCTTTCCTTCTATGCTTTGAAACAAATTAGTGTAATTTTACAGTGGTCAGTGCTACTTAATATAAAGCGTAGCACGAAAACCAGTGTAGAAATAGCAATTACCAGGATAGCAGCAATGGCGACAAGCAACAGGATAATTTCTCCCATCACCGAAACAGCTACCACCACGGATAACACTATACGAACTTCCATTCTGTTCTTGCGTCCATTCTTCTACATTACCTGCAAAGTCATAGATGTTATTAGCACACCATTTTTCTCTACTTCCTGTTTTAACTATCATTGGGAAATTCTCTGTATTACAATAATTTCCCAATTCAGTAGAGTCCTCTGCAATTTCAGCAAGAGTTTTAACTTCCGTTTTAATAAACCATTCCAATACTGAATCATATTCTGTACCAAAAGTCAGATGACTTTTAACTGTTTCAGAGTCTTCGATAGTGGATGCAACCTTCCTGGCATCATCAAAATTGATGTTTACCCACGGCATAACTCCTTTTACTGACTGTGGTTTTCCTACTGAACTCTTGGATATGTTATAACGAGAAATATAAAATCCTCCATATTTTTTAACACTTTCAAGTTGTTCAAGCAGTTCACTATTTAAAACTTCATTGAATTCACTATCCGAAAATTCATCGTTCATGTAATTTCGTCTACCGAATTTCTCTAAAAAATGTTCTCCATCAAGTGTTCCATTAGAGTCGAGACTTCCCACAGGAATCCATACAAACTGGCTTGCATCTGAAAATCTTTCAATTACAAATCCATTGTTCCATTCTCCACAGATATGCTTATATCCTTCTGGAATTGGAGGATTTACATAGTTTGTAGAGTATACATTGGCTGTAGCAATTTTCCTAGCTCTGATAATTAACTCCCCACTTGTTCCATCTGAGACTTCAAAGGTTATACCTTCTTCTGCATCAAGCATAAACTTTTCATACCGTTTCATAGCCTATACCTCCTTGAGTGATAATTTTATAACGGTTTCAACATGACTATTGTCATTGTGTTAATAATATCACTTCTTCTTGAATTTTGCAAGATTTGTGTATGAGTTCTTTTCGTTGAAAATGAGTGTTAAAATACAACTGTGCAATCCATAAGAAAAATACCCCCTTGATATTTTATTATATCATAAAAGGTATTTTTAGTTTACACAAAATTTTGGACATTCCCGGAATTATATGTTACACATTAAAGTACTACCAAGACCGGACGGAACGAAAGGTTGTGATACATATAACCATCGCTATATTCAAAAGAGAATACACCTGCAGCCATACGACTATAGCGATCGCCTCCGCGGTTGAAGAAAGGATATCTCGTACCAGGAAAGTTAGAATAATCGCTGTACCACGATGTGCTATTGCTGCCGTTCGCGCTTGTCTCGTAAACCGCATCTCCATATTTTCCTGAGTTTGCATTATAATTATTTTCATAACTATCTGAACTTCCTTTACTATACACATTTTTTGCTTTTGCGTCTCCATTTACTAAACTACTTCCAGTGCTTGTTGTATAACTATTATTTACATATCCTGCTACATATTCCCATGCTCCTCCGCTCATATCATATACTCCATACACATTTCCTGTTGTACTTGCTTTTACTCCTTGTATACTTGTATAATTTGTCGTTGTTCCTACATTTTCATCTGCACTTACGCTATTTCCTGCCGAGCCTGTTATGAAACTATTACTACTATTTATCCATACCTCTTCTATTTCTTTTCCATATTTACTTTTACTTAAATATGCTACTACTCCCCATTCGTCATTTTTCATCATATGGCTATTTAATGTACTATTATAATTTTTACATACTTCATATATATTACTTATTGTTATACCTCTCCAACTGCTTACTCCTGGTTTTACTTGTAGTTTCTTCCCTGTTCCATTATATTCACTATTCGATGTATTTGTTGTTGCTCCTTCTGGACTTGCTTCAAATTTTGCTACCCATATTCCATTTACTTCTTGTCCATAGTTAAATGCTGGGTGTATATTCCAATTTCCTTGGCCACTTGCATTATTAAAGCTTGTTCTTCCTGTACTTGTCTCATTACTTGTTCCTTTCATGAACTCTATTTCTATATTTCCTGCTGTATTACTATGATATCCACTTGTTATACTATATGCATATCTTGGTATCCATACCCACATACTTCCATCTGTCGTTTTTGCATTTGCCCACTTCTTTTCTGTGTAGTTATACCAGTCTGGGTCATTTCCTGTTGTTTCTACCCAAGTGCTTCCATTCCATTTTATTGGTGTCATTCCACTTCCTAGTTTTGGCGTATTTACTCCTTTATCCTCATTATAGCTTCCATCTGCTACTAACTCTTTTCTTACTGTTACTGCATTACTTATTGTTTCTTTTTTATTTCCTGCATTATCTACTGTTAGTACATGTAAATAATATGTTCCTGCTGTTGTTGCTTTTAATGTTAGCGTTGTTCCTGAACTAAAGTTTCCTCTTGTATAACTACTTTCATTTTCTCCTATTGCTTCTGATATTGTATTATATACCCATTTACTTGCTGTAGTGTTTACTCCACTTTCATTATCTGTTAATGTTACTGTTGCTGTTACACTTCCTTCTGTTGTTGTACTTGTTCCACTTAAACTTATTGTTGCTTGTTGTGGTTCTATTTCATCTTGTACATCTATATTTGCTGTTTTACTTCCGTTTGTTCCATCAAATAGTCTTCCATATACTATCTGTCCATGTTGTAAATTTCCTATTACACTTCCACTTGTTGTGTTTGTCCAACTTC
>OFMI01001645.1_pt1 | contig 13452 bp, 10 predicted proteins | sample 1541741 | NCBI WGS metagenome assembly OFMI01 (sample SAMN04209219, study PRJEB22552) | human gut metagenome | biome: gut; material: feces | host: Homo sapiens | place: USA: Oklahoma | reverse complement strand
CTGCTGTGAGTGTATCCCCTGCATTCACACTGCCCAGCACATTGGAGCTGGTAGTTGCTGCTGCACGGATATTAACGCCGGAACCTGTGACAGTACCTTCTGTTTCTGTCAACTGAAAATAATCACTGGATACAAAACCATTCTGTCCATTATAAGAGATCTGATACCAGCTGCCGCTTTTGCCAGTCACCTGATATTCTGATCCACTGCTGATCTGACCCAATACAGCCGCATCTGTTCCTGCTGCTTCACGGACATTGACGTTGGTGCCATTTGCCTGTCCCATATCAGCCGCGAAAACCGTTGCTGTACCGAGCATCACGCAGGCTGCTGTTACACAAACCTGGCGGATTGCTTTGGATAAGTTCATAAAAGCTTCCTCCACTTTGTCTTTTTCCCGAATTTATTACAAATCTGTTACAACTAGTATACGAAAGTTTAATAATCTTGTCAATATTTTTTGCAGATAACTTTTCATAATCTTCCACAACATAGCATAAGAAACCCTTATTTTTCGCCATTTTTCTTGTTTACAAAAAAGACTACCCGCGTTTTTTGTCATGTAAAAAGGAAATAGATATCCGCGCAAACATTTTTTAAGAATTTTAAAAGAAATAAATGTCAAGAACCAAAATTCCCTATATTGTTTTTTCTGGAAAGACAAAATATTCAATCGCTTTCAAAATACACCAAATTACTTCCACCGCAGACCATGCCCAGTTTTGCCCCTTCTTCCTTCCGCAGCACAAATTCCTGTACATCCTTTTGGATATGATGCTTAGGCATCTGAGAGCCATAGATCATTGCCGCATGTTCCACAGCACCACCGCCAATGGTACCAGCCAGAATCTCATTATCTTTTACTACCATTCTTGCCCCTGCTTCTCTGGGCGCAGAACCGCTTTTGGCAACAATCAGTGCCATGGTTGTCCCCGCTTTTTCACACAAAGCATCCAGCACCGCATCTTCAATGGTTTCTACAGGCACCTTATTTTTCTCCTGAATGATTTCTGCCGCAATGCAGACGGCGATTTCTTCTGGTGTCACAGCACCGATCTTCAACCCAATGGGTGCATGGATGGCTTCCACTTCCGCAGGCCGAAAGCCGGATTTATAAAGAGCTTCTTTCGTTTTGGCAACTTTATTTTTGCTGCCAATCATGCCCACATAGGCATACTTTCTCCGCAAAATCTGACGGACGCATTGTTCATCCGCCTGATGCCCTCTGGTGACCACCACATAATAATTAGCAGGTAAATCAGGAATTTCCTCAAAAACCTGCGCAAAATCGCCGCAGAGCACGCAGTCCGCTTCCGGGAACCGCTGGAGGTTGGCAAACTCTCCGCGATCATCCACAACGGTCACATGAAAACCCAACAGTTTCCCCAATTTCACCAGGGAAAGGGAAATATGACCGCCGCCAATAATCACCAGTCTAGGGCTCATGCCAAAATGCTCCACAAACACATGATTCTCACCAATCTCACAAGTGGTGCAGCTTTTCATTTCGCCAATGGTTAACAGCATTTTCTTCGCTGTTTCCATTTCTCCCGGAGGTGCCCAAAGGACACCTTCCTCCTGCCACAAAAACTGAAAGCCCTGTAAAGGACCTTCATAAACAAGACCGCTGCCTACCCAATCCAATTCCTGCAGGTAGTGCCGGAGTTGTTTATATGCTTCTCTCATGGGAATCTCCCTCTTTTCTACTACAATATATTTATGGTTAATATCCCTTACAGCCAGTAAGGAATTATCCATCTTGTTGCTTAAGCTGTATAATGATGGAGCAATAGGTATATCGTCTCCCTTTCTTGGACTTTGCGTCCGTATTATAGACTGATAACCAGCTCCTCATTCGCAGCGTTCGTTTTATGCAGGTTGAATCGCCATAGGCGCATTCGTGTCACACCACAGTAGATTGAATAGGCAATGAGTAAAACTGGTACTTATCCATTGCAATAATTCTTAAGGAGTGACAAATTTATGAACGCAGTAGGTATCGATGTTTCTAAAGGTAAAAGTATGGTTGCAATCATGCGCCCATTTGGCGAGACTGTCTCTCCACCTTTTGAAATAAAACACACAGCCAGTGACATCCATTCACTTGTTGAGCTCATCAACTCTGTTGAAGGCGAATCTCGAATTGTAATGGAGCATACAGGACGTTATTACGAAGTCCTTGCCCATCAACTTTCCGAAGCAAATCTTTTCGTCAGTGCCATTAACCCAAAGCTTATCAAGGATTTTGATAACGATTCCCTCCGCAAAGTCAAATCTGACAAAGCTGACGCTGTTAAGATTGCCCGATATGCACTTGACAAGTGGCACAATCTCAAACAGTATAGTGTTATGGATGAATTACGAAATCAGCTTAAAACCATGAACCGTCAGTTCAGCTTTTATATGAAGCATAAGACGGCTATGAAGAATAATCTCATTGGAATCCTTGACCAAACCTATCCTGGCGTGAATGCTTACTTTGACAGTCCTGCTCGCAGTGACGGCAGCCAGAAATGGGTTGATTTTGCATCTACATACTGGCATGTGGACTGTGTCCGTAAGATGTCTCTAAATGCTTTTACCTGCCATTATCAAAACTGGTGCAAACGCAAGAAGTACAACTTCAGCCAGTCAAAGGCTGAGGAAATCTATGGAAAAGCAAAGGAGCTTGTTCCTGTACTTCCAAAGGATGACCTTACAAAGCTTATTATCAGGCAGGCTGTTGACCAGCTTAATAGTGCTTCTACAACCGTTGAATCACTACGTACCTTGATGAATGAAACCGCCTCAAAACTACCCGAGTATCCTATTGTTATGGATATGAAAGGGGTTGGGCCTTCACTTGGCCCTCAGCTCATGGCTGAGATTGGAGATGTTTCACGATTTACTCATAAAGGTGCTATTACTGCATTTGCTGGTGTAGATCCCGGTGTTAATGAATCCGGTATTTATGAACAAAAAAGTGTGCCAACTTCAAAGCGTGGTTCTTCTGAGCTCAGGAAAACCTTGTTTCAAGTAATGGATGCTTTGATTAAAACCAAGCCACAGGATGACCCTGTATATCGGTTTTTAGATAAGAAACGTGCTCAAGGTAAACCTTACTATGTCTACATGACAGCGGGTGCCAACAAGTTTCTAAGAATCTACTATGGTCGAGTGAAAGAATATCTTGCAACTCTTCCAGAATCCTAATTATCCACTACAATTTTCAGACCAGCACTGGTGTGGTGGTCTTATTTTGATACCCAATTTTCAACCTGTATAAAATTTTCAATGTTCTTTTAATTTAGCCTTGACTTTTTATTTGCAGGCTATATAGTTTCATTATACAACAAAAGAAAGGCAGCAAAAAGGCAAAATTCTGCCAAAGTGTCTTGGCAAAAATTGACACGTCTTTACGCAAAGAAATACCCAGCTCTGCCAAGCCGGGTATTTCTGAAGTTTATTTCTGTTTTGGATGCCATACAGCTTTTTCCAGTTCCACCAAAGGCAGAGGTGCCAGAGCAAGAGCCACTGTCAACAGCCATTGTTCTCCGTTCAAAGGTACCACCTGGAAAATACCAGCCAAAGGCGGCATCATAATCACAACGCACTGCAAGGTTGCCCCAACCACAAATGCCATGAGAAGCCACTTGTTGGAGCAGAAAGGCAGTTTCCCCAAAGAGCCTTCTCCCCGCATATTGAAGGCATGTACCAGCTGGGAAAGGGAAAGCACCGCAAAAGCCATGGTACGCCCTACGGCATAGCCATTCTCCTGATCGAAATACACATGCCCAATGCCGAAAGCCAGCAACGCCAAAACGCCAATCATAACCCCTTCTAGCAGGATTCTACCGCCAAGTCCATCCCCAAACAAACTGCCCGTATTTTTCCGCGGCGGGCGTTCCATGATGTTTTCCTCTGCTGGCTCCATGCCAAGGGCAATGGCAGGCAGGGAGTCCGTCACCAGATTCACCCACAAAAGCTGGATGGGCAAAAGAGGTGCTACCCAGCCCAAGAGCATTGCCACAAAGATGGTCAAAATCTCCCCGATGTTGCTGGAAAGGAGAAAATGGACAGCTTTGCGGATATTATCGTAAATGCCTCGTCCTTCCCGTACAGCTTCCACAATGGTGGCAAAGTTATCGTCCGTCAAAATCAGGTCTGACGCCCCTTTTGCCACTTCCGTGCCGCTTTTGCCCATGGCACAGCCGATGTCTGCCGTTTTCAAAGCAGGGGCATCGTTGACGCCGTCCCCTGTCATAGCAACCACATTACCCCGTTTCTGAAAAGCTTGCACAATACGTACTTTATGCTCCGGTGCCACTCTGGCAAATACCGTGCAGGTTTCTGCCGCCGTTTCCAGTTCCTTGTCGCTCATTTTATCCAGTTCCGCCCCTGTGACAGCGCAATCCCCTTTCTGGTAGATGCCCAATTCCCGACCGATGGCTTCTGCCGTCAGCACATGATCCCCCGTAATCATGACAGGACGGATGCCTGCCTGTCTGCAAAGATGTACCGCCTCTTTCACTTCCGGTCTGGGCGGGTCTACCATACCTGCCATGCCCGCAAAAACCAGATTCCGCTCCAAGGCTTCTTCTGTCAAAGGAGGTTTTTCCGACCACTGCCGAAACGCCACTGCCACCACACGCAATGCCTGTGCCGCCATTTCCCCATTGACCATCCTTGCCATGCTTTTTCGCCTATCGTCAAAGGGAACCTGTCCACTGCCCTCCATGCAGAAGGCACATTTTCCCAGCAGAATATCCGGTGCGCCTTTTGTGACGGAAATCCAGCCGTCCTCTGTCTTGTGGAGGGTGGTCATGCGCTTTCTTGCAGAAGAAAAAGGAATTTCTCCCACCCTTGGCATGTCCCGTCTGAGGGCGGCAAAGTCAATGCCCATGCTTTGGGCATACTCTCCAAGGGCTTTTTCCGTCGGTTCTCCCTGCAAATTCCCATCTGACACATTGCAGTCATTGCAGAGGGCAAAAAGATTTGCAACCGTTTCACGCAAGTCCTCATTTTTCGGTTCCCTATGGCTGTAATCTGTCCATGTGGTGACCTGCATACGGTTTTGGGTCAATGTGCCTGTTTTGTCAGAACAAATGACCTGTGCACCGCCCAATGTTTCCACTGCCGACAGCCGCCGGACAATGGTGTGTTTTTCCGACATACGGGATGTGCCCATAGCCAATACGATGGTCACAATGGCAGGCAATCCTTCAGGAATGGCTGCCACCGCCAGGCTCACTGCCGTCATAAACATGGAAAAAGGCGGTTTCTCCTGCAAAATCCCCATGCAGAAGATAAGAGCGCAGATTGCCAATGCACCAATACCCAGCTGTTTTCCTGTTTGTTCCAGCTTTTTCTGCAAAGGCGTCATACTGTCAGATGTACGGGAAAGCATGGCGGCAATTCTGCCCATTTCCGTTTCCATACCCGTTGCTGTTACCAGCACTTTCCCTTTGCCGTAAACCACATAACCTCCAGCGAGCACCATGTTTTTCCGGTCACCTGTTGCCGTTTCTTCAGGCAAGCCGCCTACTGATGTTTTTTCTACAGGCAGTGCTTCCCCTGTCAGGGCGCTTTCTTCTGTTTTCAGACTGCGGCTTTCCACCACACGTCCATCAGCACAAACAGCGTCCCCTGTTTCCAGCAGCAGCAAATCCCCCGGCACCACTTCCGCCGCCGGAATTTCCCGCACAATGCCGTCCCGAATGACACGAGCATGGGGTGCTGCCATTTTCTTCAGGGCTTCCAGCGCCTTTTCCGCTTTGCTTTCCTGAAAAAGCCCCAATGCGGCGTTGAGCACCACAATGCCCAGAATCATCACCGCATCCAGCACATCATTTTCCCCGCTCAACCTAGAAATGACCACAGACACCACTGCCGCTCCCAACAGCAGCAATATCATAAAGTCATCAAACTGTGCCAGGAACCGCCAGAAAAGACTTTTTTTGCCGTCTGTTTCCGCCAGTTCATTCCTGCCTTTTTGCACCAGCCGCTCCGCCGCCATTTGGGAAGTCAATCCCTGTTTCTCGTCTGTTTCCAGACGACGTGCCGCTTCTTTCGTTTCCATTTGCCACCAATTCATATCCTCACCCGTTTCTCTCGTTGTCTTTGGTTGTCCTGCTTTTCCATTCTATGCGCCTATGACCAAAAACATGACTGCGGCATATCATAGCCACAGGAGGTGTTTCCCATGATTCTTTCCTTTCTGCTGGCACTTTCTCTCAGTCTGGACGCACTAGGCGCAGGTATGGCATGTGGACTGAGGCGAATTTCCCTGCCTGTTTTCTCCCGCATCGTTTTGGGGCTGGAAACGGCTGGGCTATTGTTTCTTTTTCTCAAAGCAGGTACCTTTCTGGCTGCCTGTCTGCCGCCCCACTGGGCAGAGCGAGGGGCAGCGTTATTTCTGGTGGGCTTTGGTCTATTTCTCTTGTTTCAAGGATGCCGCAAACAGACAGACAGCCCCTCTCCCCTGAAATTTCTGCGCAGCCCTTCCCAATGTGACACCGACGGTTCCGCAGTGCTGGAAGCAGGCGAAGCTTTGCTGTTAGGGCTGGTGCTTTCTGCAGATGCCTGCGGTGTTGGGCTTAGTGCCGCTGCGGCAGGTTTTTCCGTATATTGGCTGCCTTTTTTCGCTGCTCTTTTACAGACATTTTTCCTTTCCGTGGGCGCAGGGGCAGGAAAACGGCTTATGGAAGCGGCACCCATGGCGGAAAACCGCTATACCCTTTTGTCCGGCGGCATTTTCCTTGCCATGGGGCTGCTGCGGCTGTTCTGGTAGTCAGACATTTGTTCTTTTCATTTTGGAAGAAATATGCTATGATGGAAAAAAGCGTAAGGACGGCAAACAGGAGGCGATGACATGTTCACATCTTTCAACAGCGTGGAACTGATCACAGTTTCTTCACTGGAAGAACAGACCAAGCTGCGGAATCTGCTGACCCAAGGGGGCGTAGAACATATGGTGTCAGTGAAAGATCCCCATCAGACCAGCGGTTTTTTTCCTGTGCCTGATCCCGAAACCATGATGACACAGCTCATGGCTTATACTTTTTATGTGCATAAAAAACAATTGCAGCAGGCAATTTCTCTGCTGGAACAGGAGGGGTTTGTATGATTAACGTATTCAACAGAAAAGAAGTCTGCATCACTTACGACATGGCAGAACAGGCACGTGTAAGAGATATTTTGAAACAAAACAACATTGAGTATGATCTGGACACCAAGCGCATTGAATCTCCGTTGGGTGGACAAAGCCTCATCAGCTCATCCACTTCCCCTCTGGGCGCTCAGGTCAGTGTCAACAGCGACATGAGCAATCGCTGTCTGGAACACAAAGTATATGTCAAAAAATCTGATTACGAACTGGCAAAAAAACTCATTGAAAAGTAAGCATATAAATGCCGGATGTTCCTTTTGGAATATCCGGCATCTTTTATATATAACAGAAAAGCCGAAAATCTCTGCATCAACAGAAATTTTCGGCTCTTTTTTTATTTTCTCAAACAGACTGTGACAGATTAACCGTGGAACAGCTTTTTGGTCTGATAAATGGGTTCACAGGTCAGGTTCACACCCAGTTTCTGGAACACATTTTCATCTACCGCGGAAAGGATAACGGAAGAATGGACTTCGCAGCATTTCAGTTTTTCCAGCTGCTGCATCGCCAGTTCCGCTTTTTCGTCTGTTGCAGCACAGATACACAAAGCAATAAGGATTTCGTCTGTGTGCAGTCTGGGGTTATGGTTGCCCAGATGGGACACTTTCAAATGCTGGATGGGTTCGATGATGGTGGGAGAAATCAGCTTCACATCGTGATCCAGATTTGCCAGTTTCTTCAGTGCGTTCAGCAGCATGGCAGAAGACGCGCCCAACAGAGAGCTTGTCTTGCCGGTAACGATGGTGCCGTCAGGCAGTTCGATGGCTGCCGCAGGTGCGCCGGTTTCTTCGGCTCTTTTCATAGCCGCTGCCGCTACGGGACGGTTGTCCACGCCAGTGCCTGCCTGTTTCATCAGCAGTTCCAGTTTATAGATGGATTCTTCGCCGCCGTTGCCTTTTCTCTGTTCGCACAGGGCTTTGTAATACCGGCGGATGATTTCATTTCTGGAGGCTTCTTTGACAGCTTCATCATCGATGATGCAGTTGCCTACCATATTTACGCCCATATCTGTGGGGGATTTATAGGGAGATTCCCCGTAAATCTTTTCAAACATAGCGTTCAGTACCGGGAATACCTCTACGTCACGGTTATAGTTGACAGTGGTTTCGCCGTAAGCTTCCAGATGGAAGGGGTCGATCATATTCATGTCGTTCAGGTCAACGGTAGCCGCTTCATAAGCCAGGTTGACAGGGTGCTGCAAAGGTACATTCCAGATGGGGAATGTTTCGAATTTCGCATAGCCAGCCTTGATGCCACGTTTGTTTTCATGGTACAGCTGGGACAGGCAGACTGCCATTTTGCCGCTGCCGGGACCGGGTGCTGTTACAACCACCAGAGAATGTTCTGTTTCGATATATTCGTTTTTGCCGAAGCCGTCTTCACTAACGATGAGAGGCACATTGCTGGGGTAGCCGGGAATGGTGTAATGGCGATACACCTTCAGACCCAGGTTTTCCAGTTTCCGCTGATAAGCCACTGCGCTTTCCTGACCGTTAAACTGTGTCAGTACCACGCTGCCCACATACAGGCCGTAGCCGCGGAAAGCGTCGATGAGGCGCAGTACGTCCATGTCGTAGGTAATGCCCAAGTCGCCGCGGACTTTGTTCTTTTCAATATCACCGGCATTGATGACCAGAACGATTTCTACGTCCTCTTTCACCTGCACCAGCATGTTGATCTTACTATCCGGCTTAAAGCCCGGCAGTACCCGGGAAGCGTGATAGTCATCGAAAAGCTTGCCGCCGAACTCCAGATAAAGTTTGCCGCCAAACTGTCCGATTCTTTCTTTGATGCGTGTTGACTGCATCTGCAAATATTTGTCATTATCAAATCCAATCCGTACCATTTTTTAATCTCCCAAATCTATTGTCACATCCGTTAACTGTTTCATTTACGGTACAAAATTATACTATTTTTTTTCACGATTTACAAAGGAAACCTTGTTTTTTTTCGAAAATCTCCCACTTGCATGAAAACTTTTGTCATTTCTTAGGTTTTTTCTATGGAATTCTGTTCAAAATCCTCCTCTTTGCAGACTACCGATAAGCAGTATATACGAACCTCCGCCGCTCCTGCCCGCAAAAGGGTACGTGTACACTCCTGTAGTGTGGTGCCTGTGGTGAAGATATCATCCAGCAGCAAAACATGTTTTCCTGCAATGACATCTTTCTTTGCCGCACCAAATACGTTCTTCAGGTTTTCCTTTCTCTGTGCCGCCTTCAGACTGTTTTGGGGCAAAGTATCCACAAGTCTTTCCAATACACCGGGCACATGATGCATTCCCGTTTCCTTTGCCAGTCCTTCGCAGAGGATTTCCGCCTGATTGAATCCGCGAAACCGCAGTTTATTGGCATGGAGCGGTACTTCCGTCAGCACATCTGCCCATGTTGCCCAGCCAGGATGCTCCTGCAAAAGATATTCCGCCATCAAATGACTGAGCCGCTCCCCTTCATGGCGATACCCATGAAACTTAAAAGCAGCAATCTCCTCCTGCATGGTTTCATAGGAAAATGCCGCTGTGCCCGCTGTAAAAAGAAAATCCTTATGGCGGCACCGATGGCAAAGAACGTCATTGTCCACAGGTCTGCCGCAGATACGGCATTTTTCTCCTGTGAGAAAAGGCGGATGCGCCAGACAATCTGGGCACAACAGCCGTTCTTCTTTCTCCAAAGGCAAAAGACTGCCGCATACAGCGCATCTTGGCGGAAAGAGAAATTCCTTCAGGGTTTCTTTCACACTTCTCATTCTCCCGCCTCCGCCATAAAGTCATAAAGATTCCGTATGCGCTGGGCAAGACCTGTATACCGTCCCACTTCTCTGTCGTTGTTTACCATGGCGGAAATGGTTTCCTGTATGCCCACCAGCACTACCAGAGTTTTGGCACGGGTCACCGCTGTATAAAGCAGGTTCCTTGTCATGAGCATAGGCGGACCGCTGTGAACAGGAATGATGACAACAGGATACTCACTGCCCTGAGATTTATGGATGGTGATGGCATAAGCCAGTTCCAGTTCTTCCAGCTGGGAATAATCGTAATCCACCACTTTCCCATCATCGAAAACCACCTGCATGGTTTCGTTTGCATCATCGATCTCTCTTATCATACCCGCATCGCCGTTAAATATGCCTACGCCTTCATCACAGCGTTTTCCCATGGCATTATACATGCGCCAAGCGATATTATAGTTATTTTTGATCTGCATGACCTTGTCCCCTTCTCGGAAGACAATCTGGCGGAATTCTTTTTCCGCCCGTTCCTCAGAAGGCGGATTCAAAGCCGCCTGCAAAACAGTGTTGAGATTCTGCACACCCAAAACGCCTTTTCGCATAGGTGTCAGCACCTGCATATCTCTAAGGCCATCGCAGCCTGTAAACTTGGGCAGACGGGTCAGTACCAAATCCCGGATGGTACGCACCACATCTTCCCCGAAAGCACGTTTCACAAAAAAGAAATCTGTGCCATTTTCGTTGAGGACAGGATCATCCCCTCTGTTGATGCGGTGAGCATTCATGATGATGGCGCTTTCCTGTGCCTGACGGAAAATATGCTCCAATCTGACTACCTTCAGCCGTTCACTGCGAATCATGTCTTTCAGTACATTGCCGGGGCCAACGGAAGGAAGCTGGTCCACGTCCCCTACGAAAATCAGACGGGTTCCCGGTGCCACCGCCCGCAGCAGGGCATGCATCAGCATAATATCCACCATGGAGGTTTCGTCAATGATGATGACATCCGCTTCAATGGGATTTTCCTCGTTTCGATCAAAGGTCTGTCTGCGGACATCTTCTCCCAAAAAGGTGCTTTCCAGCATACGGTGAATGGTCTGGGCTTCTACACCTGTGGCTTCGCTCATGCGCTTTGCCGCTCGTCCTGTGGGCGCCGCCAGCACTACCTCACAGCCCTCATCTTTTAACAATCGCAGAATGGTATTGATGGTGGTGGTTTTCCCGGTACCGGGGCCGCCGGTGATGATGAGAACACCGCAGCTCATGGCTTCCAGCACTGCCGCACGCTGTTCTTCCGCCAAAATGACACCTGTTTTCTTTTCCATGCGGGCAATCTCATTGGCAACACCTTCCATATTGGTGCACATATATTCCTGAGAAAGTTCCAGCAGCCGTTTTGCCACTGCCATTTCCGCATAAAAATAGGTATTCAGATAGACGCTGTCCACACCGTTCATGGTTTCCTGCCAAATTTGGCTGTCCACCTGCAATTCCCGGATAGCGTTTTCCACATGGTCGGGATGGAGCTGCAACAATTCTTTTGCCTGCTCCATAAGGCTTTCTTTAGGCAGATAGCAATCCCCGTTGGATGCTGCATTGGTGAGGATATATTTCACTGCCGCTTTCACACGATTGGGGTCATCAGGGGAAATCCCTGCCGATGCTGCCATTTTATCCGCCATACGGAAGCCAATGCCCCAGATGTCGTCTGCCAGCCGATAAGGGTTATGCTTCACCACTTCAAAAGTACGGGATTTATATTTCTTATAAATCCGCATGGCATAGGTAGGAGAAACATCAAATTCCTGCAAAAACAGCATAGCTTTCCGCAGTTCATGCTGTTCCCGGAAAACCTCGGAAATCCGCTGGGCTTTTTCATAAGTCAGCCCTTTGATTTCCGCCAATTGTTCCGGCTTTTCCTCAATGACATAAAAAGAGGCTTCTCCAAAGCGGTCTACAATTTTCTTGGCAATCTTCGGACCAATACCTTTGATGAGTCCAGAAGATAAATATTTCTCAATACCGGCACAGGTGGTAGGCATGGATTTTTCATAGCTGGTCACTTGAATCTGTCTGCCATAGAGGGGATGGATAGACCAATGCCCCGTAATCTCCAGACTTTCCCCGGCGTGAATCTGGGGCACAATGCCCACGCAGGTCACCTCGTCATCCTCTGTTTCCAGCGCAAAAACCGTATAGCCGTTGTCGGCATTTTGATAAATGATGCTTTCTACTTCGCCTGTGATACGGATTTCATCCATGTCCTTCCCTCCTTTGCCGCACAATATAAAAAGTATAGCACATTCTCCATAAAAAGAGAACAGCCGTTCCCAAAATTCCCCCGAAGCCTTGACAAAATCCAAAAATCATGTAAAATGAACATTGTTCAACTTGAAAAGAAAAGGAGGGATTTCATGCACCCAAATGTGACTTCCAAAGAAAAATTGCTCCTTGCCGCCAAAGAATTGGCAAAAACAGAGGGGCTTTCTGCTTTGCAGATGCGTTCCCTGGCTTCTGCCGCAGGTGTTGCCGTTGGTTCCGTTTATAATTATTTTCCCAACAAAAACGCCCTGCTGACGGCAGTGGTTGCCAGCATCTGGTTTGATATGTTCCATAACAACACAACAGAAAACACCAGAAACATGGGCTTTTGCGATGCTGTTTCCCATTTGTTTGCACAAATACAGAAAGGCATTGCCGCTTATCCGGACTTTTTTGCCGCTCATCGAGTGATTTTTGATGAAGGGGACAAAGAAAACGCCCTGAAGCTGCGGGAAAACACTTTTTCTCATATTGAAAAAAATCTGCTGAACGCGCTGGAAACCGACCCGCGTATTCGTCCCGATGCCTTTGACGGCAGTCTGACACAAAAAGCGCTGGTATCCTTTACATTCACCCACTTGCTGGCATTGTGGAACAGCGGCGCAAAAGACTGCGACACCCTCATCGCCATTCTTTCCAAACTGCTTTACAGCGCATAGGAGGTGCGTCCATGATACCTAAAAAATACTTGTTGCTGCTGGCTGGGCTTGTCTGGGGCACGGCTGGGTTCAACATCCTGCGGCTGGGACTGCTGGCTTATGTTGGATTGGTGAAACCCTTGTATCTGCTTCTGTCTGCTGCCGTTTTCGTGATTTTTCAGAAAATGGTTTTCGGCAAACTGGTACAAAAACACACTGCCCGCATCCTTGCCTATGAAACACCAAAAGTCTGGTTCTGGCACTTTTTCGACAGGAAATCCTTCCTCATCATGGCGTTTATGATGACCATGGGCATTTCCCTGCGGAAATTTTCACTGGTACCCATAGACTTCATTGCCTTTTTCTACACAGGTTTAGGAGCATCTCTGCTGTTGGCTGGGATTTTATTCCTGCGGCAATTTTTCCTGACACTGACTGACAACACAAAGGAGGTTATTCATATGGATTTTCAAAAACTGATTTCTTCTTCCTTCCATTATGCCATTGCCGGGCTGGCATGCGGCGTATTTTACCGTGAATTTACAAAATTCAATGCTTTCACCGGCAAAACCACACTGGCATTCACCCATCTGCATTTTCTGGTCATGGGTACACTGC
>OFMI01001634.1_pt1 | contig 13513 bp, 18 predicted proteins | sample 1541741 | NCBI WGS metagenome assembly OFMI01 (sample SAMN04209219, study PRJEB22552) | human gut metagenome | biome: gut; material: feces | host: Homo sapiens | place: USA: Oklahoma | reverse complement strand
CCAGGGGGACATTTGTCCACCAGAGATTAGAGATAAGAGATTAGATATTAGAGATAAGAGTATAGAGAATAGAGAGGGAGAAAGCGCCCGCACCTATGGCCGTTACCAAAATGTTTTTCTTTCTGACGGGGAACTGGCCGACCTGCAGGCCGACTTCCCCACGGTATGGAGCCAGTACATCGAAAAGCTGTCCGAGTACATGGCGTCCACCGGCAAGCGGTATCAGAGCCATGCCGCCACCATCCGGCGATGGGCCGGTGAGGACATGAAAAAGGCGGCCCCACCCACTCGCAACCGGGATTACAGCGTAAAGGAGGACGAAACCGTATGATTGAGATTACCGCAGAAATCCGCGCCATTATCGACAAGGCTGCCGCCGATATGGAACTTGCCGAGGACGAGTACATAGACCCGGCAGACGGCCTTATCCACTGTAAGAAGTGCAAGGGCCAGCGCCAGACCATCGTGCCGAACTTCGGGAAACCCGGCTATTTCATGCCCCGCTGCGTCTGCCGGTGCCAGAGGGAGGCCGAGGAACAGAGGCAGGCCGCCGAGGAACGGCAGCGCCGCATGGAGCGCATCAAGCGACGGAAAGCACAGGGCCTGCAAGACCGCTATCTATATGACTACACCTTTGCCAATGACAACGGCCAAAATCCGCTGATGGACAAGGCCCGCACTTATGTTGAAAACTGGAAGGAGGCATATAAGAGCAACACCGGACTGCTGCTGTTCGGGGATGTGGGAACCGGCAAGTCCTTTTTCGCCGGATGTATCGCCAACGCCCTGCTTGACCGGGATGTGCCGGTGCTGATGACGAATTTCCCCACCATCCTGAACCGGCTGACGGGGATGTTCTCCGAGGACAGGGCCGCCTTTATCGCCAGCCTGGACGAATACGACCTGCTTATCATTGATGATTTAGGCGTAGAGCGCAGCACCGATTATGCGATGGAGCAGATGTTTTTCGTCATTGACAGCCGCTACCGCAGCCGCAGGCCCATGATTATCACCACCAACCTGAAACTGTCGGAACTCAAGAACCCGCCCGACCTGGCCCATGCCCGTATCTATGACCGCATCCTGGAACGGTGCGCCCCCATCCTCTTTGACGGGAAGAACTTCCGAGAGGAAAACGCCGGTGCCACCAAAGCGGCGGCCAAAGACCTTGTGAACCGTAAAAGTGAGTAACTTTGTGACCGGGCAACCCCGCCCGGAGAAAGGAGCGCCATGAGCGAAGAAACCCGTACCATGCAGACCACAGACCCCGCCCCGGCCAGAGCGCCGGAGGATGCCCCCGCGCTGGTAAAGAAAATCGGCAGAACCACCTATGTCGTGAGTGTCCATTTCAGTAAGACCAGCACCGAAACCATGAGCGACAAAATCAAGCGTATGCTGAAAAACGAGATACAGCAGATGTAAACACAGCGGGCCGGGAGTTTTTCACTCTCGGCCCGCCGCCTTTTCAACAAGTCAATATTTCAAAAATTCTGCCGGTGTCATAATCGCCGGATTTTTCACGCCGGACTCCAAGAAATCCTTATCGCCGGTAAGAAGAACATCGGCCTTTGCCTCAATCGCCGCCCGCAGGATAGGGCGGTCATTTACATCCCGGATTTGCGTTTCCGACACGTTTTCGTCTGTTGGAACCGGGACTAATTTCAAAGTCAGCAGAGCTACCGAAAGAAACTTATCCAGAGCCGCGAGACGGTTCGGAAATTTCTTGTTGAAAATCCGTTTCATTTCATCCACGTTCTGCTCACAGATCAGACCATGATTGGGATATGAGGCTGCTTTTACATACGCCTGAAACGGCGTCCCGTTGGCGCTTAATGCCGCAGAAATAAGGACGTTGGTATCTATCAAAACTCTCATGCCTTTTCGTCCTCGTTCCGCAATTCTTTGACAAGCGCCATCACATCATCTTCCGAAGTCAGGCCGGTGCGTTCTGCTTCTCCGGCCATTTCCTGCTGGAGCATTTGCATGGCGTACACAGCGGAATTGACAATACGGACAGTGTTTCCTTCCACCACGAAAGTAACCCTGTCACCGCTTGCCACACCGAGGACATCCCGGACATCCTTCGGGATTGTGACCTGTCCTTTTGCCATGACCTTTGCATTGTCTACAAATGCCTTTGCTAACATGGTTTTGCACCACCTTTCTGAAAATATGGAAAGTAGGGATTTCCCTACTTCTATTATACGCAGAAAGACTGAGAAAATCAATGGGAGCCGGTGGAATTATTTTTTCGGGCCAGAACAGACCGCAAGATTGTAGATTTTTTGTGAACTTGATTAAAAAGTCCTTGACAATTTGTTTCTGGTACTGACGAGCTGGATATTCTTTTTTAAGGAATCTGTAATGGGTACATCTGTATCAAACACAAATACAACCGTGGTGCCGGCCTGTATGGTAATGAGCTGCGAGCGGGAATCAGGTTTCCTATCACATTGAAAATCTTTACCCTGCCGGACATAATCTTCTGCGGCCTTTCTTTGAGGGCAGCCAAAAGTGCGGCTTCGCATTTTCCTTCCACAAAATAAATGCAGTTAGTTTTCATCTGACCACCCCTTTTCCAGCATATCAAGAAGAGAATCGTCCGGCAGAGAGGAAAACATATCATTCTCTACCGCGCAGCGGATCGAATCGGTATTCCGTTTTAAAATGTCTGAGGCATACATGACAGAAACATGATATTCATCGTCAACCGCCGTTTTTCGTAAGAATGCGAAGGCATGTTTCGGCAGGTTCAAATCTAACATATCCGTATTATGGGTAGTAAAAATAAGCTGCTCATTTTCCTTCAGATTATCCAGCATGATTCCGAAAATCCTTTTTTCAATATCCGTCTGTATATAAGAAAAATGCTCGTCGCAGTAATAAAAGGAGTTTGGGCCGGAAAGCATGGCGGCGAGGAAAATAGCTACATCGACGCCTTCCGCTGTTCCGCTGGAAAGGACTTCCCGGTTGAGGAGCTTGCCGTCCTGAATGATGATTTCCGTACCTTTTCTCCGGATGATAAACGAATCGCGCAGATCCTTTGATACTGATACATCCGTCAGGGTAGGATCGAGTGTCCCGATAACAGCCTTTAAGGTTCGCAGTAAGACATCTTTGCGAATCCCGGAGATTTTAAGCGTTGACTCAATTTCCGGATAAGCAAAACGAAAGCTCAGTTCTCCAAAGCATTTCTTAAGCTTTTTGGGGTCGGCGTCAATGGTTTCGCCTCCCTTTGCTAATCGTTTGGCGCATTTTTCATAGGTATCCTTTTCGCCGATTTCCGTGTGGGCGTGGTTCAAGGTAATGCTTTCGGACGCTCCGTCAATGACTGCCGAAAAGCGGTGCAAAACATAACCGTCATTGATAAAATCAATCGAGAAAGAACCAGTAGCCTTTGGCGCGGCCATCTCAAAAAGAAGAGCCGTATTGCCGGAACCGATAAACTTAAAGATACGCAGCAGCGCCTTGCCCAGACTGGTTTTTCCGGTGGCATTGGCACCCATGAGAATGACCGCTTTCTTATAACGGAAATTCGGACGTCCGGCAAGATGTTCGTTTTCGATGATAGAGTTTACAATCTTTTTGGGATATGAAAAATTGATATGGAAATCCATAAATCCAAAGATGCTGTTTAAAGTCAGATCCATGATGATCATAGGACACACCTCCGAAAATTACTTCGTTATTTACGAACTAATTATAGCGCTCTTGCAGTTACATTTCAATAGGTTTTCGCAAATCAGTCATAAACTTTTTTGCGGCGTTGCCATATAGCTTGTACTTTTTAGAGTGCGCTCTTATTATTTTTGGTTTTGTGTGTTCAGATATTCTACAAGTCTATGAACCGTGGTTGAAGGGTTACTGTCTCGGCTCATGACGATAATATCGTCACGATACAGCTGCTCTAATCTTTTCTTTGCCCGTTCAATCGCTTCCGACTGATGGGGCAGAAGCAGGTCAAAGACATCCAGATTCTTTTCGTATTTTTCAGGACGGTCTTTATTCTGGAGCAGACGTATCACTTCGCTGGATCCTTTTAAGTATGCGTTATGCTGTATAAAGTGCAGCAGATACCAGTATTCAAAGCAGGGATTGGAAAACGCTATGCCATACCCCAGTTTATCAGCCGCAGCGGCAGCCTCCCGCAGCGCCTCGTTTGAATTATCATCACAGTCAAAGACACACCATATCTCATCGCCGTCTTTTGGGCGGTACTCAGATTGCCCAATCAGCCCACGGGCATGTTTTACAAGATGTTCCGCAGCTTTATGCTTAGAAGGCATAGGAGTAACTTCAACGAGACAATTCCGGGAACGAAAATGCTTAAAGTATTTCATCTCCGTTTCTTCGCCTTCGCAGATAATGTAGATGATAGCCCGCCTTTTTCGCCGCTGGACGCGGTTAGGGTTATATTCTTTTCTCATACCTGCCATGTGCCATCACCTCCGATAAACGGGATTGCTCCAAAACGTCCCTGCAAATATCCTTTACGGATATTCTCTCCCTTGCGCGGGGAAAAAGCGGAAAGCGGATATAACTCAGTTGCGCAGCTTTTTTCATTCTTTTCCGCAAACCATATTTGATCTCTCCGCAAAAAGTTTAAATCCAATAGCAGCGCATCGTGTGTGGTAAAGAGGAGCTGGGCTTTCTTGGTGTTAATAGCACTGTCCTGAACTATTTCGATTAAGCGGCGAGTAAGCAAAGGGTGCATACTGCGCTCAATCTCATCGACGACCAACAGCGAGCCATTCTCAAGCGCCTGCAGCCATCCGCCTATCCGGGAAAAGAATCGCTGGGTACCCGCAGATTCCTGTTCCATAAGCAACTGAAAATGTTTCACCTTGCCGCTTTCGTCAATCATACGATGAGTGGTTGTGATAACGGATTCCTCTTTGTTCCCAACGGGTTTTATTGTCACATCAGAAATGCCCAGATCCGCAAGCAACATTTCTTTTAAAATCCTTGCCTTCTGTTCATCGCTTCTGACAATTTCAGAAACCGTTTCAGACGATGCAGCCGGCTCTTCCATGATACCGGTGAGTTTTTCCAAAAACCATTTATAAGCGTTCTCCGTCTGAGGCAAATTCCAATCATTGGAGGATACAAGATACAGCTTGTTGTCCAGAGTCCGGTTGCTAAGTGTAGTCTGTTCTGCAATGTTATCGCGGAACTCGTAGACACCATTTTCTCTGGAAAAAATCAAGGCTTCACGTCCATTGGGCCAATGATACAGGTATTCGCTGTATATTTTCTTGGAATCAAAAGAGAAACCGTAAGCATAGCGAATCCCGTCATAAATGTAGACTACTTCAAAGGAAGTCGGCTGTTTATTTCCTGCAAAGGGTTCCCATGGCAGCTTTTGTCCTTTGGAAAGCTTGGAAGACGGACCTACGATCATATCTTTCATCGTCATGAGCGCATGAAGTACATTGCTCTTTCCGGCAGCATTTGCACCGTACACGGCAAGGACCGGAAGTAATACTTTTTTCTCATCCGGATGAATCAGGCAGGACGCTAAAGATGTGTCCTTGGAGGCGGCAAAGCTGATGACCGCACTATCCCGGATGGAGCGATGATTTTCGATCGTGAATTGAATAAGCATGGCGAATACCTCCTCTTGCCCATAGTATTAGCTGTTCAGCCTATATTATAGCATTAAAAACACCGCCTGTCAAATTTTAAGTCAATATTTTGCATAAAAAGCGCAAAAACAAGAATTAAAATCTCATATAAAGGAGGGGTTTCAAGGAGAAACCGCCTCCTCGACATTTTCATACCCTAAAAAGCAGTCGGAGGACATGGCCGCGTCAAAATACTCGCTGCCCAGGGAAATGCGCTGCGTCTGTTTAAAATAGAAGCGGTAACGGTCGCCAATCGTCACCTTCGACTGTTTGGGAAGAAGCAGTGCGGACTCGTTGCCCTCATCATCCATGATCCGGATTTTCCGGAACTTGCGCAGGGGCTTTGGAACAATGCCGACACAGGTTCCCTCGACAATCTCATACTTCTTTTCAGCCAGAACCCGGTACAGGGAGACCGCCTTCAACAAGCTGAACAGGCATACAGCACAGCTTAGAAACAGCATCATCCAGTCTTTTGAGAAAACACACATGGCAATGCCGATCAGCAGGCACAGCAGGCCGGCTAGTGCGGTTAGAAACAGTTTCCGCCTAAGCGTGGGCGGACTGTTATGGATCTTTTCCATCGGTTAGCTCCTTTCAAAAATAATCTGTTTGCGCAGGTACAGGTTGGCGACAGAGGTAATCACCGGACGGCACTGGGGGAGAAAGCGTACAGAATAGGCAATGTTATCGCTGGTGGTGTAATCATCGTGATACAAGACGTCCAATAAGTCTTCATCTGTCGCAAAGGTCAGCACGTTTTGATCGATGCATTTGATGATTTCCGCCGTTGAGAGAACCGCCTGGTTTGCCAGCCGCATAACTTTCTTTTCGCTGTCGCTGCGCTTGTCCTTACTGAAGATTCTTTTCGTCACGGAATACGGAATCCGGGAGAAGAATGTCAGCCGGATAAAGGATATGACTCTCAAAAAGAGGTTTTCCGAAATCGGGATGACATACAGTTCGGACAGAAGATCGTACAGCGCGTCCGCGCCGGTATCGCCGATACCTTTGGCGATCAGGCCGCGCTGTACCAGCCGCCGTACACATTCCTCCGCACTCCGGGATGATAAAAATCCGGTTTCCTGTACCTTCTTTTCATACAGCAGGTAGATTTCCTCCTCCGTCAGAATCCGCCAGTTTAAGATGGTCCAAAGTGTCATTTCCTGCATATCCAGAATAAACTCCCGGCCGCCGAGGGTTACCAGCGGGCAGCGCATACCGCCCACCGAACCTTTGATATGGAATTTGCCGACTGCGGTATAAAGATTGTTGTTCATCATATGAAACGCTCCTTTTGCTTTTTCTTTTTATTTACGCTTCATTGCGGCTGCTTTTCAACACGGTCGGCAAAGGCCTGTAAAAAGACGGGGTTCTGCTTGAGCCGGGAGGCCGCCCGGGAGATCCATGCGCCAACCAGATTTGGCTTTACGCCATACATATCCGCAATCTCTTTTCCAGTCAATCCTTTGACTTTCCATTCGATGGCTTCGATCCCAAACTTCACCGTGCCACTGTACTGCGCTTTCAGCGTATGTAACAGCTGCAGGGTATCCATATCCGAGATGAAATCCTCAGTATGATCCTCTGCGAGCAGCTGCTCCATACAGAGCTGTCCGTCCTCTTCATCCGCATAAAGGGGAAGGGTACATTGACGTTTTTGTTTGCTGCACATCAGCCGGCAGTAAGTGCGCAGGCCGTTGGCGACCACCTTGAAAGCATAGGTTTCAAATTTTACGCCCTTTTCTTCCTGAAAGGTGGCCGCTGCCTTACAAAGCCAGATACAGCCCTCTTGATAGAGATCCTCGTAACCAAAACCGAAAATTGTTTCGTTGACGACGATGTACTCCCGGATGGCCTGGTGGACAACAGTAAGGCGCCCGTTTGACAGGCAGGACTCCACGAGCTGTCTCTGTTTCTCATTAAGAGGAATCAAATTCTTTTTCATAGGTCATCGCTCTCCTTGTGTTTTGACATTCCATATTCCGTCCCACCCCTTCATGCCGCCATATGCAGATTTTCATAGACTTGATTGCAGGCGGCGATGAGCTGGTCGCACATATACTCGCTGAACTTGGCGATATGCGCCTGGTCTTCGTTTAGGGCAAATTTACCCTGCATCCACCGGTAAGCCTGCCATTTTGTCATGAGGCCGCTTTTCCACATCTGGTCGAAGACTTTATGGGCCTCAATCCTTTTGTGGCGGAGATCCCCATTGGCCAGCGTACCCATCGGCCGTTTTGTTTTTTGATGTGCGCCTACATAGGCGTCGCATTTGGGATACCGGTCGCAGACATACAGATACCCGCCGCTTTTCGCCCGTTCGCCATAAACAACGCTGGAAGGGCGGAGCGTGGCTTTTGCCCCGCAGTAGGGGCAGCGAATTGTAATTTTCTTCAGAATAAACACCTCCAATACAGTTGGATTGCGGACATAACACGCAAAAACGGTTAATATGGTCCGAATGAGGATGAAAATATCTGCCGGATACTGCAGGGCTCGCTGGCGTCTGTTTCCCAAAGCAAGAGTTTGGAATACAGCTGGCAGAATGCCTGGCGGCTCAATATGCCGGCACATTCATCTTTCAGGATTTCTTCATTTGTCAGTTCCTGCAGGCGGCTTATTGGGAAAAGAACCGGTTTCCCGCTTGCATCGGCTGCCAGCAGATAGCCAGAGCAAGTAGGGGCGGAATGGGGACAGTCGCCGCAATCTATGTAAATGGCATTTCGCCAGCTGCCGCTTGTATATTCCATAAACCGGCAGAGCCTTAGATGGGTGCTCGTAAGACAGTAATTCTAAAAAATTACTATTTTACGGCATCTGTCTGGCAGGGTTGGAAACAACAACGAAAAGAACGATGTCGAGTCGAAAGACTGGCATCGTTCTTTTTTACCAACAAAACATAAAATTACGGAGGTATTTACCATGAAACACCTGTTATCTTGTGAATTTAACCTTGATACTGCTTGTGTAGAGCTTTGCTTTTCAGACGGCAGCATGGTTTCTATCGACACTATCGCTGTGGAAAACGAGGTAGTGAATAATATGTATCAACAGTCGGAACTCGACTACCTGATCTATAATGACCCTGCTGCATATGCTGATTTAATCCTTAACGGCGATCCTGCTGTCTACCTCAAGACAGTTACGGAATACCAAAACCTTGATTGATTTTTGGTGACGAACAAGAGCTGCCCTGCCATTCAGCGGGGCAGCTCTTGTTTTGGCAAAAATGCGTTCATGAAAAGTTATGCTTTACTTTGGTGAATTGGGAAACTAATCTTGAAAAATATGGTGCCTTCTTGTATAATTGTGTGTGTACACACGCCGATTTACCGGAAAGGATGAAACCGATGGCCGATACGCATATTAAATATAACGATCACTCGATCAACTCCGCATTTAAGAACCACTACATTGTTCCCGACTATCAACGAGAGTATGTTTGGAAAGACGAACAGGTAGAGCAGCTGTTGGCAGACTTACTGGATGCCTACAATACCGATAGTCAAAAGGCTTATTTCCTTGGCACTATTGTAACTTATGACTCTGGCAGTCAGTTTGAGTTGATTGACGGACAGCAGCGCCTTACCACATTTTTTATTCTGTTGTGTGCAATCAAAAAAATCTACATGGATCATGGTGAACAAACCAGTGTTATTGAAAATTTAATTTATAGCCCAACCATGAATAGTGAGGGTGATGTTATTAACTTGTATCATCTTCAGCTTCAGTATGAAGATGCCGGAAATTGTTTAGAGCTGATTGAAAAAGGACAGGAAAGACCGAACTATATCACTCAATCGGGAGAAAGACTGTTCGACGCATTCAAGACGATTCAGGACTTTTTGCAGGAACAATTCCCCCAAATCGCTGATTTGAAAAAATTTGTTGTATTTCTGCTAAACAAAACAAGCTTTATTCGTATTGAAACTTATGACATTTCTGATGCACTGAAAATTTTTGAAACAATCAACCAGCGAGGCAAAGGGCTTGACCCGATGGATTTGCTTAAGAATATGGTTTTCCGTCAGGTTGACAGAAGCAAATTCAAAGAACTAAATATGAACTGGAAGTCTATTACCCGTTCGCTGGAAAAAATTGATGAGAAGCCGCTCCGTTTTCTTCGCTATTTTATCATGGCCAATTATGATACCTCCAGCGAAAAAGATGGGATTCTCCGTGAAGATCAGATCTATACCTGGCTCAGTAATAACAACGCACAGTGCCATTATCAAGAAGCTCCATTTCAGTTTGTTCAAAAAATGGCACAAAATGTTGAGTTATATGTTAAGTGCAGGATGCCCGATGATGCATCGGAAGGAAATGTACATTTGAAGAACATTCCTTTGCTGGCGGGTAAGTCCTATAAGCTGCACCTGATGCTTCTTCTTGCGGCTTCCAACATGAACTCGGAGGCATTTGCCAAATTCAAAAGCATCCTTGAATCTGTGGTTTATTATACGGTAATTGATAAAATAGCGACCAATATCACAGAGCGAACTTTTGCATTGTGGTGCAGAGATGTTCGCAATATCGTTACAGCAGAGGACTTAGATTGTTTTGTAAAGAACACTATTATTCCCACGGTGAATGACTGGAAACTCGATAATAAATCCAACTTCCTTCGCTTGGGGTTGAACAGTATGCAGCAATATCGAATCAAGTTTATTCTCGGTAAAATCACTGCGTATGTAGATGCATTGAAATTAGGGAAAACTACGGTGGAGGATTTAACTACCTATACGGAAACAGCAGTTGAGATTGAACACATTATGCCGCAGACTTGTACAGATAAAAGATTGTACGGCATGAATGAAGAAGAATTTTCTGTATATATTAACCGGCTTGGAAATCTTACCTTGCTTGAAAACACCATCAACAGATCAATCCAGAATGATGTTTATGCAAACAAGGCAACTTACTATAAACAGTCTAAATTCTACATCACTTCTTCTATCTCGGAACTGGTGAATTTAGGACATGATACTGCTATCAACAGAACAAACTCACTGCTGTCCTCTTGGTCTGATTGGAACAAACAAGCCATTGAAGAACGACAAGAAATGTTCTATCGCTTAAGCGAAATGATATGGGAGCTGCGATAACCTACCAGATAAAAGGAGTGCTTTAGAGGTATTTACAATGGCAGATAAGCGAAAACCACCAATCCGTCAACGCCCAATACAGGTCAAGTTTTTTGTAGACGAAAAAGAGCTTGACCTGATAAAACAGAAAATGGCACAGATGGGAACAGAGAACATGAGTGCCTATCTCCGCAAAATGGCAATCGACGGGTATGTTGTAAATTTGGATATGCCCGAACTCCGTCAGTTGACTTCCAAAATGAAACGAATATCCAACAGCGAAAACCAGATTGCAAAACAACTTAACACAACGGGTAACATCTACGAAGCGGACATTGAAGAAATCAAAAAGAATCAGGAAGAAATTTACGAAGGCATTAAAAAAATTCTGCTTTCTCTTTCCCATCTGAAATGATGTCAGCTCCGCAGGAGCGTAGCCGATTTTGAAAAAATCGTCAAAGGGTTTGGGATGCTTCCCAACAAGCTTTTGCAAAAATCAGCTTCGCTGAAATTTGCAAAACGCACGATGTGTGTACACACGTGCACTGCTTGCAAAGTTTGTTTTGACCTTTTGTAAGCAAATTGAAGATTTTCATTTTCCGCAAAATCAGCAATGCTGTATTTTGTAAAAAATGCAGTGTGTAGTTACACCTGCTGCGGTTCTCTATTTGACCGTTTCCCAAGATGGCAAGTGCCATTTTTCAACCATGAGTTTATATTTTTGCCAAACAAATAAGGAGCGATTTTATGATCCTGGACATATCAAATTCTGAATTCAAAAAACTTTTTGAAGATAAAAAATTATTTTTACCAATTCGCTGGGATGGTTATGATTTTCTACACACCTTAAATGGCTTGTTTGATTACTACATTAAGAAATTAGACCTCTTGCCCGATGATGGACATGACATCCGTGTTGATACCGAAGTAGTGAAAAGAGCTTGTGGTCTTTTATCTAAAGCTGTTAGTCATTACTTAAACGGATTTCCGTCCAAAGCATACAGTTCTTTTGAAAGATCCATGAACATATTTATGGGCAGGCCCCTAAGAATATATCAAAAAAGTGTTACTGAACAATTTGAGGATAGGAGAAATTATCGAAACAACGATGATAGCTTAAAACTGTTTCGTGTTACTTCTGTCAGTGACAATAGACCTTATGGAAGAGAACGTGTGTTTCATACGCCATATAATCTTCGCTCTAAAGTTTCTACATGCAGGTATAGTATTGCTGGATATCCAAGTCTGTATTTAGGAACTTCTCTCGACTTATGCTGTGAAGAAATACACCTTAACCCTCATCAAGATTTTGCTCTGGCATCTATCTTCAAACTTGAACGGACAGTAGAATATTCTAATACAAACATTCAAGTTATTGAGTTGGGCGTTAAACCACAAGATTTTTTAAACATCGAACGTTACAACGAAAGACATGAGAGAAGAATCAATAATTCATTGTTAGAAAATTCAAGTGTTCGTGCAGCATACTTGCTTTGGTACCCCTTAATTGCAGCTTGCTCATATATAAGAGTTAGTAAGAAAGATCCCTTTGCAGCAGAATATATTATCCCTCAACTATTAATGCAATGGGTTAGATGTGAAATTGGTTCTCAACCAGGCATAGAAGATGAGTATAACCAACTGATTGGTATACGCTATTTTTCTTGTGCATCACAAAAAGCATCTGAAATGGGATTCAATTATGTTTTTCCAACAAGCGGAAAACAAAAATCTCCCGATTTGCCGTATTGTTCGGTTTTGGCAAAGTCGTTTTACTTAAGCAGTCCAGTATATGTTCACGAGTTTGAACATCTCTATGAATGTGAACAGTATCTTAGAAAAAAGGGAGATTTTGATTTTATCGGAAGTTGAAACAAGGGAGGTTCGACCGGATGGATGAGAAACGAAAAGAGGAAGAAACTCGCGAGCTTACTCCTGAAGAAATAGACGATATGATTTTCGAGGAACAGATTGCGAGTGAAGAGCATAACGAAAAAGTCCCCGAATACTACTTCTCCAATCCCGACCCGTATGCCAAGATCGAGCCTCGCCCCGATGATGCGCCAAAGCGTGACATCAAGTTTGATGAAAACGGTAACATTGTTGTAAAAAATCTGTCTGCCTTTTGGCTGCCCGAAGTGACAATTGTGGATGAAGTTGGCGGTGCAGAATACACAGTTACAGGCAGCTATGAGGGCACGGAAACTCTTGATAAAAAGCTCAAACGCATTATGGAGCAGAACGCTACCGATGATGAATCTGATATCACGGAGGATGGCGAATGAATAGCGACACCTCTCTTGATATAAACACCAATTCCAATCCTGTACAGACAGTTGCCCAACAGAAGGAGGATTACGAAATGTTAAGGGCAACCGACAAAATCACAGCACTTTATTGCAGATTGTCCGTAGAGGACACCAAGGATGAGAAGAAAAACGGCAAAGAAGATTTGTCGAACTCCATCCAAAATCAAAAGGCCATGTTGCTTCAATACGCACGAGATCACCGCTTCCCCCATCCGACATTTTTCATCGATGACGGCTACAGCGGTGTGACCTATGATCGTCCTGGTTTTCAGAAAATGCTTGATGAAATTGAATCCGGTCATGTGGGTGCGGTCATTACGAAAGATTGTTGTGCGATAATGGGACTAAATCAGAAAGACCTTGAAACTCAAGGGATTCTGGCTTAGTCCCTTCTTTTTTGACCTAAAAGAGGAACAATCGCTCAACAATCGGCGCACAGGATCAAAACCGGCTGGCGGTGGCTATGGAGGTACACTGCATAAGCCCTTCCCGT
>OFMI01001631.1_pt1 | contig 13526 bp, 18 predicted proteins | sample 1541741 | NCBI WGS metagenome assembly OFMI01 (sample SAMN04209219, study PRJEB22552) | human gut metagenome | biome: gut; material: feces | host: Homo sapiens | place: USA: Oklahoma | reverse complement strand
AATCAGTACCTCCTGTGTTTTGAATATTTATCTCTTCATATACTCTGTACTGGCAGATGCAAAATCGGACATCATTTTCCGAAATTTAGCAAATTATCTTGATTTTACAGTTTTCATATGTGTTATCACTGAACCATGGAGTTTATATCATTGAAAAAGGGTATAAAAAAACAGTCTGCCCTGACGGAAAATATTTCCATCAAAACAAACTGTTCTTCATATTCACACTAATTATATTTTCTGAGCATAGTTACTTTTTGCGAAAATCTCAGATAACTCCGGAAAGAAAACAAAGAAAAAAAATATTTTTTAACTCCATTTGCACTCCACTGGAACATCCAGACAGCCCGCAAAGCCTTTATTTATGGGCTTTTTCGCAATTTAGTCCGTTACTCAAACTCGGCTCTGTTGCGTCAAGGCTTAACGGAATTTATTAAGGTTTTGCGCACAATATACCAAATTTTTATTTCTATTACATAATTTCCACTGGCTTTCTGATGAACTGTTGCCAGAATGTTGCCATGAATACAATATAAAAGCTTTATACTATTTAACGTCTGCGAAATATATCTTCAACTAATTTTTTATTATTTGTTTCTACCACTTCGCCTATACCTTCAATTAACAAATCAACTAACTTTGTAATATAGACATTATCAATATAATATTTCAAATCTGGATCCGTTTCAATTTTTTCTTGTAAAATTCTTTGAACCCTAAATTTATCTATTCCCTTATTCATATCTTAGCCCTCATACAGCAATATGACTTGTTTGATTAACAAAGAAAGCATCTCTATTGTTTGTTTCTGAACATTAATCCAATTATCATATCGTTTCCTTACCTCAATAATACTTTGAGTACATTCCGCCTTTTGAAATATTTGCGCATTAATAGTATTTCTAAGAGTATCATTTAAAGACTTATCACTTCCTATTTCCATTGCTTCATGATAAATATCTATATGTCTATTGCTCAAAATATCCCGTGATATAACTTCTCCAATGTTTATGATAGTACATGGACTCAAACCATTATCAACTAGCACAGAATTTAAAATATCTTTTATTTCATCATTCACAATCCCTCTTATCTCTTGATATTCATGTATTGAATTTTCCAATTTATCCATTTGTTTCCTCAATAAATCAGGGACCTCTAAGTATCGAGTATCTGCCTTTATTCTACTCCATGCTGAAAATTGCGGATGAGGTAATATTGTTTGCCTATCTTTTTTAAATACTATATAATTGGGATATGGATTCTGTTCCAGAATACTATTTTGAATATCGACCAATTCATCATATAATGGACTATAAATTACATTTTTCCGTTTTATATTTTGCACTGCACGTTGCTGCTTTGAATTTACCCATACGGATCCCATCAAAGAGAAAACACCACCTATTATTGCACCTAGAAGTGTTCCTAAAACGCCAAACATTGTCGGATTATTTATAACAAGCTCCTTATTAATACTTTTACAAAGCAAAAACAATATTACAAACAAGATTCCTAATTCTGAAACAATTATGATTTTTTTATGTTTTTGCAAAAATACTCTAGCCTTTAATAAATTCATAAATCAATTTTCTTTCCTTATCTCTCATCATGCTTCATTCCATGGTTGGTACATATCCTCAAATCTCTCTAAGTCTAATATACTCTTTTTTCTGATAGCGTTGCCATTATGTTACTATCAAATCACTTCCCTCGCTCCGCCTCTTTCCTTATTGTTCCTATTTTTTGTCACTCCACGTATCTCGTCCATCCTTATTCCTAATTGTTCCTGGCGGAAGTCCATGTTTCTTTTCAAATGTTCCAACGGTACAATCACTTCTTGTTTTTCTCATTTCAGTTTCTCCTCTCTCTAGAATTATAAATCCTTATTCATTCTTCTTACAATTAAATTAATATTTTTTATATAATTTTGTCTGTATTCTTCTCTCACTGCAACCCGTTTTCCCATTACTTCTAAGCGCCCAGCTTTCAACTTTTGAAAAGGGCAACCTCGTGCAGCAGCAACAACACCTGTTGTCTGAAAATCTCTTACATCAATAATTCCGTCTGTTATACAGTCAAATTCAAAAATGCTAGGATATGTTTCCAACAATGACACAATATCTTTGTTAATTTCATTTAAAACTGTCGCATATGCTGAAGCAGCCCCCATATATTGCGTTAATCTATTTTTTAGTACCATATAGACTTTTGGCAAAGGCATATTTACTTCTTTCAATTTTTCGGCAAAAGCATATTTGCTATAAATTTCTGATGGCAACTTCAATCCATATATCAAAGAAAATGCATTCTGGATTGCCCGTCGAGATGAATCATCAGCCATTACAGGTAATATTACTTTTGTTGATGTAGCAATTGCAATCTGCGTGTACATCGAAAAGCTTGGATTTGCATCTAAAAACACCACATCATACTCGTTTTCAATTGGTTGAATAAAATCATTCAGCCAATTGATAATTGCCACCCAAGTATTCGTTCCCGGAATCTGATTATTAGCTAATGTAGAAATAGCATTAGACTGTAATTCTAACATAGCATCACCACATAGCAAATCAATATTTTCATCAATGTATTTATTATATTGATGTGGTTTTGTTAAATAATCTTTGGGATTAAAGGTTGGCGCACTATACGGAGATGGCAAACGCATTTGGAAATATCCTCCAATTGTAGCTCTCGGAGTCGCCCCCTGTCTCATTAGTAAAATAGCACTGCCACCTTGATTTAGCCCTCCCAGTAACAATTCCGATAAATTTGCTTGTGGACAAACATCAATAACTAGTATTTTTTTCTCTTTATTTTGATTTGCATACTCAGTCAATAATTGAAATGCTAATGTTGTTTTTCCTGTTCCACCTTTATTATTCCAAAATATGACTCTTTCCACTCCACTGTCCCCCTCTTTTCATTTACCTGTATATATTATACGTCCATTCATGTATATTGTAAAGTACATTTTGTACATTTCAATGTATCATTTGAACTTCGTTTTGTGATAGTAATATAATAATACAGATATGACAACCATACATTCTCAAATATTATTGTATCTTAATATACACTCTGTTATAATCATCCCATAGTGCTACCATGCACGGTAGGCGGTTAGTCCTTCTCCAGAGGGACTGTGACCCTCTGTTTACATAGAAATCCCCAGACTATCTGCGGAAATCTTGCTAAAGGAGGGGATGCTAATGTTGACTCTCGAAGGTCTGATTGCTGTTATCAGCTTATGCTTAACAGCCTTTGGACTTGGTTACGCAATAGGATGCAATCACACAAAAAAATAACCGCCCCAGCCTCGCAAACTGAACGGTTATTTTCTTAACTAATCATTATGTGGGCTAACCGTCTATCGGTAGCACCTTTTCTATAATCATATTAGCATCATACACTAGATATGTCAAACAGATTTCTCCTTCAAATTCAAGCTTTCCTACGTTAATCTTTATCTTCGAACGTATGATAAGTAACAACAACTGCAGCTTCTTCCGAAAATATGTCTCCCTCTTCGAAATCAGAGTCACCATTTATTGATACTTTTTCAACTGAGCCATCTTTTGTGATGAACCCTGTTACTAGATCTGTATTCTTTTTAGTAGTGATTTCTACAAAACCCGCATTTTCCAAATCAATAATTACTTGTTCATAGTTTTCCCCTTTTAAATCCTTTGAAGAAAACGGAACCTGCACTTCATTTGCATCCGGTTTTCCTGCCTCCTCATAAAATCTACTAATCCCGAAACATATTGCTGCAATCAAAAACATTATCCCCATGCAAGCAAACACTACCCTATCGTTTCTCTTTTTTTCACGCTCTTCATATTCGAGCTGTTTTAACTGAATCTTTTCTTTTCGTTCGTGTTCCCTAATTTTTGCCTCATCGGTATATGTTTGATGGTAGTTAATTTTTTTAGTAATCTCTACACGTTTTACTCCATCATCCAGATATATCTTGCTACCACAGTAAGAACAGAACATGGATTTTCTATCTTGTTCAATTTCTACAGTCGCACCACAAGCAGGGCAATTCAATTGATACATCTTCATAAGTATTCCTCCAGGCTAATAGTTAATCGACCTCCAACAAGTTCGCTGACTGCATCAAAATTGTTCCTACTGCTATTCCTAGCAGCATGGTCAGTATTACATCTTGTCTCTCATTACAACTGATTATATACTCTCCCCATTTCATTCCTAAATCAGAAGGTACTTTGTTAATCTGAATCAGAATGTGCTTTCCTTTTTTTCCATATACCTTTATTTCAGAGCCAGTGTCATTACACTCCATTCTATAATCACTATTCACCAAGTTGAATTTTCTCTTATCGAACATTTCGCTGGATTTTAATTCATACTTAATATGTCCGCACTCAATAATGCAACTTTTTTTCTTTGCTACCAAAAATGCCTTTTCATTCGCAGCCATGTCTACGAATGTATATTTACACTTTCCAAATTTCTCTCCTTCACTATATGCTAAATATAAAGGCTCATTTTCCGGAGAATATATTCCAAAGAAATTCTTCTTCAAACCAAACTCTTTGGCGTAATCCATATCGTCCTGTATTTCTTTAACCTCTCTCACGATATATTTATTTGCATACGGATAGTTTGCAATATATTCTAAATTCTTCTGTTCACGTTTTACAAATACATCTTCTAATTTTTGTCCGATTGCTTCAAATCCTGCCCCAAGAGCAGAAGCACCTGCCCCCACAATCTTTCCCAATATTCCCATCTTAATCCAATCCTCATTTTATGCTTTAAAACTACTCAAGTTCTTCATCATCATTCATTTCAATCTTTGTATTTCCACCAATAGCAGACGCAAGCACTCCAGCTACCGTCCCTATTGCAGCCGCACCAATAACAGCTAATGTAGCAATAAACCTTTTATTCTCTGAATCTTTTTCGCCTTTCATCTTGTTTACTTCTATCATTTGATCTATGATGTACCTCTTCTCGTCAAAAGATAAGTTTTCTTTGTCCAGCTCTTTTTGTAAGGAAGTGATAATAGCATCACACGATGAATAATATGATTTTACGCTATCACCATTTTCATCAAGTGCCTTGTCCAAAGTCTGTTTATAATCATTCAGAATATCCTTCATAGTATGTGCAAACTCAGGAAACTGTTCAATTGCCTTCTTTGCGACTTCTGGATCCATCCTATCAAGCATAGACGCCATAGTAATGACTTTATCTTTTGTCAAATGTCGAAAATCATCTATCCCTAATTTCTTCAATACTTTTTGCTCTGTTAATGATCTAGCCATATTTATACCCCCATTATCAATTTATTCATGTATAATAGAATTTGTAAATTTCGCGACAGTTACCAATTTATACTTGAACCAATTGCACAAATAATAAGAATAAATACAACGACTCCAGCCATCATCAATATCCCTTGCATCATTTGTTTACGTTCTAATTCACGTTTAAGCTCCATATTTCTACGTTTTTCTTCCTGACGAATCTGATATCGGTTCTTACGTTTTGGATTTTTTTCTTTCCTTTCCAAACCTCTTTCTATCATTCCTTCTACATCAGCTTGAAGGCTTGCTTCTTTCTTTTTAAAATTAAATGCCAGTTTCATCCCATCCCTCTTTCTTGTACATAAAAAATACTTTTAAATACATCACAATACTGCACTTTATTTTAGTATATCACATTAATAATTACTTGTAATTAAAAAGGTCTATACCCTGTATAATTAGTCACTTCTCCATTCACAAATAATTTAAATTCCTCCGGATTATTACATATATCATATTTCTCATTACACTCCCTCTGAACATAATCAATTTCCATCACTACATTTGCATCTTCAATATCTTCTTCACATAAAAAAACTTGCATATGAATTCCAGTCGCATATCCTCTATCTGTAGAAAACTTAATTGTATGAAATGAATTTTCCCTACACATCTTCACCAGTAATTTTGCGAATTCTTCTTTATCTTCGATCCGATTCCGATTTGCAACTACTGTAATATACTGATTCCGATTCATACTGATACTGCTAACCACATCCGGCTCCATTGATATTTCTTCCTTAGATTCTTTTTCAAAAAGATATCCAGTCATAATACTAAATACCATTATTACGCACACTATACATATACGTTTCTTATCCATACTTCTAATCCTTCTTGTTTGCAATCTATACATTGCAATTATATGAAATTTTTCAAGTAAAATCAATACAAGCACAGTGATGCAAATGAAAGGTATGGATTATTTATGGAGCAAAAGCTACGACAAATCAATGATATTTCCATTGGAAATAATTTACGAAATTTAAGAACTGCAGCTAATCTCACACAAGAACAGGTTGTTGCTCAATTACAGCTTCGGAATCTTTCAACCACCCGCAGCATTTACTCTCAGATTGAAGCAGGTACCTACAACATCAAGATTAGTGAACTCATTGCCTTGACCGAAATATTTCATACTGATTTCAACACAATATTTAATGGACTATCCTACAACAAATAACCCTGGATCAACAATTTTTATTCTGCCATCCAGGGTTTTGCTTATCAGCCATCTTCTTCAAATAAATACGTGTTATAGTTCCATTCCATTTCTCTGCTTCTTCTTTTTAGGCTGCTGTTCCACGATCTGTTTCTTCTCCTCCAACCGTTCATGAATACTCCTTTTCTGCCCAGTACTTTTCTGTGTTTCCCGTTTCTCCGCACACTGCACATTTGCCGGAATCCTCAGATACATTTTCTCCGGTTCTGGTTCCGGTGCATCCCATGCTGTTTGAGCTATCTGAACTTTCTTCAATTCCGCTCTTGCAGTCTTCATTGCCTTTGTAACTTCCAGTGCATTTTGATATCCATGCTGTGCCGGAATCAGATCCAGTGTAGCCTTTGCATTTTCCAACTGGACTTTTTTCGCATCAATCTTTCCTTCCAGTTCTTTCTGTTCTTTTCGGTGGAACCATTTCTTTTTCACTTCCCTCAGATCTTTTTCCAGTTTCACGATGGCTTTCTCAATGGCATATATCTTCTGTTCCTGCTTTTTCATCTTATTGAGGATCTGTTGTAATCTCATAATCTCTGCTTCCTGTTTTTCTGAAGAAGGTCGTTCTCCTTTCGGTTTTGCCGGAAGTGGTTCTGGCGTAATGTCAATCCGCATATCATGAGCAATCAGAGGATTCCCGACTGGATCTCTATCACAATATTTTGTTTCTCGCAGAAATTCTACAAATCCCCTCAGGTATCCGACTGCTTTCTGAAGGATCCCGGTAAATAATTTCGGATTCTGCCCATGTTCCCGGAGGGATTCCGCCACCGGTTCATCAATCTGTGATTGCTTTGCCATCATCACTTCTACTTCTGATGCACCTGTAAGTAATGCCCGATCTACATTCCGGTTCCATTCCTGCCGGAGATAATTATCTTCCCTGATCTCCGCTTCTTTGGGATTGTTTTTCCCGATCTTTTTGGTAGCAAGATAAGGACTACCTTTCTGAAATACCTGCAGCTTCTCATTTTCATCTTTCACAATCTCATTGATAGCATCCGTCATGACCTGCTTCATATTTTCAAGAAATGCATGAGACTTAAATTCCTCTTTCTTTGCTTGAAAGAAATTCGTCTCATACACTTCTCCTTTTTTGATGATCTTACATCCGGACCAGAGATTTCCGCCCTCATCGAGGATTTCCTTTTTCGTCCTCACAATGTGACTTTTCGTCTCAAATGTACTTTCCTTTACCCTCTGACGTTTATACTCGGAATACATCTCATAAAAGCTCTCAAACGTCATATCCAGCTTATTTCCTTTTTGGAGCATCATTTCATGTTCCCATGCAGTCGCTTCACGCTTGGTCTTGAATCCACGTTTCTGCGTCTGCTTTCTCTCCCCGGTAAAATCGGTGTACCGGAACACCACTCTCCATGTACCTTTGTCTTTTTCCTGATATACAGCCATCTTAAGTACCTCCTATTTTTCTTCATAAAACAACTTTTTCTTGAAATAATTGGCATCCACACGCCCCGGCACTGTAATCAGTCCCACTCCGCTGAGTTCTTTATTCAATTGGCGGATAATCTGGTATGCCTTTGACTGCTTGACCTGCAAAATATCCATTATCGCTTCTGCAGTCAGAAAACCATTCTTTAATTCAGACATTCCATTCACCTCCTTCCACATCATCTTCAAGGAAAAACACCTCTACTTATCCAAAGTTTCAAGGCTCCTTATACAACCTCATTTTCAAATTTTCTTTAACTTAACGCTATTAAGTTAAGTTACGACCGCATTATATTAACTATTTTCCGTTAAGTCAAGTGGTTTGAATATCGACAATTAAATTTTTTTGTTTAGGTTTCTCTTGCGTCTTATTTTTCCATATGCTATACTGATTTAAACAAATATCGTTAACCACCAGTTCCTATTCACTGCAAAACGGTAGGAACTTATATTCAAAATTGAATAAAAGATTTCAGGAAAAGGAGAGATCCCTATGGCATTTGGAAAACGTATTAAATTTTTCAGAAACAGAAAAGGTATGAAGCAGAAGGAGCTTGGCGAACTTCTTGGATTCCTTGGAAAGACTTCGGATGTCCGTGTGGCACAGTACGAGACAGAAGCCCGAACCCCTAAAGCTGATCTGGTCAAAGAAATGGCACAGATCTTCGGTGTAAGCACCAGAGCAATCAATGTTCCGAACATTGACTCCTATCTTGGTCTCATGCACACCCTCTTTGCAATGGAAGATATGTATGGTATCAAGATTGGAGAAATTGACGGAGAACTCTGCCTCCGACTTGACCGGAAGCACAAAGAATATCAACACCTGTTCGAACCTTTTCATGCATGGCAGCAAATGGCTGCAAAATTGGAAGCCGGAGAAATCAGCCAGGAAGAATACGATACCTGGCGATATAACTATCCGGAACTGGACACCTCCGAGATTCGGGCAAAAGTTCCGTCTCAGGAACTCTCTGACGAACTCATCAAGGCACTGAAAAAAGAGAAGCAATAAAGAAATGCAAAAAACCTTACTGACTGCTCTTTCCAATTTTGGAAACAGCTCATCAGTAAGGTTTTTATGTTATAGAAATATAATTTTATTCAATGGATATTGCAAAAAGTGTTGCCAATCCGTTGCCAAAAAATAACGGAATTTGCTTGGAACCAGCATAAATACTTGGTCTGTTTTTGCAAAATCCTACTCAAACTCTATCGTTCCCGGTGGCTTGCTCGTCAAATCATAGAATACTCGATTGACTCCCTTAACCTCATTGATAATTCGGTTCATAACTTTATTAAGGACTTCGTATGGTAACTCAGCGGATTCTGCAGTCATGAAGTCGATAGTCTTTACGGCGCGGAGCGCTACTGCGTAGTCGTAGGTTCTCTCATCGCCCATTACGCCAACAGAGCGCATGTTTGTGAGGGCTGCGAAGTACTGGTTGATTTCCTGGTCGAGGCCGGCGTTTGCGATTTCTTCGCGGTAGATGGCATCGGCATCCTGGACGATGCGTACTTTTTCAGCGGTTACTTCGCCAATGATTCGGATTCCGAGTCCTGGGCCTGGGAATGGCTGACGGAATACTAACTTTTCAGGGATTCCGAGTTCGAGTCCGGCCTTTCTTACTTCGTCTTTGAAGAGGTCACGAAGTGGCTCGATGATTTCTTTGAAGTCAACGTAATCTGGGAGTCCTCCTACGTTGTGGTGGGACTTGATGACTGCGGATTCTCCGCCAAGGCCGCTCTCTACAACGTCTGGGTAAATGGTTCCCTGTGCGAGGAAGTCTACTGCACCAATCTTCTTAGCTTCTTCTTCGAAGATACGGATGAATTCTTCTCCGATAATCTTACGTTTTGCTTCTGGTTCTGTAACGCCTGCTAACTTATCGTAGTATCTCTGCTGTGCGTTGACACGTATGAAGTTCAAGTCAAACTGGCCTTCTGGACCGAATACACTTTCTACTTCATCACCTTCGTCTTTACGAAGAAGGCCGTGGTCTACGAATACACAGGTTAACTGCTTTCCGATAGCTCTTGATAATAAGCCGGCTGCTACGGAGGAATCTACTCCACCAGATAAGGCAAGTAATACTCGTCCATCACCAACTTTTTCACGAATTTCTTTTACAGTGTTCTCTACGAATGCATCCATCTTCCAGTCGCCTGCACATCCACATACGCCTAATACGAAGTTAGATAACATCTTTGTTCCTTCTACTGTATGAAGAACTTCTGGATGATACTGGATAGCATATAAACTTTTTTTTGCATTCTCTGCGGCTGCTACCGGACAGTCTGCTGTGTGTGCGCTGATTTCAAATTCTGGTGCTACTTTGGAAATGTAGTCAAAGTGACTCATCCAGCAAATAGTTTTCTCGGATACGTCTGCAAAGATTTTAGAATCTTTTTTATCTACTAATACTTCTGTTTTTCCGTACTCACGTACTGGAGCTGCCTCGACCTTACCACCAAGGATATGCATCATAAGCTGTGCGCCGTAGCATAAACCAAGAACAGGGATTCCCAGTTCAAAGAGTTCCTTTGTGTAAGTTGGGGAATCTGGCTCATAACAGCTGTTTGGTCCGCCAGTTAAGATGATTCCCTTTGGATTCATGGCTTTGATTTTTTCGATATCTGTTTTATAAGAATAGATTTCGCAGTATACATTGCACTCTCGGACACGGCGTGCAACAAGCTGATTATACTGTCCACCGAAGTCTATTACTATAACGGTTTCTCTTTTCAAAGATGTTCCTCCTGTCTTTTATGATTTATCTTTTATTCTACAACATTTTCCGTGTGCTTTCTACCCCTAATAAGAAAAAGTTTTTTCTTTTGTTCGGATAAAAGCAAACCACCGAGTACCAGAACGATTCCTAATTCAGAAAGAAAAGTTATTTTCTCATGTAAAACGATGACGGATGCTACCGCTGTGACCACCGGCGCAAGGTAAATATATACACTTGTCTTGATTGCTCCAAGGATTCTTACTGCCAGATTCCACGTCACAAACGCCAAGTCCCAGATAGAAAATGTTGAATATGTATGCTAGTGTGGAGAATCGGTACAAGTCCCATTTGAAGTCAAAGAAATATAATGCAGAAATCATAAATAAGATTCCGTAGAAAAAGGTTCTTCTCGTTGTCTGGATAACTGAATAGCCAAAGGCTCCCATTTTCTTTGAAAGAACTGCATAAAATGACCATACCATCGCCGCACCAACGGACAAAATATCTCCAATCGGATTTAAATGCATCGTTGTTCCGCTAAAGCTAATGAGTGAAATTCCAATGAGGGCAATCACACACCCCATGAAAAATGCTGGTCGAAGTTTTCCTTCTTCTTTTAAGAAAATGCGTGCTGTAATTGCGGTAAATACCTGTGCGATTGAAACGATGACTCCTACATTCGATGCCTGTGAATAAGTAAGTGCTACATTTTCCATTAAATAATACAGTGTCATTCCGGTAAGTCCTGCCCCTGCAAAAGTCAGCTCCTGCTTTCAGCTTTTAAATAGCAGGCGGTGCAGATTCATAATCCACAATAAAAATCGTAAAAATGGCAAGAGCATGACCAAGTGCTTTTTTATTTTCCATATTTTCCTCCTCTTTAGTTTTTATAATCTTCTCTCATTTTAAATACACTCTCACCATTGTATCTCAAACTTGCAAAAAAGTCATGGGCGAAAAAATATTTTTATTTTGTGTTGACATTTTCTCGTCCTGCATGTATTATTGTATTAATCACTTAGTACAATGATACAGAATTTTATTGTAAGGAATTTATTACATTTTCCTGCAAAATAGAATTGTATCAGATGTGAGATGACGCGCAGCTTGCAGCAAAAATGCCGAGGCATTCTTGAATGTAAGTGTTGATAACTTAAAGGAGGTGTTATAAATGTCTTGGAATCTTGACTCCAGCCGTCCAATTTACGCTCAGATTATCGAGAAAGTATCGCTGGATATTGTATCAGGCAAATATCAGCCGGGCGACAAACTTCCTTCGGTCAGAGATTTAGCTGCTCAGGCGGGGGTAAATCCCAACACAATGCAGAAAGCTCTTTCCGAATTAGAAAGAGAGAACCTGGTTCATTCCGCAAGAACAAGCGGGCGATTTATTACAGAGGACAAAGCTATGATTGAAAAAATGAGAGAGGAACTGGCATCCACACAAATCAAAGAATTTCTTAATAAAATGTCACAGATGGGATTTGATTACGAAAAGACAATCACTTTACTTGAAAAACTTGGAAAGGAGAATCAAAAATGAGTACGATTCTGGAATGTAAAAATCTATCCAAAAAATATGGCCGCAAACAGGCACTCGACAATATTACTCTTTCCTTAGAATCCGGTAAAATTATCGGTCTTCTCGGGCCAAATGGCAGTGGAAAGACTACTTTAATCAAGTTAATCAACGGATTACTTGCTCCAACAGGCGGAAAACTTTTTATCAATGGAAATACCCCTGGAGTCGAATCGAAAAAAATCGTCTCCTATCTCCCAGAGCGTACCTACTTAGATGAAACACAGAAAGTTTCAGAAGCAATTACATTATTTGAGGACTTTTATGAAGACTTCGACAGAAGCCGGGCAATTTCCATGTTAGAAAAGTTAAACATTGATTCAAATGCCCGAATCAAAACCCTTTCGAAAGGAACAAAAGAAAAAGTACAGCTAATCCTTGTCATGAGCCGCCGCGCTAAACTTTACTGTCTCGATGAGCCGATTGCCGGAGTGGATCCCGCTGCAAGAGATTATATTTTAAGTACGATTATCAACAATTACGAACCCGATTCCACCATCCTCATCTCCACACATCTTATTTCTGACGTGGAAAATATTTTGGATGAAGTTGTTTTTATCAAAAACGGACATATCGTCCTGAAAAATGATGTGGAAGATATTCGTTTTAATCAGGGAAAATCAGTAGATGTATTATTCCGGGAGGTATTCAAATGTTAGGAAAATTATTTAAATATGAATGGCGTTCTATTTCAAAGCTTCTACTGCCAATTCATGGTTTCGTGTTATTATTTGCCCTCTTATCCCGCTTTTATTTTACAATAAGCGGAGGAACAGACGCTTTATTAAACACAGATTCCACTATCATAGGTACATTGACAATGCTTCTTATTTTTGCTCTTGTTATTGTCATTTCAAGTATTGCTATCTTTACTTATATATATAGCGGCTATCATTTTTATAAAAATGTATTTACCGACCAGGGCTACCTTACAAATACCCTGCCTGTAACACCATCACAGCTCTTACTTTCAAAAGAACTTGCTGCTTTACTATGGCTTCTTATTGACGTTGTAGTTATCAGCATATCTATCTTTATTTTGGTAGGAAGTACAGAGCTTTTCTCTAACTTTAGTATTTTCTGGCGCACTCTGATGCGCTATGCAAGCCAGACACCGCTCTTTACAACATTAGTTATTATCGCCCTTGTTCTAGAGCGTGTTTGAAAAATAAAAGTTGCACAAAACATATATTCCCACGCCC
>OFMI01001627.1_pt1 | contig 13538 bp, 8 predicted proteins | sample 1541741 | NCBI WGS metagenome assembly OFMI01 (sample SAMN04209219, study PRJEB22552) | human gut metagenome | biome: gut; material: feces | host: Homo sapiens | place: USA: Oklahoma | reverse complement strand
ACATGTGTTTGGCGATACTACATTAGAATTCCCATATACGCTTGAATACAAAAAAAGGTTTAATAAAAATGAAGAATCGCAAGGAGTAAGAGTTTTAACTGCAAAAAATAGGGAAAAAAACTTTGAAGAAGTCTGTGAGATAGTAGGACCACCTAGTAGAGTGATGAGATGGTGTTGTACTGTATTTAAAACAGGGGCAATTCAAAAGACAATTTCTTCTGCTTTCAAAGATAAAAGGAATATTTTAAGCTTTCAAGGAATTCGTCATAACGAATCAGTGAGTAGAAGTAAATATGAAAGAGAAAGTGAAAGCCCTAAAATTGCAAAACAAACTGTTGCTTCGCCAATTATCGACTGGATCGACTATGATGTATGGCTCTATATTTTGACAACAGGAATAGATTTTAATGATGCATATAGACTCGGATGGACAAGAGTTGGATGCTGGTGTTGTCCAAACAATGGTGGTTGGTCGGAATTTTTATCTAAAGTTCATATGTATGATCAGTATATCCAATGGCATGAGTTTTTGGTTGATTTTGCAAAAAAAATTGGGAAGCGAGATCCAGAAGATTATGTTGATGAAGGTGGCTGGAAAGCGAGACAGGGCGGAAATGGACTAGCTGCGGCGCAGACATCAATAGTATCTTTTGAACCGTGTGCAACAGATGAAAATGCTTTTAATTATGAACTTCAAAAACCAATAACAAATGAGTTATATGAATTATTTAAACCATTTGGATACATAAATACAGAATTGGGAAATAAACGTCTTGGAGAAGTCTATGTCATGAATAAAGAGGGAAAGATAATATTAATTCTTCAGGGGAGAGTTGGAAGTACCAAACTTAAAGTAATAATAAAGGACATACATATTGCAAAGGCTAGAACGCTTTTGGGGGCTGAAGGAAAAATACAGTGTCAGTTGACTAAGTATCAAATGTGTTTAGGATGTAAAGCTTGTGAGAGTGTTTGCAAATATGATGCGATTAATGTTAAAGATGATGGAACAGGAAAAATAATATATAGCATTGATAGTGATAAATGTAAAAGGTGTTCTGAATGTGTGGGACATTTTGATGCGGGATGCTATATGAAAAAAGTATTAAGAATAAAGAGGATATAATATGACTACTAAAAAAGTAAAAATTAAGCTACAAGGTCATGAAAAATTTACGTTAAGAGAAGGTTGGATAAATAAAGGTCTTATGTTAATACCTGACAAGGCAGATGCGTTTACTAGAAAGGATGCAACAGATTTATTTGGAATTGGCAGCAATATGGTTAAATCTTTACGATACTGGATGCGTGCATTTGGACTAACTAATAATGCGGGAACAGAATTAACTGAGATGGGAAAGGTAATTGCTCAATATGACCCTTATTTGGAGAATCCTTTTACGTTATGGGTTATGCATTCATATATTGCAAAAAATGTTGAGGAAGCTACAACTTGGTATATGTATTTCAATTGTTGTGACATTGATGAGTTAGAAAAATCAGAAATAGAAAGAATTTTACTAAGAGAAGTAAAGAAATATGCGGCAGGGACAAAATTTTCTGAAAACTCTCTATACAATGATGTAGATGTTTTGTTAAACATGTATAGTAGAAATAAAGAAAAATCAGATCCAGAAGATAAGAATATTTCGCCATTTTCACAATTAGAGTTAATTAAAAAAAATGGAGGAAGATATGTAAAAAAGCATCCGAACAAAAAAATATTTTCCGAAAGAATTGTTTTATATGAACTTGCCTTAATGATGATTCAAAAGGAAGGAATCTCTATAGAGAATGCTGTTTTTGGAGAACGAGGATTGGCTAAAATATATAATCTTACGGCAGTTATGGCTAATGAGTATTTGGATCGACTAGATGCATCTGATTATATTCGCATAAATAGAACAGCGGGATTAGATATGATTTATCCGGTAAAAGAATTAAACGCTATAAAGATTTTAGAAGAATATTACATGAATAATTAGTAGGTGAAAAAATGGGAAATATTGATTCATTAAAAGATATAGTTAAATTCAATAGCAATTTTAAAACAGCTGTTAATTTATATTTAAGTCTTAATAAATCTAAAAAAGTTCTTGAATATATACCAACGAAATCTTCTGTAAGTTTTATGGGAGAATATCTTAAGGCAGTTTTGGAAAATAAGGAACAGGCAACACTTTTGGTAGGACCGTATGGAAAAGGAAAATCACATCTATTGCTTGTTTTATTAGCCATACTTTCAATGCATAGAACTTCAGAATATGATGAGGTTATTAACAAGCTTATTGATTCTATTAGAAAAGTAGATGAAGTTGGGAATTCTGTTGCAGAGCTCATTAAGCGAGTATGGCAAAAGAAAAAGTTTTTGCCTGTATTAGTTTCTGGTTCTACAGGTGATCTTAATCAAGCATTTTTATATGGTTTAAATGAAGCATTAAAGAGGGACTCATTATTAGATTTAATCCCTAATACGTATTATGCTGTTGCATTAGAGAGGATTGAAGATTGGGAGCAAAATTATTTTGAAACTTATATTAATTTTGAAAGGGAAATAGAACATCATAGCATTAGAATGTCAAGTCTGAAAGCAGACTTGAAAATGTATTCAAAAGAGGCACTATTATTATTTAGCAAGATATATCCAAAGGTTACTGCGGGAAGCCAATTTGCTCCAATGGCAGTTTCTGATGTTCTGCCTTTATATAAAAGCACAAGTGAAAAACTTGTAGAAGAATATGGATATAGTGGAATATATATAGTATTTGATGAATTTAGTAAATTTATTGAAAGTCAGGACGGTACTAGAGCAGGTACAAACATGAAATTACTACAAGACATTTGTGAATTGTCAACAGACTCACAAAATGTACAAGTGTTTTTTACTATGATTGCACATAAGAGCATAAAGGAATATGGGAAGTACCTTTCCCAGGATATTATTAATTCTTTTACTGGAATTGAAGGGCGAATTATTGAAAAATATTTTGTTACTTCATCAAAAAACAATTATGAGTTGATAAAGAGTGCAATTTTAAAAGATGAGAAGCGGTTAGTAGAATTGCCATATTATGAGGCATATCTTGGAGAGGAAAAGTGTAGAGCATTTTATCGATTACCTGCTTTTCGAAGTAATTTTTTAGAGGAAGAGTTTAAGAGCATTATTTTTACAGGTTGTTATCCTTTAAATCCAATAGCCGCTTATTTACTTTTGAATATAAGTGAAAAAGTTGCACAGAATGAAAGAACGCTATTTACTTTTATATCTAATGATGAGCCGCATAGTATGGCTCGTTTTGTATTAGAGCATAATTCGGATATGGAGTGGAGTATTGGTGCAGATTTGATCTATGATTACTTTAGTGCTCTTTTTAGAAAGGAAGTTTCCAATGAATTTGTGCATAATATATGGTTAAGTGCCGAGTATGCTATTGATAAATGCAAAACGGAAGATCAAAAGAAAATGATTAAGGCACTAGCTATTATTTTGATTGTAAATAAAGATGATGAAATACCTGCAACAGATCAATATTTAAAATTATGTGTTAATACTTATGATGCTAATCAAGTATTAAGTGAACTAAAAAAAATGAATTATATTTATAAAAAGAATGCAACCGGAACGTATGTTTTTAAAACTAGAGCAGGTTCTGAACTTAAAGCTGAGATAAAAAAACAGAGAGGTTTGAAGGGAGATAATGTAAATTACTCAAAAGCTTTACTTGATGTGACGGGAAAGTATTATGTGATTCCAAGAAAATACAATACCGTTAAAATGATGACACGTTATTTTTCAAATGAATTTATGAAAATAGACGATTTTTTAAATATTAATTCAGCGCAGGCTTTTTTTGATAGTAACATGGCGGATGGAAAAGTTATTACTCTATATAGTTTTGATACAATTAAACAGGAGGAAGTAAGAAAACATTTCCTTAAGTTAGACGATAAAAGATTAGTTATAGTATGCCCCAAAAAGAGTCTAAAGGCAGAAAAGCAGTTGAAGGATTATGAGATAATTCAGGAATTAAGAGAAAATCAAGCTTTTATTAATGATAATGAGATAATAAAAAATGAGTTGCCATTAATTTTAGACGATTTAACTTTAGAATTAGAACAGCTTATTAGTACGGTTTATGAGGATGACTTAGAAACACAGATTTTATATTTTGATGGTGAAACTATAAAGATTGCTAAAGCGGGAAAAGAGGAATTTGCCGTTAATAAATGTTGTTTTAATTTATATTCTGCTACACCGCTTATCAATAATGAGATGGTGAATCGAATGCATATTGAAACGGCACAAACTAAAAAGGCAAGAGTCAATATTATTCAAGCTATTTTATCACATGAAGATACACCTGATTATTACAAAGGATCGAATCAAGAAGCTACGATATATAGGGCCTTATTTGATGTGACGGGGATTACAAAATCAGATGTCAAAGAAGATATTCAATTGGTATTAAACGAGATTAATGATTATGTAAATTCCTGTTCCAATAGAAAAGTTTCAATGACAGATCTGATTCAAAGATTGAGTGGAACACCGTATGGAATAAGAAAAGGAGTGATACCCTTTTATTTAGCTTATGTTTTTGCAAACAGGAGTGAAGATATCATAGTTTATTTCATAGATAAAGAAATGCAAATAAATGCTAATATTGTAATAAATATGTGTGAACAACCAGAAGATTATGCTGTGTATGTATCTAAAGAGGATATTCAAAAAGAGAAATATATAGCTGAACTTAATATTTTGTTCCAAATAGAAGAAAATCGTAACCTTACGGCTAATAGAATAAAAAATATTTATATCTGTATGCAAAGATGGTTTAGAGCTCTTCCGCAAGCTACAAGAAATGGAATGGACTTGGAAAAGTATGTAAATAATGATGTTATGATTCATTCTATGAAAGAAATTAAAAAAGCTATGCAAAAGGTGGAGTTTAATCCATTTGAAATTCTTTTCGTAGAATTTCCTCAAGTGTTTGGAACAGAATCATTAGAAGAAACATTCACGATTATCGATGAATGTAAGACATATTATGATGATTACTTTACTTGGATTGAAGAACAAGCAATCAATACTATCTATGAAATTTGGGATAATAAGAGAAAGCAGGAATTGTTTTATACTTTGAGAGAATGGTATGAAAAACAGAGTAAGCATTCAAAACAAGGGCTATATAATGGACATGTAACAAAGTTTATGTCCTGTTTGGCTAATATGGATGTATATAGTGATCCAGATGTTGCAAGCAAAGTAGTTAAAGCAGTTACGGATGTCTATATAGAAAATTGGAATAATGGTTCTCTAGAAGAATTCTCTGAAACTTTAGAAAGTGTAAAACGGGAGATAGAATCAATTCGTGATGAGGCATCTACAGGTGAACTAGAACTTAAATTTACTGGAAGAAATGGTCAGCTAATAAGTAGATTATATACTCATGCTGATGAAAGTGTTGGAAGTATATTAAGAAATATTATTGAAGATACACTTGATGAATATGATGACTTGAGTGTTAATGATAGAGTTTCTATTCTTCTAGAAATGATTGAAAAAATAATAAAGTAGGGAATGATTTTATGATTTATTTAGACAATGCAGCCACTACGTTTCCAAAGCCCGAAAGTGTATATCTGGCGATGGATAAGATGAATAGAGAGGGGGCTGTTAACGCAGGTAGAGGGGCATATAAATTGGCACAAGAAGCCAGCAAGTTAATTGGTGATACAAAAGATAGGATTAGGCAATTAGTTCATCTTGATATTTCAGCCGCTGTGGTTTTTGCTCCTTCAGTGACTATTGCTATGAATCAAATAGTAAATGGTCTGAAGTTAAGAGAAAGAGCGGTTGTTTACCTTTCACCTTATGAACATAATGCTGTGGCAAGAACTGTTCACAAGTTATCAAAGAAGAAAAATCTTATAATCAAAGAATTACCATTAAATGACGATTTAGAAATTGATCTGGAGAAAATGAAATATGAGTTTTCAAAAGATAAACCAGAGGCGGTTTTTTGCACTCATGTAAGTAATGTTACAGGATATATACTTCCAGTAAAAGATATTTTTGTGGAGGCAAAAAAGTATGGGAGTATAAATATTTTAGATGCAGCTCAATCGATGGGATTGGTAGAAATAAGAGCCGATTTGTTACAAGCAGATTTAATAGCATTTGCAGGTCATAAAACATTATATGGACCCTTTGGAATTGGCGGCTTTATAAATATATCAGGAATAGATCTAGAGGTGTTTATAAGTGGTGGAACTGGAAGTGATTCATTAAATCTTGAAATGCCGGCGGGAAAAGAATGTAAGTATGAATCGGCTAGCCCTAATATTATTGCTATTGCAGGATTAAATGCAGCACTTAAATGTCTTGAACAGCAACGGCATTTTGAATTTGAGAAAAAGATTACAAATTATCTTATACAAAAGTTATCGAAGATAAAGGGAGTGAAAATGTATCTTCCAGGAGATTTAGAACATCATATTGGAATTGTTTCAATTAGTTTGCAAGGTATGAAATCTGAGGATATCGGAACAATTTTAAATGAAGATTTTAATATTGCATTGAGAACAGGGTACCACTGTGCTCCGTATATACATAAATATTTGAAAGATGAGGAATCTTTGGGAACAGTGCGGATTGGAATTGGACAATTTACAAGTAAAGAGGATATAGATGCGTTAATTGATGCGCTAGAAGAGTTAAAGGAGTAGGATGAAGATGGATCATACAATATTAAAGAAATATATGATGCAATTTTCAACAGAAGAGCTAAAAAAGTTTCTTGGGTATGATTTGGTTGAATCTTTACTTGAGTGGAATACTGGTAATGAAGCGTTTGCATCCAAGAAGAGATTGAGCGAAATGATTTTGAGCATATATGGAATATCAATTCTTAAAAATAAAGATTTTAGGCGTAGGTTATTGAAGTCATTATCTCAACAAGAAATATTAGATTTTAGAACTGAATTACCTTCGGAATATTCTGATTGTGAAGATTTAGGAGTATTGATAGAAGCTGTAGCAGGTACAAAATGGAAAGAATCAGACATTAATAAACATTTATTAAGAATGTTATCATATTCTTCAGATGAAGTGTTTGAAAAAAAAAGATCAAAGAGTACAGCTGAAGGAATAATTGAGTCGCATGAGAAGTTTTATGAATTACTAGATTATCAGTATATTATAAGGCAAAAAGCATTAAATGTGTTGACATCAGAATATGGATTAAGGCGCTTTTTGATACATATGCCAACAGGGACAGGAAAAACTAAAACAGCTACGCATATTGTTTGCCATCATTATAATTATAATTTACATAAAAAAGGCTTGGTTTTGTGGGTCGCACATACAACTGAATTATTAGAGCAAGCTTATGATACTTTCTGTGGCGTATGGCGAAATATAGGCAATGGCACGATAAAAACATATAAATTATGGGGTGAGTATGATATAGAAGTACCTGAAGAAGGATTAGATGGTTTTATGGTATGTGGAATCCAGAAATTGCAATCCATACAAAATAATAATATGCAGCTTTTCAATGTAATATTACGAGATACGAGATTATTGGTTTATGATGAAGCTCATAAAGCATCTGCTGATGAAACGAGAACTGTAATTGAAAAAATAATGACGAGAACTGGAAACCTTGAAGATAGAGCTTTAATGGGGTTGTCCGCTACACCAGGAAGGACAAGCATACAAAGTTTTGATAACAGTTTGTTGGTTTCAATGTTTGGAAATAAGATTATTAGTATTGATACAAAGTTGATGAATGAAGTAAATCTTTCGGTGCAGGAAGCGGCGAATACTGAAGCTGAAAGAGATGTGATTAAATATTTTCAGGATCGTGGAGTACTATCAAAAATTGTAAAAGAAGAGCTGACTTATCCTGAGAACCTTACAGATGATGAGATTAATAAAATTCGCATTGTTGCTTCATCACATGGGTATGATGATTTTTCGAAAAAAACGTTAGAAAGAATTGGAAAAAATAAAAGTCGAAATTTAAGAATAATGCAAAAACTTAAAGAGTTAAATATGCAAGGTAAACCGACAATAGTTTTTGCATGCTCACTTAAGCATGCACAATTATTGTCAGCTATGCTTACAATAGAGTCTATTCCTAATGCTGTAGTATATGGTGATATGTCTCCTGATGAACGAGCAGTGGCAATTGCAAGATTTAAAGATACAAAAGACAAAATGAATATCCTTATAAACTATGAAGTTTTAACGACAGGATTTGATGCTACGAATATAGAATGTGTTTTTATTGCTAGACCAACGCAATCTATTGTGTTATATAGTCAGATGATAGGACGTGGTTTGAGAGGTCCGCAAATGGGAGGAAATGAGATCTGCTTATTAGTTGATGTAAAAGATAATTTGCAACAATATAACGAAAATATGGCTTTTTCACATTTTAATAATTATTGGAGTTAACGGGAGAGATATTATGGCAAAAGATATATTTGTAATTAAAACGATGGGAGATGCCCTTCGTAATACTGGTTATAAAAATATTGAATGTGCTATGGCTGAAATTATAGATAATTCAGTCCAAGCTGGTGCTCAGAATATTTTGGTAATAGTGTCAGAGGAATATAATCCTAGAACTGGGAGAAATAATATATCAGAAATAGTATTTTTAGATGATGGGAGTGGGATGACTAATGAGGAGATAGAAGGATGTCTTGGAATTGGCTATTCAACAAGAACTGATCGAAAAGGACTAGGTCGATTTGGAGTAGGGCTGCCACAAGCATCTCTTTATGCTTGTCCCGCTGTTGATGTTTATTCTTGGCAAGGAGGATATGATAATTGTAAAAAAGTATTTTTGGATATTGATAAAATTAAGAATGAAGAACAGACAGAAATCGAGGATCCTATTTCTTCAGAAATCCCTGAAAAATATCAAAAATATTTGACCTATAAAGTGATTTCCGATGCAGGTGATAAGACGTATGATTTTACTCAGCATGGAACATTTGTAATATGGAAAAAATGTGATAGAGTAATACCTAAAACAGTAAATTTTTTGTTTAAGAAGCTTGACTTCGCATTAGGACAGAAGTTTAGATACTTTATAAGTGAGGGGAGAAGTAGTATACGATTGATTCATAATGAAAATCAGGATTATACGCATGAGATTATGCCTAATGATCCTTTAATGCTTATGCCCAATAATTATGTTTTGGGAAATCCTGATAATCCAGGTGTTATTTCTCCTAGAACCAACATTAACTGTACTGTTCCAGTTTTTGAAGCTTATACAAATTCTAAGTATCTGGATGGAATTATACCATATTCTATTAAATATTTAGATCCAGAAACAGGAGAAACAAAAGAATCGAAGGTGGAAATCAAGTTTTCTATTGTGAAAAATATTTTCTATGATAAAACTGCAATTTCTGGAAATCCTGGTCAAACTCAGTTAGGGAAGCATGTAAAAGAACTTGAAGGTATTTCAATTGTGAGAGCAAATCGTGAAATTGATTTTGGTCAATTTGATTTTTATGAAAATGTTAACCAACCAGAGCATAGATGGTGGGGGTGTGAAATTAGATTTAATCCAGAATTAGATGAGGCATTTGGAGTAGCAAATAATAAACAGCATGTCGAACTTCGACGTGTCGAGCAAAATGATTATATAGATGAGGAAATAAAGCCTGTTTGGGCACAATTATACAATATTGTTCATGATACAATTTCTGCTATGTATGCTGCTAATAAAAAGACGAGAGAAAATGCGAGAACGGTAAAGGATATCACTCCACCAACAACTCAGATTATAAATTTAGCAGAAGAAAACCAGGAGGGCACGTCGGAAAGTGCAACAGATGAGGTTAGAGAAAATACTCCACATGAAACATTGGTGGAAAAGACAAAAGAGGAACTTAAAGAACAAGGAATTGAAAATCCTACAGAAGAAGATGTAAACAGTTATATGAATAACAAAGTGAACGTTGTTCATAAAAACCTAGGAAAAACAGCAGGTTTATTTGATTATTCTTTTGAGTTAGGGAGTTGCCTGGTAACTTTTAATATGGATCATCTTTTTTATAAAACAACATTATGCGAAATCTTTGAATCTATAGATACCAAAACAGCATTTGAGTTGTTTGTTGCATCATTAGTTAAAGCTGTTGATGAAACAAAAATGTCTCAAGAAGAACAGAATGATAATCTAATAGCTATATGGAATGAGAAGTTGCGTAGATATATTAATGAGCAACAAAGCTTCGCAAAGAAATAGGGTGATTATATGTCGATTTTATTCTCTAACGAAATACTTGCTTGTATAAAAAAAGAATTAAAAAATGCGTCTACATCAGTTCAAATTATTACTGCATATTGTAAAGAATCATCTTTTTTATATTTGAATTCATGTATTGGGAAGGAAGTTTATGAAAAAAAACTTCTTGTTAGATTTAGAATGGATGATATATTAAAAGGCAGCACAGACTTTTCTGTCCTTGAAAGTGGTTTAAAGAATGGGTGGAGTGTGTACGTTCGTTTTGATTTGCATGCTAAGACGTATATTGTTGATAATAAGAGAGGACTTGTTGGTAGCGCAAATGCAACAAAGTCAGGGCTAAGTATTGGAAAAAATGGCAACATAGAAATGGCAACGCTAGTGGATATAGAGGCAAAGGATGTAGAAAAAATTGGTCAACTGTTTAATGATGCTATTCATATTGATTATAAACTTTTAGAAAATATGAAAAAACAAATAGTTAGGTTCGATGAGCTTAATGGAGCTAGAAATCTTTGCTGGGATTATTCAATAACAAAGCTGTTTCATCCGCATATAGATGCATTATTTTCATATGAATTGCCAGAAAATTTCTTAATCCGTGAAGGAGAATATATTTCCTTTTTAGATGAGACGTATTTTGGAGATATCGAGCAATTGAAGGAAGCATTTCGTTGGAGTAATGCATATTTATGGCTTTTAACAACATTAAAGGAAAATAATGGTTGCATGTTTTTCGGAGCACTGTCAGAAAAATTACATAGTACATTGGTTTCGGACCCAAAACCATATAGAAGGGATATAAAGAATATGCTTACAAATCTTCTTTTATGGAGTGCAGCGCTTAAGATGGAAGAGATAATAATCGATAGACCAAATTATTCACAAAGAGTTAGATTAGCAAGTTTAAATATTAAATTATGAGTGTTCTAAGGTTTTTCAATGTTTAGAGATAGATAAGAGGTGTATTTTGTTTGATATTATTTTGATATAGTAATTTTGAGAGCAAAAGTATTAGATCACGGTTGATAAACAAGGTTTGGAACAAAAAACATAGCTATCTTTGATAGGTATGACATATAGAACAATAAATAATGAGCAGCTGCTATTATAAAAATTGGCTTTGTTAGGAGGAAGAGGTAATATGTCGGATATTGTCGATATATTTTGTCGAAATAAGGTACTTACCCTGTCATTTGAGTTAAATATTGATCAATGGGAAAGTATGGATGAAGAGGTTAAAGACATAGTTTCAGGAGAATGGGAAAATATAAAGTTTTTAAATGATGAAGGGAATGCATTAAATGAGGCAGTTGCGACAGTACCTGATGATGTGGGAGGTATTTATATTTTTGTTCTCCGACCCGATTTAATACCTGGACTGCATTTGTATATTATGTATATTGGGAGAGCAAGAAGAGGGAAAGGATTTAGTTTAAGAAAAAGGTGTAAATCCTATATGAGGGATACAAGACCTAAAGTAGCAATGATGAGAGAACTATGGGGAAAAGCATTATATTTTTACTATTTGCCAATAAAAGATGACTTATTAATTGAAAAAGTGGAAAGAGAGTTAAATAGAGTTATTAAGGCTCCGTGTAATACTCAATATCCGGATGAGTATATAAGAGTATTGCCAAGTCAGAAGGCTTTTAATTAAGGAGAAAATAATATGGGGAATATGATTAGAGTACCAGCAATTAGATCTCAAATGGGTATATGGATATATTATGTAAGCTCATTAAGTTTTCAAGATATTTTAGATTATATAAGTCCAATTAATGATGAATTACATAAGTCCAAGTTTTTATCAGAAATGATACAAAGAAGTGTAACTGACAATTATAAAAATATAGCTAACTACTTAGAAACACAGAAAGAGAGATTTTTTAATTCTCTAATTCTTGCGGTATATGATGGTGAACCAGAGTGGAATGAAATTCGTATTAGTGAATTTGAAGATGGTGATTCTCCTTTAGGAATATTAACTTTATCTGGAAAAGAAAAGATTTTCCCAGTAGATGGGCAACATAGAGTTGCAGGCATAAAGAAGGCATTGGAACATAAACCAATTTTAGGAAAAGAGAGAGTACCAGTAATTTTTATTGGACATTCAAAGGATGAAGTTGGGATGCAAAGAACAAGGAGAATGTTTAGTACGCTAAATAGATATGCTAAACCTGTATCTTTAAGAGATATTATTGCGCTAGATGAAGATGATGTAGTAGCAATAGCATCTAGAAATTTAATTGATGACACAGATTTGTTTTTGAAAGATCGTATTTTAGATTCAAAAAATAAAGCGATTCCTGAGACAAATAGTACTGCACTAACTACAATTATTGCTTATTATGAATGTAACAAAGAATTATTATGGATGTTCGTGAAGGACATTGATGTAATTGGTTTAGATGGGAAACAAATTAAAGGTAGAAAAAAAATAAATGAATATTTAAGACATAGACCTTCAGAAAAAGTTGTTAATGATTTTACAAAAGAATGTTATGAGTTTTGGAAGTCAATTATGTTGCGGTGCGAGGAAATTAATGATTATATAGATGGTACCGTAGGAAGATTTAGGGATAAAGAAGGAGGTCACATTTTTTTCAGACCAATTTCTTTGGTTCAGTTTGCGAAGGTTATAGTGCGAGTTCGAGAAAATACTGATATGTACTACGAAAAAATACTTAATTTATTTCCTGAGCGGTTGATGTGGTTACAACATAAATTGTGGAGAAGAATTTTATGGGACAATATTCAAAAAAAAATGATAATGGGAAATTCTAAATTAGTTGAATTGTTATTAATTTATATTATAGATCCCAAAATACTAACGAATAGAGAAACACAAAAACTGGTCAATGAATTACACAGTGTCTGGGATATGCAAAAAAATGAAGATGTGTTAGGAATTTTAAATGAAATTATTTCGGAAGAATAAGATAAAAAGATAGAGTCAAAAGTTAAGTTAAATGGGTTTGTAGACTATGGTATGAGCGGAGTTGACTTGCGACAAAGATGTTCAGAGAATGAAAAATAGTTTGTAAATAGGATTCTTCTATGATAAGATTTGGTGGAATGACGAAAAACAGGTACCCCACTTTTTTTATATATACAAACTAAAGAATGTATGCTAATAATAGCAGGGCATCCAAGGTCCTTTGGTAAAAAGATAGTGTAAAGGTTCTTTCGCAAAAATAAATCTAGCCATTTGGTAGCCGGCAGTCAACCGGCTATGATATCAGACAGCAGATCATCCTC
>OFMI01001622.1_pt1 | contig 13583 bp, 21 predicted proteins | sample 1541741 | NCBI WGS metagenome assembly OFMI01 (sample SAMN04209219, study PRJEB22552) | human gut metagenome | biome: gut; material: feces | host: Homo sapiens | place: USA: Oklahoma | reverse complement strand
GATTTTAAACACTTCAAACAATGACTATAAAAATTACACATAAAACAGGAGCAGTTTTCACTGCTCCTGTTTCCTTTTCCTCTAAAAAAATTAAAAAAATTTCAAAAAAAGCCTTGACATAGTTATATAACTATGTTATAATATAGATACAGTCAAGGGAAAGCCAAGACGAGTAAGACGGCAAGTGTCGGAAAGGAGAAAATGATGAAAAACGGAATGACAAATCGACAGTTTGAAATGTTCTTGAAAATGATAATAACAATCATTGAGGATAGCGAAACAAAAGAAGACGCAGTTAAAAAAATAAAAGACCTACTCAAAGATGAGTAAGCCTGATTGAAGTGCTAAAGGGCGATGTTACTTGCCGACATCTCCCGAAAGCAATTTTATTATAAAACAATTTATCAAAAAAGGCAAGAAAAAATTTTCAAATCGGGGAATAAAAACTATGAGCAAAGAAAAAGAAACACCACAAGAGCGTTATGCAAAAAAGTTCAAAAAGCAGTATTCCTTGCCCTGTTTTACAAGTACAGAAATGGACATTATAGAAAAACTTGAAAGTGTTCCGAACAAAGCAGGATATATTAAAAAGTTAATAAGAGAAGATATTAAAAACAACAAATAAAAAAACAGGGGTGCAGTTGACTGCACCCCGTTCTTTTTACAAAATGTATGTAGCACCGTCAGAGTGAACACAAAGCCAACCCGACGGAATTTTTACCCACAAGTTTCCGTATTTATTTTTTACAATTTTTTGAACTGTTACTTTTGTGCCGACCTCAAGTGTTGCCCACCCGTTTCTTGTCGTTGCACTTTGTTTTCCGCTTGAAGTAAGGTCTGACACTCTCAATCTGTCGCCCGACACATTGTCATACACGCCTCTCGGTGCCGTTAAAGTATAAGTTTTTCCAACCTTTAGCGACGGAGCAGAGGCTTTTGGAGAGATAAGATAATATCTTTTGCCTTTTGTATCTGTATGAAGATTGCTCGGCGACACCAAAACAATTTGTCTGCTTTTATCAAACGAAAGTTGAGATTTTCTCTTTGAATTCGCCGTATATTTACCATTGTAATACTGTGGGTCGGCAACAGCGATTTTTCCGTTCTCAATTCCCATTGCAGTTACAAAATGACCACTTGTCGAAAACAAATTTGCACCGCCTGCGTGAACTATCGCAGGAAAGCCGTTATCAAGGTGTTTTTGAAATTCAGCAGAGGAACTTGTACTTTTCCAATCTTTTATAAACCCTTTTCGCTGAAACATATTAAGAAGTGCTGACATATCTGTTCCCTCTGCCACTCGTGCACCGTAATTGATAGCCATTTTTGCAAGCGTTGCAACGCTCGGCAAGTCGTGTCTTCCATAGTTCCATATTGCCATAGCAACGGCACAGATACCGCACCCTGATGTTGCTATTGTAGCCGACGGATGATTTTTTGACGGATATTTAATAGTTTTTCCGTATGGAGAATTCTGCTGATAGAATTTATACATAATTATTCTTCCTCACTTTCTGTTTTACTTTCAATAAGAATAGCGTCTGCTTCGATTGCTTTCTTTGTGAAACTGTTATTTTTCCACCAAGCAACAAGTGAAACAATAACTGTGATTACGGCGGAAACGCCTGCATATACCTCTTCATCGCTAAATGGTAAAGGATTTTTTCCGAATGCCGTAAGTAATGTATTTACAAGTGCTACTATAAGAACTATTGTTCTTGCGATTGTTCCTGCTGATATGTTTGTGTTTTTCATTTTGTTTTCTCCTTTTCAAGATTTGTTAACCTGTATTCGTGATTAATTAGTTCTGTCTCGTGCTTATCAAGACTGTTGAAAATTTTTTCGTGCCTCTGACTTGCTTTTTGCTTGTAATCGTTGAAGTCCTTTTCGTCATCGGTTATACGGAAATTCAAATGATTAATCTGCTCGGCAAGTTGTGTCATTGCTTTAGTATTTTTCCCAAGCGGAACTGCTACCGTTCCGATAAGCCCCACTATCGCAATGATAACCGTTACAACTGTCCATTCCATTTCTCCACCCCCTTATTTCACTCTCTTCCAAAACGCTACAACCTCTGACGGTTGAATGTTGTTATGTGGCTCGCCGAAACCGTTATATGACGGACCCGCAAAGTCATCGTCGTTATCCGAAACTATCGAAGTGCTACCACGAGGCTTTAGTTTCGGTGCTTCTATGTCAGTCAGCAAATGCGTTTTCTCGCCGAGTTTTTTTCCTATTTCGTTGAAATCCGAGTCTTCTACATCAATGCCGACAGGTGTTCTGCCGACGAGACAACGCTCCCAAGTGAAACCAAGAAAACTGCTGTGGTCGAGATTGTCTGCGAACGGTACTATTATTCCGACGGGGTAAATATTATTCGAGATTTCTCTTGGCATATTATCTCGCATTTCATTTTGTGAAGAATTAAGACTGCTAAGACCTGCTAGCATCACCTGATAATTTTTTGTGATTTGCGAAACAGTTCCATCGTGCGATTGAACCATTCTTTCAAGTCTATCAAGCATTTCTTCCATATAAACTAATTCAGGAATATGTCCGACATCAATCGTTGCGTTTTTCGTAACAACATAAATACCCTGATACACAGTATCACTATGAATTATAGGCTCTTCTACTGCGAAAATCATAATGTAAAATTCCTTGTCAAGAAGTCCTTGTTTGAACTTACCATTCACATATTCGAGATACTGACCGTCTGTCGCTTCCTGTTCGGAAGTGAAACAGATTATATCTTTCAATTTGCCGTCTGCAAGTATGTCCTGAACTTTGTCGAAATGTTCTTTTACAACTTTGTTTTGCAAAGGTTTTGTTGAAGTTGCTGAAAGTGTGTCATCGACAGGTATAGACTCTGCAATCTCTGTTTTGTCGGTCTCAGTCAGTATGTAGTCTGCTCCCTGCGGACCTTGTATGCCCTGCGGACCTCGTTCGCCTTGAATACCTTGCGGACCTTGAACGCCTTGTGGTCCTGTATCGCCTTTCGGACCTTGTATTCCTTGTGGACCTTGCGGACCTGTCGCTCCGTCAAACTCTCCGTTTTCTGCCCTCTGTAATAAGTCCTGTCCGACCTTTTCAGCCTCTGACACTTTGTCAGCGTTTTCTTTTACATACTCAGCAAGGGTTTTGACTTCTGCTATTTCGGACGGATTGCAAGGATAGTCTGACGGCTTTTTTCGTCTTCCCAAAATAAACTCAACTGTTTTAAGCGTTTTCCCGCTTTTTCCGTTTTCAACATAAAGCCAAGCAGAAAACTTTGACCGTAAGCCGTCTAAAAGTGTATCAGGCACTTTAACCGTACCTTTACCGTTGGAATATATACCGTCAACCGACAACGATATATCGCCATATTCAAAGTGCATCTCAAATTTTTCGGGTAATTCAACACCCGAAATTTCAAGAGTTTGTCCATAGTCAAACTGAAAAAGGTCTGTGCTGCGAACTTCGTTTGTATCAGTAAAATCAATCTTAATCATACGCCGATTACCGCCCTTAATTTACAATTTCTGTTATCATAAGTTATTCCGTTTTTTGTCGCTTTCTCCATATTTAAATCATTTCCTCGAATGCTGTTTTCCGAAACATAAACATACTTTGCACTGATATTTTCAAAACTGTATCCGGGAGAAAAAAACGAAAAACCTTTGTTGTTAAACATTGAAACGGCTTTTTTTGGTATAAATTGACATAAAAATTCAGCGTCTTTCGATTGACCGTCAGATGAAGCACCACACCACAGCAGAACAATTCCGTGTGGTTGAGCCGACACAGGTTCAGCAAGTGTTATAGTTTGATTACTTGCCATATACCAACCGTAATTGTTTGACCATAGCACTTTTTGATTTTTCGCTAAATCATAAAGACTTCTGTCAACGGTTTTAAATTTGGCAGTAATAGTTTTTATAGTTATTGCTTCAAGTTTTACTTCATACAGCACAAAATCAACCGTTTTAACACCTTTTCTTATTTCGCCTGTTTGAGTGGCAGGAGGCTTTGGGCTTTCTGCAGGTGTCCCCTTGATTACTTGAATTTTTACGCTTTCGTAACCTGTTTCAGTTTCTTGTGTATATCGTGCCACTATCAAGTCTATTCTGTTAACACCCTGTGAGCCGTTTTCGATTTGGATATCATCAAACGCTCCGCTGTCGATTGAAGCAGCACATCCTTGCATTACAAGTAAGCCGTCTCTAATTCTAATGGTATTAGATGTCTGTTGCTCTGCTTTTAGTCTTTCGCCGACAGGCATAACATAACTATCACTCCCGAAAATAGCACAGTTAATGTCTCTGTCTTGCTGTGAAGTGATGTGGGGCTTTCCTGTCTTACCTGTTATTATTCTCATTCATTTCCCTCCAAATTGTACTGAACGGAAGTCAGCCCGTTTTCAGTGGTTATTATTTTTTCAAAAAGCGGTTTTTTTGCTGATATTCCCGTTATATAATCTCTACCGCCTACTATGTCGCCGATGTCAACATCTATTCCGAGCGACGCTATATCCATTTTGAAAGTGCTTTTTGCAATTCGATTATCGAATTCTTTTAAAGCATCTTCTTTGAGATTTTCAGAATTCACATTTTCGTATGTTTCACACACTTCATCTATACCGAAAAATGTCTGTACATTCGATACAACACCGTTTCTGTCGGCATACAAATGTATGACTTCTCTGTCTGTCAACTCGCCTTTTCCGAGTGCTATTAAATGATTGCACGCATTGCTGACTTGTTCGGAAATAAAATTGACTTGACTGTCCTGCGACAATTCAATCTTTTTAGAATAGTCGAATATGGGAACGGCAGAGACTTCAACAAAGCCTGTTGCTCCCTGTTCCTGCTGAATGTACTCTATTTTCAGTTTATAGTTTTTTTGCAAAAGCATTTTTGTAAATCCCGATAACATATCGGTATATCTGTCGAATTGATATGTTATCGAAATGCCCGATTTAGATTGTTTTGCTCTTATTATGTCGTTGAAATTGTTGCCGATAATCTGTGACAGAATATCGTTTAAATCTCCGCTTACTTTTTTGTACGCTTCATTTGCAGGCGGAGATATGATTTTCTTTTTCAGAAGTCCTCTCCAAGTATAGCCCGTCAGCGTGATTGTATCGGTAGCGGTGTCGGTTTTAATTCCGCCTATTATTCCACCTATTTCAGATTTAGGAGAATAGACACGGCACCCGACCTTGATATTACTGTTCCAATCTGCAAGACTGATTGTTATTTCAAAATCATTCGTATTTCCTATTGAAAAATCAGACTTTGAATAAACAAGACTGCAAATATCGTTACCGTCTTTTGTGGCAAGAATTAAATCCATTCAGGCTCGCTCCTTTCGGCAAAAGCAACTATGTCAAAGCCGAAGTTTCCGTTCCAAGTAACGAGCAAATCTCCACTCGGAATTTTTGAAAAAACAGAGTGTTCTTTGCCTCTTAAATCATAGACGGATATATCTCCGCTGTCTGTATGCTTAATAACTTCGTTTGTCCTCGAATCGACAGTTAAATACTCGTTCGATTCAAGTGTTACAAACACCGAATACGGCTCTGAATTAATGTATATGGTAGGATTGACCGCCGAACCGTAGATTGTCAGCACAAAATCGGAAAAAGAGAGTTTGCTCACGCTCCAATATTCTGTTCCCGACAATGCAGTTGCAAAATTGTATTCATAGTCATACGGATAATCGAGCATTTCATCAGTTCCCTGTTCTTGTTTAACCGTGAAAGATTTTTTTACTTCTTTCAGCCAACAGCCTTTTGCAGAAACAGCCGTAAACTCCTGAAACATAAAAGGAATGCCCTTGTTCCAATCGCTTTTTGTTGAAGCAGAAATACGGCAGGGAAGATACATATCTTCCCCACAGTACAATTTGCCATCAACGCCTTCAAGAACATCAAACTCCAAAACTTCAAAAATGCGGTTGACTGCATTTTTTAACTTTTCCCGTCGTTCTGTAACATCTGTATCGAAATCGGGTACAACTGCAATTTGAAAAGTTTTCTCAACAGGTTTTCTGTTGAAGTTAAAGACTTTATTTGAGTTTTCGACCGTTTCATAATTCCACGCATAATCAAGCAGGTTTCCGTCTTGAAATAAGTACGGAAAATCTGAAAAATCAACCGTTTCGCCTTTTGAATTAACATACTTAAACTTCATCTTGCACCTGCTTTCTGAAATCCTAAACTACTTACAAACCTTGCCGTTTCTCTGCCGTCCGCAACCATTCTCATTGAGCCTATACCCTTTTCAAGTGCCTCTGCAAATTTTGAGAACTGACTTGTAGTTGCAGATACAACATAGTTTCCGAAACCGCTCAAATCTGCTCTTGTCTGCGACATAGGAGCAGTATTTACAGTCGAAACCGTACTTGTAGTAGGAAGTTTTGTGCTTTCGAATGTTTGAGAAATTTGAAGATTTGAAAGTTCTTTATAGATTTGCTTTTTGCCTTTTTCGATACCAATAGCATAGCCTTTATCGGTGTAAATACCGAATTTCATAAACAGTTTTGACGGAGAGTGAATACCGAGAATTGACTTGAAAGTATCTCCGATACTGTTTGCAACATCTTTTACTGTATTCCAAAGACTGCTTAACATACTCTTCAGACCATTGATTAAACCGTCTATGATGTCTTTACCGATTTGCCCCCAATCTTGATGCGCAAAACTTTCTTTGATTGTATCAATGATTTCGGGCAGCATTGCTACAAGTTCGGGAATGGCGTTTATGATACCTGTTGCCAAAGTTACCAAGATTTTAATACCTGTTTGAATAATTTGTGGCAAGCGTGAAATAAGCACTCTGGCAATTGTTTTAATGATAGTTGGAAGTTGTTCCGTTAATGTAGGGAGTGCCGTTACAATCCCGTTAGTAAGTCCTACCAAAAGGTCTAATCCTGCGTCAATTATCATTCCCATATTTTCTACAAGACCTTGCACAATTACCATAACGATGTCAACAGCCATATTGATTAAAAGTACAAGATTACTTGAAATACCCGATACAAGTGTTGAAACTATATGAACCGCACCCCAAATCAAATTAGGTAAACATTCCATAATTCCGTTTTTCAAAGAATTAAGCATTAAACTACCCGTTTCAATTAATTTTGGCAAATTCATAAAAATTCCTTGTGCAAGATTAAAAATAATTTCAGGACCTTTTTCGGCAACGGTGGAAATCATTTTTTCAATTTCAGTACCAAAATTGTTATGCAGAAGTCCTAACCCCGCCGTTACAAGACCTATAACGCCCATTATGTTAAAGCCTTTCATAAAGGCGGTTGAAAATGTGCCGACTTTTGAAATGATAGGTTGAAGTGCAGAGCCGATTGACGAAGACATTCCTTTTACACCTTTAGTTGTTTTTGAAAAAATGTTTCCCATACTTCCGTCGATTTGTTTACCCAACAGTCCGCAATACTGTCCTACAACAGTACCCGTATCCTTGAAAGTCCCCGCTATACCTTTTGCTGCCTGACCTATTTTCGAGTCAGTAAGCGGTTTAATTATCGCTCCGCCGAGATTTTTAAAATCTTTGCCTGCACCGACTGCCGTAGTTTTCATCAGCTGAAGTCCTAACGGAATTTGAGCGATTTTGCCTTTCATACTTGCGAAAACCGAACTCAAGCCTTGTGAAGCAAGAAACATCTGTCCCATTGCTCCGATTGCGGGTCCGAGTCCTGCTGCCAAACCTCCGACTGCCAAAACGGTTTTTTGAGTTTCGGGCGAAGCCGACGCAAGACTGTCAACCATTTCCGTCATTTTACCGACAATTTTCGTTACGCTCGGTAAAAGATTTGCACCGAAAACTGTCAAAAGGTCTTCAACAGACTTTTTAAATGTTCTCAAGGTGTTAGCCGTTCCGTCAGCAGTTCTTGCATAGTCTCCCATTGAGTTTTTACCTGCTGAAAGAACATAGTTATATCGCAACTGCACCTTTTCAGCTTGTGACATTTCTTTATAGTTCTTGCCTATTTTTGCGGCGAACTCTTCCAAATTAGTTTGAGTCATAATGATACCGAGTTGCTTTAAAGACTCTGTTTCTCCTGTGAATACACCTTTAAGCGCAGTCATAGCCTGTGCAACATCAATATTTTTAAACGATGCCATATCGCCTGCAAGTCCTGCTAAAGTCATAGCCATATCGGCTGCTTTTTTTTCGGTAATACCCATAGCGGTAGCCATATCTCCAAACAGAGCCGTTGACTCAAGTGCTTCGTTGTTAGACATACCGAATTGCTTTTTTGCATTTTTCGCCCATTTTGTCACTGCTTTTCCGCTTTTACCGAAAGCAACATCAATCTTGTTTAAGTTTTCTTGATAGTCGGAAGCAGATGACACCATTTGTTTTGCAGCAACTACAAGCGGAGTTGTCAATCCTAAAGTAAGTTTTCCGCCGACGGACACCATACCGTGCGCCATTTTGTTAACTTTCGAGTCGAAATTTTCAGTAATGGTCTGAACTCGTTTCATCGTCTTTTCATAAGATGAAGCGTCTCCAGTTACTTTCGCCGACAGCGTATAGTCTGCCATTTAACCCCTCCTTCCTTGATAGATTAGGGCAATCCAACCTTTACCCTCTTTTTCTTCATTTTCTTTAATGATTTTTAAATCGTTTTCGATTTCTTCTTCATCATATTTTTGTTGCTTTTTCCACAGTTCAACGAACTGTTTACCCTTTTTGCGAAAAGCGTTATTAACCGCATTCAAAACAGCGTTCCTGATGAATGTAGAGTCGTTGACTGTCTTTGTTTCGTATGCCTTGATGATGAACGCTTTTTCAGTCGGTGTAAGGCTTTCATAGTCCTTTTTTGAATACCCGAAATTGACCGCAAAAAAAGCAAAGTCTTCATACTCACTGTACGGACTTTGCTCTTGCGGTTCGTTGTTTTCGTTTTTAAAATATTCAGGTTCTAAAAGCCTTAACGGAATAAAAAAGGGCAGTCTCTTTCAAGTGCTTCAAATACAGGTCCTGCAACGGCAGAATAGCCGTTTTGCATAAGCATATCGTCTGCTATCTTGATACCTTTTTTAGTTGGATAAAAAACATCTGCGCCGTATTCTTTCAATGCCAAAGCAAAATACATTTCCAAAGAATTTGTGCTTAAAATTCCGTCGTTTTGCGCTATTTCCGTTACAATAGGCTTGCCTGTCGCATTTTCAATCATTTTAATTCTCTCAAGATTAAACTTGAGTTCGTACTGTTTACCTTCCCATTCAAACATAATCATTCTCCTTACGCTTTAGATGTTACTTTTGCCACTCCTGCTTTAAGTGCTTTGTTTTCTGAATTGCATTCAATAATGATAATCTTGTCGCCTGTTGTTGCCTTAATCGCAGCAGTGCCGTCCCAATCAGTCATTGAAGTGCAATCTTCCATATAAGCAGGATAGTTCACTGTTTTACCTGTTTTGTATTTGTATTTGTTACCGCCTGCTTTTACAGGGTTTACATAGACAGAAGTGCTTCCGACTGTACTTGCGTTTGCAACCGACACAACCGTCAACTGCTCAAGTCCTGCCACACCTTCAGGCATTGAGTCGGGTTCGGGCGGTGTAACGGTCAAATCAACAAGCGCACCCATACCCTCAAGAGTAAGCGAGTATGTCATAGCGTCGTCAAACGGTGCTTCAATCGGGTAGTCTGTGATTACTGCGAGACCGCCGAACATTCCCTTACTTGTTTTCTTGTTGATGACTTTAAGGCACACAGGCTCTCCGTCATCAAACGCTTTGCCAAGAACCTTGTGCGACTCATCATTAGGAACAAAAACGCCATCGATGTCGATTGACCATTCTTTAGCGCCTGCAATCTTGCTTTTCCATCCGCCCTCTGTGTCTTTTGACGAAATTTCTATACTTTCGGAAGAACGGTTGATTGTCAAACCTTTCTGTCCTGCCACTGCGAGAAGTTTTTCGCCTGTCGAATTGAACACTGCGAGAATTATGTTTTTACCTGCAACTGCTTTTGCAGCAACAGAAGAAAAATCGCAATAGTCGTTGTTGTCAAATGCAAATTTTTGTAAATCTAAATTTTTCATATTCATTTCTCCTTATTTAAACTTGTAGCCGTAACACACCGTAAAGTCATACGATATGACGGCGTGTTTTTCGTCTGTTTCGTCTGTCTTTAAAGCCTGCAAGCCGTTTTCTGTTTGGAGTATTAATTCAAACTCTTCAGGAAGTTCAATTTCCTCACTTAAAACCTCTTCAAGTTTTTGGATAAGGTCGTAAATTTGTTCTGAACTGCCTGTCGGCTCTGCTACGGCGTGAATAAACACCGTAAAGACATCTCGAAGCATTGTTTTCGTGTTATCTGCTTTTTTCTGCACTACTTCTGCAAAATAAAAAGGGCTCGGTGCGTTCGACGGTACTGCGTCGTAGCACTTTAGCCCTGTTTTATCTTCAACTTTCAGTTGTATAGCAGAAATCAAGTCAACTAAGCCTAATCTCTTATACATTTCTATCCTTTCAATAATGCATTAGCCAAATCTTCTTTGAAAATCGCTGACTGTTCATCAACATTCTTTTTGAGATAGTGCTGACCGTTTACCCAACCACCGCCTCTCAGACGGTGTCCGTACTCCACGTGCGGTGCATACTCTGTCGAATATCCCATTTCATTTTTGCCGTCGGAACGAGAACTGTTGCGAAGTTGCCCTGTATCGACGGGCGTTCCGCCGTTTCTTGCCCTGTTAAGCATTTCGGTAAGTTGCTTTTTGCAAATGCCGTCAAATCGCACGGAATTCAGCCTCTGCAATTCTCTTGCAAGTCTGTCGATACCGTCAAATTCAATCTTCAACCTTAAACGCCTCCGCATATACAAGAGTAAATTTTTGCAAATCCTCTGTTTTCTTAACAACATAGACAGAGTTGTTTAAGATAAGTTTGTCAAATTTAGGAAGCCGTGATTTTCGACAACATAACAAGAATTTACTGCTGTCTTCCGTTATCTTTCGACCGTCAAGCGCCATTTCCTCAACTGTAAACGGCGTTCTGCGACAGAATGTCTTAAACACTTTCACATCCTCTGTTATAGGGTTGTTCAATCGGTCTTTTCCCGTTGTTTGAGGATATGTAAGAGTGCACATAAGCCATTTCATAGAAATCTCAGCCTCCCGCTTTTCTTTGCATAGGCAGAAATCTCGCCCGAATACTCCGAAAGAATGTCATCGACGAACGAAACAGAAAGTCCACCGTCGTTTTCCGAACTGACACCCTCATAACAAAGCCTGCGGTACATTTTTACAACGGCGTCAACACATATTGAATTGAACTGACTCGGCAACTCATCTGTGCCGAGCCTTATACAAAGTCTGTCAGATACGGTGGCGATGTACTCATTAAGCACATTTTCCGAGACTTCTTCGTCAGTCAGTCTTAACTTAACTCTGTCAATTAACATTTATACCACCTCAGCCAATAGATGATGTTATTGTTGCTTTGAAAACGCCGTCTGCGTATTCGGGGAAGAACTTAACGCAGGACATCAAGAGAGTGTCAATAGAAGCGTTTGAAGTATGCACACTGTGTGTCATTCCCACATAACCTGTTGCGTCGGGTGTAAGACCGAATGAAGCGGCGACATCTCCGCTCATTGATACATAAGCGCCGTTTAGGTTTTCTTTAACTGTTGCGATAGGCTCTTTTGCTTTAATCTGCGGAGCAACAATAACAGTACCGAGACCGAGAAAACTCTCTATGTAACTGAAACCGAAAGCAGTCTGTGTAGTTACTGTTGCTGTGCCGAGATATTCTGCAATATCTGTCGGATTGACAAAGAAAATAGGCTCTGTGTCGGTGTCTTCGTATCTCTTTTGAAGTTCTGCCCAAAGATTAGCAAGTGCAGTCTGCAAGTTGGTGCCTGTTGCCTTGCCCGAACCTGTTGCAAGAGTTGTGAAGAAGTCTTTTTTAATGCCCTTTTGAACAGATGAAATAAGTTTTTCGTCTGATTTATTAATGGCAAGTTCTTTGCCGACTTTCTGAATAGCCTCTGCCGTTGTGTTTCTGCGGTATTTTTGAAGTGTCAATTCAATAGTTGAAACAGGTTTTCTCTCAATCTCTGTGAGCGGAATAGTTTCGCCCTCTGCTACCTGTTCGGGTGTGTTCTTTTGAGTCATTTTGTATGTTTTGATTTGAGTTCCCGCAGGCATCGGCGTAAGTTCTGTTACGCCGAGAACTTCTGAAAGTGATTTAATATTTTCGGAAATTCTGCTTGTAAAATCAACGGAAATAGCGGGCTCAAAATCTGTTGACACTGTTGTGTTTGTCGGTGCTGCAAATTGCTGTAAATTAAATTTTTTCATATTCATTTCTCCTTATTTGAATAATTCAATGTTTTCTCGAATAGCCTTTTGTCTTTCGGCTCTGTCTTTGATTTTTAATATTTCTTCTTTTGTGATTTTTGCTCCTGTTCCCGTCTGCGGAGTTTTTCCTTTCAAGGCTTCTGTTACTCCGTCGGAAACAGCCTTTTTGAAAGCCTGTGCAAAGTCTTTGACTGCCGACTGTGTTTGTTCGGCGTCGGTTGAAATGAGCATTGAAACAACGCTGTCAGCGACATTTACGCCTTCTTCTGCAAGCATATCTCTTGCAGTTGACTGCATTTCGCTGATTGCGATTTTCTTTTCAAGTTCTTCATACTTTTCTTTGTACTGCTCACGCTCGTACTCGGCTTTCTCCTGTGCGTTCATTTCGGCAAGTCTTTTCGCTTCACTTACCTTTTGTTCGCTTTGTTTTTGCCATTTTGCGAATTTTTCCGATATAATTCGGTCTAAATCCTTGTCGGTGTACTTCGGCTGAGTCTGTTCAGGCTCTTTCTTCTCTTCTGTGTTTTTTCCTGCGGTTTCAGTCTGTGTATCTGCCGACTTTTCGCTTGTCTGTTCTGTCTGCGTATTTTCTTCTGCAAACAGTTGTAAATTGAATTTTGTCATTTTTTAACCTCCATAATTTATAGTCGTAATGCTTGACTCTCCGTAGCTTTTAGCGAGTTCCACGCCTGCTCAATTTATCAATTCAACATAGTCGGGATAGTTGGCTGCCAATTCTTCTATGCCGATTATGAATGAATTTAAAAGAATTTTTGAGGTTTCGCTCATAGTTTTAAACTCAATCGTCGTTATATCGGGCAAAAATATGAAGTCTGCCGTGTCGTGAGTGAGTTTTGAAACGCTTGCCTCAAGTGTATATGCCAATACAGAAACAGCGGCACACACTATGTCCTTGCCTTTTTCGGCATAACAAGCGTGTCCCGCTATCGTGATTTTGTTATTCTCTTTTTTAACAGTAACCATTTTTCAATATCTCCAATATTTTCTCTGCTTTATCGTTGCCCCGATAGATTTCTTTGCCGTTATTAAGAATGAGAACGGCGGGAATATGCTGAATATGGTATTCATCCGCTGTAAACGGGTCTTTCTCGCAGTCTATAATCTCAACCGTATATTTCTTTTGAATTTTCGGCAGTTCCGACTGCATATAAAACCTGCACGGAGCACACCAAGGTGCGTGGAAGAACTTAATTTCTTTCATACTTTTCTCCTTTCGTGTATAAAAAAAGCACCCTAAAG
>OFMI01001620.1_pt1 | contig 13602 bp, 19 predicted proteins | sample 1541741 | NCBI WGS metagenome assembly OFMI01 (sample SAMN04209219, study PRJEB22552) | human gut metagenome | biome: gut; material: feces | host: Homo sapiens | place: USA: Oklahoma | reverse complement strand
CATAATTATGAATTGACAGAATCAGACAGCGTAGTATTTTGTGTTGACTATGCATTAAATGGAATAGGTTCTAACAGTTGTGGTCCAGTTGTATTGGATCAGTATCGATTTAATGATGTATTATTCCGGTTCCAGTTTACTCTGGTTCCGTATGTAAAGGGATAATAAGGTTTTAGGTAACCTGTTAACAAGGAAGGAGAGTCTGATTGTTTTGTAAAGTCCGGATATACAGAACAATCAGACAAAAACAAAGCGAAAAAATTTAGAATTAGGCATCATACTGTTAGGCATCTTGAGATTCTAAGTGCAATGAATATGAGGAGCAAAAGAATCCTATGGAAGAAAAAAAGTATTTGAAATGGTATAACAAAATCGGATATGGTTCGGGTGATATCGCAGGAAATGTGGTCTATGCGTTTTTGTCCTCCTTTGTCATGATTTATTTAACTAATACAGTAGGGTTAAACCCCGGAATTATCGGAACCCTGATTGCAGTATCGAAATTATTTGACGGGGTTACGGATGTATTCTTTGGCTCTCTGATTGATAAAACCAAAAGCAGACTGGGGAAGGCAAGGCCCTGGATGCTGTATGGCTATATTGGCTGTGCGGTAACACTGGTGGCTATTTTTGCCATTCCTGCGAATATGGGTGAGTTTGCCCAGTATGCCTGGTTCTTTATTGCCTATACTCTGTTAAACGCAGTTTTTTATACTGCGAATAATATTGCCTATTCTGCCCTGACAGCCCTGGTGACAAAAAACAGCAAGGAACGTGTACAGATGGGTTCCTATCGTTTTATCTTTGCTTTTTCAACCAGTCTTCTGATCCAGTCTCTGACCATTGGATTTGTGGAATGGATGGGCGGCGGAGCTGCCGGCTGGAGAATGGTTGCCATTATTTATGCAGTCATTGGACTTGTAGTGAATACCATTTCCGTATTTTCCGTTGATTACATCTTTTGCCACCTGCGTAAGGTCTGAAGCATTTGCGTAGTCAACCCATTTTAGATAACCACATTTAGTCCATTTACGCTGATTCAAGTGATGTTTGTTAGGGATAGGACACCCCTTAGGGTATGTACGCTGAATTCCGTTTTCCCAACGTGGTGAAGATTCTACCACAACTCCGTCACCACAATAAATACCGATATGTCCACTCATCCATACTGCCATACCTTTTCTTAGTTTAGACATATCATTGGTTACATCAGTACAGTACTTGCTAATAATAGTGTTAGCATTACTGTCTGCCACACAATTTGATGCATATCTGCCATTGTCAGGGTATCCCCAAAGAATGCCCTTAATAAGACCTGAACAGTCACATAATAGGTATTTACCACTCTTTCTGTTCATATAAGTACCTAACTTATATAATGTAGGTATCTTTTCATATTCTAAAGCCTTAGTTACAAATTCATTTACTTTCAATGTCAACACCTTCTTTCAAAGATAGTAACTTTAATAGCTTTTCCATAACTATTGTATTGTTAGTGATTGCTTCTGATAACTTGTCCACTTCTTCCTTGTGTTCCAAGTCTTTCGCACTATCTTTTTCATCTCGTTTGTAGATATACCATGCGAATAATAAACACATGGCAATCGGAAAACCAACTGTTGTAATTAATGTTTCTACTTCCTGCATAATAATTTCTCCTTTAAATATAGCATAATGGTACTCTTAATGTAGCATCATCAAAAGCAATAAACATAATATTATTCAATACTTCATAATTACTATCATCTTTTTTAAGTGTGTGTAATCTAACAGTAATTACACCACCTTCTGCAACGGCAATAGTCATAGGGCAGTTTCTGAAATTAGCCCCCCCATTGTACGCTACAATACCTGTTGTCAACATTGATGCCATATAATGATAAGTATTTCTAACATAATGTAAATCTGATGTTTTACCTACACTCCAAGCGATTTCTGTAGGTATAGTTGGCTTAAAACTAAAATCTATTCTATGAAATACTAAACTTAGAGTATCCTTATTAAAGAATTCCTTACCTTTTACTGTAGAACTAGACACACCTTCTGTAGTACTTGTACTAGTAAAATCAATGAATCTGCCAACAGGCTCGTATTCACCACCACGGAGTTTATATGAAAGTGCTAATGCAATAACCCACTGTCCCCAATCGGTAGGGTGGTAGCCGTCACTAGCAAGCATACCTCTTTCATGAAGTGCGTTTCCTATATATCCAAGTGAACAGATTTTCCTATCATCTCCCCCTGCACAGTCAAAAGCATGTAGAACGTTGTCATGCAAGTGCCATAATATTTCCTGATTAGTGAATGTAGAACCAATATCTGCTAGATACATGACTGCATTAGGGAATAATTCATGCATTTTAGTATAACAATCTGTAATAGCATTCTGAATATTCTCACTTGTGTAAGAAGCGTCATTATATCCACCCGCATAGATAACATGAGTGATTGTTTCAGGCTTAGTAGTTCTTCCATGTGCTTCTACTGTAAGTGACTTATAGTTTTTCCCACTTACAGTATTTACAAATCCAGTCCCACCATAGTAACACATAACCCAATCTTCATCTGACGCATTCATCATATTCTGCAGTTTTTTACCAAAACTATCTACGTTGCCGTCGGGATTATATCCTTCAAGATATGAATCACCGATAAGAACATATCTATTCTTAAGTGATTCTTTCAAGTCCTGCAGTTTTTTATCGACTATTGGTTTATAGTTTTCCAAGTTTTTCCTTCCCTGTGTATCCTTACATAAGTACGTATTTGAATTATCCTTAAATTTATCAAAATCATAAGTTCCCATTATCTCACCTCCTAATTAGATGTATAACTAAATGTCAATGAAGTATCATCTGCACTGTACTTCAAGTTAACAGAAATTCTTCCAGTCTTTAATGCTTCATCTAGATATTCACTAGCCAATTCAGGCAAGTGTGTCTCTAGATAATTGGCTAGTTCATTTATTTTAGCCCATGTTCCGTCATAGGCTTCTTTAACTTCTTTATAGTATTCTATCAAGAAACCTAAATCATCATCATATTTTCTAGTATGTGGAAAATCATATAAATAACTCATACTATCACCTCTACATACATTTTATCATAAATTCATCATAAAATAAATCACTAATATACTTATAGACATTATATTTTGAACGAAGTTTCAATTCTTCTTCTAAAAGTTTCTGATTAGAATATACCCCTGTCAGCCCATGAGAAACGGTATTGACAGTGCCGTCACGATTAGTCTTAGTATCGGTATTATTCCACTGTTTGTAATCATCATTGTTATATACCTTATCATCAAACCTATCTGTCCTTTTCCAATCATTTGCATCAAAAGCCATCTTGAAGTCTTCCTTGATTTCATGGTCATCAAAAATATTAATCTGATGTCCATCAAGAAGTTCATGCTTATTGACAATATCATTGATTTTCTTTTCATCCGTCTTTCTATAGTTCTCATTAGGTGTGTACTCTTCATTCATAGCCCTGTTGTATCTGTCAAAGTTATTGTAGTACTTCTTAAAGAAGTTCTGAATCATCATTTTAAATAAATCATGTTCAGGGTACATAGGAGTATTCAATGCACTTTCACTAAGAATTGTATTAACCACTGTATCATGCTCAATACCATCAGGTAGCATAATATCATCAAACAAATCATTATCATATAGCTTCATCAGGTTGTTTAGATTCATCTTCACTACCTCCTGTTTCCTGTTTAGGCTGATTTAATCTTACCTTGATATCAAGTCCGAACATCTTATTCACATGTTCAATCTCTTTCTTTACATTGTAGAACCAAGAATAGACATGTGAATTACATGACTGATTATTAACGTTTACTTCATCTACATTAAGTCTTTCCTTCTTGTCGGTATTCGCATTTCTTATACCGATATCTGTCAGGAACTCATTGTAGATATCATCTTTTGAATCTTGAAGTTCATCAACGATATAAGTGTTCTTTACATTGTTGAAGAATAATTCAGCCTTGTTGATTGTTGACTTACTTTTCATGAAGATAGCAGGGTCACCTGATGTGAACTGGTCATATGCTTTCTTCATTGAAGCAATTTCTGTATTATCACCACCAACAAAGATAAGTGCCACCCTAGAATTGATAAGGTTAGTTGCAATTGCCCCATCTACATTCGCAAGTTTTCCTGCATACATATTTATAACCATATTAAGGTTGATGAATGAATCAAACTCCCACCCAAGGTTGACATATACGCAGTCCACACCGATAGTCTTTTCAAAACTACCTAGCACGTTATTTGCTATCAAACACTTAGTCGGTTTGTTGTATACATTATAATATGATGTACTACACATCAATGGTAGTACACCAAGTTCTGTCTGACATACACAGAACCCACCTCTAATAAATAATTGGTTCAGCATATAATCCCTGTCCCAATTGTCAGGCAGATTCTCAAATTCAAATATAGAATAGCATAGATGAAGAAGTGCATTGTAATAGTGCCAATAGGATAAAGAATCTTTCATCTGTACATCTGTAGGCTTCACCTGATTATAATGCTTAACTACATCTTCATATCGCATTACTTCATTATTCAATGTACATACCTCCATTCAATGAATCATTTATTACTGTCTTATATTCGTCAGGAGCAGTCGTTGGTACTTCTGCATCTGCCGTCTGAACATATCCACTAAGACTACCAATATTCTTAACTGCATTTAATGGTCTACCAATTGTACCTGCTACAGTAGAAGGGTCTACGTTTGTGTTATGTGCCATGGTAACTACAGTTATCTTAGTATATGCACTGAAAGCACTGCTTCCACCTGCACTGCCTATTGAACCTGCGTCTGTACCAATAGCACTTCTAACTGAATTGAAAGCACCCATTCCAACAGCCACAGGGTTTTCAGCCATACCACCTGTTATAGCCTGTGCTACACCTGCGACTGCATTAGGAATATTACCTACCTGTGAAGTACCGACCTGAACAGGATAAGAGATACTGCAGGTTGCTTTTGTCTTACCATCAACAAGATATGTAATCTCGCCGACGTATGAATCAATAGTAGCCTGAACAGGAATTGAACTCTGACCCTGATAGTTGTCAGCATTTAAGGAAATAAAACCATAACCTGGCAGGTATATACACATAGCCGTAAACTGCGCTCTGTTTCTAAAGTCACCTGTAGGAAAGGACCAAGGAATCTTGATAGAGTAGTTCTCTGAATATGAGTGGGAAGGCTTCTCCCCTACGATATTAGTATCATAACCACCTGCTAGAACGATATCACCAGTAGAACCGATAGAATGAAATTTAGGAGTAAATATACATCTAGTGATAGAATTAGATGTATTACCTAAAAGGCTTGCAACTAGATTTCCTGTGTCTGTACCTTGAGGGTCTTGTGAAATGATATTCTTAGCCCAACCAACAATAGTCTTAACACACTTGTTAGACATCATCTGACCCTGCAGTCCTTCCAACTGTGAATATGTGATACCTGTTGTCGGTGCTGATTTAGTACCTACATAAGAGATAACAAAACTCTCTGCCAATCCAGGGAACACTTCTACCCCTGCACTCTTAGTAAGTGTAATAGGGTCACTACTTAATCTATAGTCAGGAATACCGATATCAAAAGAACTCGTGCTGAAAGTCACAAAAGCAGTAGTATTCATAATATCATCTTTCCATGTTGCTAAAGGGTCAATATCGCAGTGGACTTCAAAGATATTCTGATTCTTAGTGATAACATCTGTCACATAGTAGTATTTGCCTGCCCACTTGCAATAGTTATCTCCATAATCCCAAAATTCGCTCTCAAAGACAGGTGAATACAAAGAAACGTCGTCCAATAGAACGACATTTCTAGTTGCACCGCCTTCAGGTCTCTTAGTGGAATTCTTACGTTTGTGGAATTGTTTATAAGCCGTAACTTCCATAGAGAATCACCTGCTATGCTAGTAAGAATACAACTGCATTCTCTGTTAGGTCATTGAAATACATTGTAATCATATGATAGAACACATTATAATATTTACCTGCTGCATTGATAGGAGAAGTTAAAGAACTATACTTATTTTTAAAAGTTCCCATTGCTTCTCTATCATATAGGATACCCATTAATAAAGAAACAGTAGTATTAGCTGATGTACCTGCTCCAGAAGCATGTTTAACTTGTATTTCTGATGGATTTGTTAATGACTGCCAAAATGGAACAGTTTGAAATGGAATGTCGATAGCGACCTGTTCCATATTGAAAGCTTTTGAGTTGATATTAGTCTTCAATGCATTTACAAGGTCAATAAATAACATCATTTTCTGTTCTGATTTAGGTGTATGTCTAGAGTTAATTACTCCTGTACTGGAATCACTCTGATTAAACATTCCATTTGTCATATATTCCATTGTAGTACTAATTGAATTGATACGTCTAACTACATATTTCAGAAAGTCTTCATCATCTAGCGCTTCGATTGGTGTTGTAGTATGGTCAACACCTGTCTTATCTTTATATTCTGTTACTAGATTAATAACTCTTGAAGGATTAGTACTTTTTCTAGAAATTAATTCTGCAATATAGTTATTAACGCAGTCCATTGATAAGTTTTCCATAGCCAATTCAATTCTGTTCTGTACTTCTCCAAACATTGAAGAAATAAATACAGCCATAGCATCTGAACTCAAGAACGCTTTTTCTAATTCATCTAGATGTACAGTGATATGTGTCTGCCACGGAGTTTCCGTTGTAAACAATAACTGATTTACCTTAGGTTTATTAATCTTGTACTGGTCTACTGATGTTCCATCTACAAGGTCATATGAATCATCTTTTTCAGCATCCGGCATTCCGATTTTCATTTTCTGTAGGATATTACCCCATTCAATGCTATCTCTTTCAAAGTCAGGGAAGTGACTATGATATGCACGAAATGAAACAATCGTACGACCTATACGGTCAGTAAGAGCATTAATGAAGTTATTCTTTGCAGCGTCAGTGCCAAGTACAGTATTACCAAGCGCAATTAGCCCTGTGTTATCAACAACTGTAATCGCTTTTGAACCCATTGCCTGCTGTGCTACTTCATTTACGATTGTAAAAATCTGTTTTGCAGTAACTGCCATAAATATTCATCTCCTTATTTCTTTTCATATGAGTATCTAGAGAAACCAATCCAAGCATTGTCTAACTCTTCCTGCTTATGGTCTTCTAATCCATATGATAAAGCCATCTTTTCTTTTTCTACCTGCAGGTCTTTCACCTGCTTCTGTAGTTTTTCAAGTTCTGCAGTCTGATTATCAAGCATTTCTTTCATTGCAATATATGCAGGATTAGCTTTGATATCTTCTACTCCCATGTCTTCAACCACGTTTTCTTGTGGGGTCGTATCATGTTCAGTTGACTGCCCATTGTTAACTGTTCCGTTGTAGTTATCCATATTGATTCTCCTTTTCTAATAAATTAAGGTGGCAATGAGGGAATCACCCTGTTACACTCCTTCTGAGAGTTGATTATGTAACCCACCTACTTAATAATATACTACATGATATGCATATAGTCAAGTTTCAGGTTGTAATCCTGATAGAAAAGATTACCCCTGCTTCTATACGATTCTATATAGTGCCAAAAATCTAGTTTAAATGACTTTAAAGTCTGCTCGTCATAAGATACGCACTGTGCTTTTCTCCTGCAACAGAAGATGATGTCCTTAGACTTATGCTTATAGAAATACATATGCTTATAACTGCATATCGGTGTCAGCTGATTGTAGTTGACTTTCTTCAAATCTCCAAAAAAATCTTCTGTAAAGTCGTTCTCTAGTGACATATCATAGAATGAAGTACCCTTAGTCAGTTTATAGAGTCTTGTCTTCATCTTCATATCGGTAAAGTTCTTATTCTTCAAATCTTCATAATAGATACCTCGTTCTTCGTCTATGTACACATGTTCATCATTCATCTTCATCTGACGGATAATTTCAGGGATATTCAAGGTTCTAAGTATATCATCATCAAGAGTGTTCGCATTAGATAGCATGATAACCTTTACTGATTTTGAGTTATCGACAGTTCCGTCTGAATTGAACTCTCTGTTTCTGTTTACTGTTTCAATAGCATTCATTAACAGCATGAATTCATTCTTCATCTTACTCATAGGGTTTGTATTGATAAACTCGTCAAATACTATGTACTCCACGTCGCTGAAATCCATACCCCTAAATTTACCAAAAGTAGATAATGCTCCTGCATATCCTATGATTTCCGGGTTCTCTTCATCTTCATTATCTGTTATGACTGCCATATCCTTAATAACCTTCAACTGAATATTCGTTCCCAAGTCTGCATTGATTGCCTTGAAAGGGTTAGAGACAGGAGAACAGCAGTTCTCTACTTCTACTTCACTTCTTCTTAAGTATATGAATCTATTTCTATTGGTATGTGCCCTTATGGCAAATTCCTTAAGAGAACCATAAGTCTTACCTGTACCACGACCACCAACAAATATATAAAGAAGAAAATTGGGATAGGCATGAATCCTATCCCATACATTGAAGTAGATATCCTTAGAATTGGATTTCATTTTCAGATGATTCTTTCTTTGTCTTACGTGCATTAGGTAAGAGTTCTGCACGAAGAACTACTACAGTAGTGAAGTACTGTTTCTTTCCATCTTTCTCTGATACTGATGTATGGATACTTCCTTCTAGTAAAACCATGTCACCTTTCTTGACATACTTATAGACTACTTCTGCAGTCTTTCCAAAGACTGTTACATTGACAAATTCTGTATTGTCCTTTCCTTCCTGAATTGCTAGACTGTTTGTAACAAAAGTCTTACCTTCCCCATATTTGTGAGTTTTCCATTCTCCACAAGTTCTACCACATAAAATTACCTTATTCATATTTATTTCTCCTTTTCTTATTTCATACTGATTTTAACAATAATTAATGCTACTAACATCATGATAATAAAACCTAAACAGATATAAGTTCCTAAATCCATATTATTTCTCCTTTACAATTATATAGATATGGTGTTCTATTTTATCATTACTCTTAACATCTATCATATCTCTAAGTGATAACTGATAAATCTCTAACTTTCTATAATCTACACTTAATTGTGCTAGTATATCATACTTGCTACCCTTTAAATAGATACTTCTACTTTCTTTAGTAAAGACTTCAACTACAAGAAGACTGTAAGGGTCAACTACTTTCATAATTCCATCTAGTGTCATGCTTTCAACGCCCTTAGAATTAGATAACTATCATCACTAATAATACCTGTGACAATCATATCACCAATTCTATTTAATCGGTATAATTCAATAGCAACAATCTCAAATACAGTACCTTCAATATATTTACCGTCATAATATATCTGTACTGACTGGTCAGTCCTGCAACGGCTGATTACTTCATTTACTCTCATAATCTTCAATCCTTCCTTTAAGGTCTTCTGTACAGTGGATAACGATTTTTCCGTAATCGTCATTGATTCTAAATACAAGTGCCTTAAGTACTTCATCATCAAGCACTTCTAACAGGTCACATAAATCACCTGCAGGCTTGCATACTACAACCTTATAGCCGTTGTATACGATATCCACTAAATCGTCCTGTCCACACATGATTAGGATATCATATAGTGTTATTTTTGTCTTACCCATAATCCTGCTTCCTTCCTTTTCTTATATGATTCTGTTCTTTCATCTATGATGTATTTCAAATCCCACATAGAAATTCCATATACATCATATAATTTTAATACTTCATTCAGAGTGAATTCTGATTTTCCATTCATTTTTGCGCTTACTGCCTGTCTAGTGATACCTAGATAAGAACCAATCTCTGAATAGGTAGCACTTCTGAATGTTGGACTTTTATACATTAATATCACCTCTCTTTCTGTACCTTTATATTACTATAATTAAGAGTATTTGTCAATAAGTAAATTTAATTTATTTTAACCAATTCTTCATTTCAATGGTATCTATACGTTCACCCCTTGACTGATACTCTTTCCACAACTTGTCTAGTGTCTCTAAACCATTCTCTTTATGCATTGCCATAGAGAACATCTCGAATATTACATCTGAACCGATATTGTTATCTACCATTTCATTGACATTCTCTTCCAAAAATCTTCTGAACTCCTTACTGTCTTCAATGTCAATACCTAGATTCTTCTTGATACCCTCGATTGCGCCCTGAACACGATTCTCATTGATGTATTTAAGACCTGATAATGAAGTAGATTTACTACCTAACTTTCTTGATACTCCTAGTGCCTGCTCGTATAGAGTGTTTATATCCTCTTCCATTATCTTCTTTACACTTTCTGTATAACGTGGTTTCTCTGAACCTAATTCACGTTGTGCATACATATATCCTGTGGTCTTTTCAGGATGCTTATTCTTTCTTTCAATCTGTCTGAATCTTTCATTAAGTCTCTTATTCATGAGACGTACTTCCTTAGCAAGTGCTTCCTTATCACCTGCTCTTTTCATCTCGATAATTCGATTGGTTCTTTCTTCCTGTTTAGCTCTCTGTTTCTGCTCGAATTTCTCGATTCTTTTTGCCATTGATTTTTTCTTCTTCATAATCCTAATCTCCTTGTAATCTTTCAATGATATCAAGCATTGTATCACTGATACCTAAAGTATATGTTGTATCAACGATTGCTAGGTTACTAGCAGTTGAGAATGTACAACCATCTACTGTGATATCATGAACCTTTGCTGAATTGTACTGTGCTATAGTTCTGCCACTATTGTAGAAAACCTCGTTTCTTTGGAATCTTCTTAAACCCCCTTTATATTCTAGTTCTTCCGCCCCTTTCTTCTTAGAAAGACCAGATACAGTGATTCCTAGTTTGCCGTTCTGAAGGAATGCATATTTCTTTGCACCTAATGTTATGAACTCGTCATAGCCGTGCTCCTTATCGAAGATACCCATATAATATCTCTTGCCGTTGACTTCTGCATAATTGACAACTCCTTTTTCAAGGCATTCTCGATTAAGTCTTTCATTGTAGGCTTCAAACTCCTTGTCATGGTCACCGATATACTTTACTGAATCTGTGTCGCAGTAGATAGTGTCAAGACCTGCAATATTCAAGCCGTCCTCTAACTCTCGTCTTGCATATGCAGTGACGAATACTCCCCATGAATAGTTAAGAAAAGACCTGTGGTTCTTATAATACTTATCTAATGCTTCCTGCATCTCTTCTTCCGTCATTTTCTTTTCTGTATATTCTCCGTCATGATATTCAATCTCTGTATTTAGAATATTAGTCACTGTCATACCATAGATAGAGTTAAGTTTGTTTTTAGACTTCATATACTCATAATAGTGGTCTTCATCACCTTTTAACTTAGACTTCTTCTCGAAGTAGTACATGATAGTATCTCTTAGTTCCTTAGGTAGAAGTCCTTTTCTAGAATAATGGAACTCCTCGACTGCTATTTTATCATATTCATACTGTTCCTTGACGATATCAAAGTCAATATTAGTCATTGATATTGTTAAAAAATCTGCATGAAGGATGCGCCCATTGTATATCTCTCTATCATCACCCAATGCTAGACATTTAGACTGTGGGATATATGGAATAGGCTTTTCATCTCTTAAGTGAATATTCTTGAAAGTGTATCTAGCAATTGTGCAGTACTTTTTGTTGTATTCTTCCAGCGTTTCTAGATTCCTTATAATACCATAATTCCATTTACCTAAGGGATAATCCCTTGCTATCATCTGAAATGGATAGGAAGAAGACAGGTCATAACTTCCTACATTCTTCAGGATAATATTTGTCAGGTATCTATCACTTGCTGTGTTGCCACCACGGAAACATTCTCTGAGAAGTTTATACTGCAGTAGTGATAGTCTGCTTCTTAGAAACATCTTCCTGTTATTCTTATTCTTATTCATAGCATTTCTACAGTCTCTTCTTACATATCCTGTGCTAGTTAGTGGGATAGTTGCTATGTTATCTTCCTTTAATAGTTCCATTACACACTCATAGAGACCTTTTACATCATTGAAGCAGTAGCCTAGTTCTACTTCTGTGAGTTGTGTGTCGGGTGTTCTGAGTGTTGAATAGTCTAAATCATCTACACCCTTGTAATGAAGAGTGTTAGGTGTATTCTCTATGAATTTAGCAAGTGACATATTAGATAACTTGTATGAACATCTGAATTCTAAGTGGGATGTCTTAGCAGTTAATATACTCCTGCTTGCCATTGCGAATACATCTGTAAAGTTGAAGTAGTCCTGAATGAACTGAAACTCGAATGATAAATTATGTACGTAGACAACTACTCTTTCATTCTCTGATAGTTTATATGCATTGACTACCTTTTCCATAAACTCCTGCAGTTCTTCCCATCTTCGACCGAATACTACATTACCTTCTAGACAGACCTGCCATATATACATGAAAGCTTCATAGTGTCCGTCATTGTCTTTTGGTATCTTAGATGTCTCTATGTCGAATGTCATAGGATGTCTCTGATACATCTTATGCTTGCCACTCTTGACAATATCCTTCTTAAGTATGTCAAAAGGGAATTCATTCCAATAGTATCCATACTGTATACATCTTGTAGTTTTCAGCTGACAGTCACATCTTATATACATATCATTACTTCCTTTCTATACTGTATTCTAATTATTCCATTACCCCCTTTTTGAATCAAGTCAAAATTGAAGAAATAAAATTTCAAAATGGGAAAATGAAATTGGAAATTTCATCATTAAAACTCCCTACCCTACCATATTTTATCATGGTAATAATTTATTATCATGATAAAATGTAAGCGTCTTACATTCTTACCTTTATCATCTTTTATTATAGTGATAAAATTTTATTTTTCAATACTTTTTGTTAAATTTATTTGCATAATGTATTGACTTATTACATTATATGAGTATAATTATAGTTGTAGAAAGGGAAGGGGTAAGAGATACCCCTCTAGGAATGAAAGAAATGAAAGAAAAGTTAGTTAGTTATGAAGAAGTAGAAAGTTTTATACTAAATCAAGTAAATGAAATTCACATGTATAGAATGGTATACTTCAAGGAATTAAGAAATGAACGTGATTGGGAATACTACTTACATGATAGCATGGACGACGGCTACAATTTAATTCATAAAGCAATTAATAATTATTTGTTTAGTGGATGTCCTGAAGAATTTACAAATGAAGTTATGAATTGGTATCATACTTCCTTAGAAATGCTAGGAGACTTTAGAAGACTTCTATTAATTAAATATAACAAGAAATATATACGTAGTACAATAAAAGCTTTTACTAAAAGTTATAATGAAAATTATGAAATGGCTTTAAAAAATTTATTATAAATGAAAGAAGGTAAATAAAATGAAAACAAATATTATTGAATTAACACAAAAGGACTTGCATAAGTTAGCCATCAATTTAGATGGAGTAAGATTAGGTTATAACTGTTATTTATACGAAAATGACATTCACTCACATAAGAATTTATGTGAAGCATTAGGATTCAAGCCTGAAAGCGTTAAATATACAACATGCTACAAAGTAGCTTATTCTCATAATAATTATGGCAATAGTGGT
>OFMI01001598.1_pt1 | contig 13797 bp, 18 predicted proteins | sample 1541741 | NCBI WGS metagenome assembly OFMI01 (sample SAMN04209219, study PRJEB22552) | human gut metagenome | biome: gut; material: feces | host: Homo sapiens | place: USA: Oklahoma | reverse complement strand
TGAACCGTCCAGAAGCCTGTGGGCTACGTCATCTTGCGTTCTGCGTAGACAGCGTAGAGCAGACGGTGAGGGAGCTGGCAGAAGTTGGGATTGAATGTGAGTCAATCCGTGTGGATGATTATACCGGTAAGAAGATGACATTCTTCCACGACCCGGATGGACTGCCGCTGGAACTTCATGAGTAAAGAGGTGGACAAAATGATATTCCGTAAGGCAGAAAAAGAGGATTTTTACAAAATCAGATCCCTGTACTGGAACTTGATTGACCAGGAACAGAATGATCTGTCATTCCCACATTGGAAGAAGGGAATCCACCCATCAGGTGAGATGATACAGAACAGCATTGATACAGGACAACTGTATCCGTACAAAGAGCTGGCAAGTCAGTCAGACTTCGACCGACTTGCAATTTTGATGTCTTTGACATATAATAACAATAAAGAAAACATATACTTCTAAAAAGTATCAAAGGAGGCAGAGAGAATGGCATTGATGAATGATGTGTATAGCTATATAGAGAATAACTACCAGACTAATGAACCAATCTTTTTGTCGGAATTGAATATTCCCGGTATGAAAGCCGTGTCTGTTCGGCAGCAGATGAAGAAGCTGACGGAATCCGGGCAGCTGAAGCGTTTTGATACTGGAATATACTATATTCCTAAGAAGTCAATGTTTCGTTCAGGTTCAAGTCTGTCAGTGGATGAAGTTATTAGAAGAAAGTACCTGGCAGACGGGGGAAACTGTTGTGGTTATGTTGGAGGGATTCTTTTTGCAAACCAGCTCGGTCTGACCACGCAAGTTCCCGGAGTATATGAAGTCTACACGAATAAGGCCACTACGGAGTACAGAGAAACACGGTTGGCAAATCTGCGTGTGATTTTACGAAAGCCGTACTGTGTGATAGATGAGAAAAATGCGGCAACGCTTCAGTTTCTGGATTTGCTAAAGGAAATTGTGGATATCTCAGAAGTAGATGGAGAAGAATTGACAAACCGTTTGATCGGTTATATGAAAAAGAAAAGTATCGGATTTGAAAGTATGAGACAGTTTTTGCCATACTATCCTGAGCGGATTTATAAAAATATGTATGAGGTGGGATTATTAAATGGCGTATCTGCATGAGAATCGAGAAGAATTTACAAACGCAGTCAATCTGGCAAGTGAGTACTTTCACATCCTGCCGATTATTGCAGAAAAGGATTATTATGTGACGATGATTCTCCGGGAGCTGTCGGAGCGTCAGGACTTTATTGTGTTCAAAGGCGGCACGTCACTTTCCAAGTGTTATAAGGCAATCAAACGTTTTTCTGAGGATATTGACATTACAATAGACTCCAAACTGACACAAGGACAGATGAAAAAGTTAAAGGAATCCATTAAGGCTATTGCGGAGCAGTTAGGAATGACCATACCGAATATTGATGAAACACGCAGTAGGAGAAGCTACAACCGCTATATTCTGGAGTATCAATCTGTGCTTTCAGAGCCGGATGATGCTGTTCAGAATGCTGTGTTGATGGAAACATCTTTTGCAGAAGTGTCTTTTCCGACTGCTGTTCTGCCGGTTCATAGCTATATTGGAGATATGATGGTAGAAGAAGCACCGGAAGAACTTAAAAATTTTCGTCTGGAACCTTTTGAAATGAAGGTGCAGGGGCTTGATCGCACTTTGGCAGACAAGGTTTTTGCCATTTGCGATTATTATATGCAGAATCGGGTGAAAAAACATTCGCGCCACATTTACGATATTTATAAGTTGCTTCAAATTATCCCGCAGACGGATGAGTTTAAAGCACTTGTAAAAGAAGTGCGAGACGTGAGAGCGATGACGAATATCTGCCCATCTGCGCAGTCGGATGTGAACGTGCCTGAGATGTTGAAGTTTCTGATAGAGAACGAAATTTATAAAGAGGATTACGAAAATATCACTGCTCGTATCTTGGAAGAAGATGTGAGCTATGATGTGGCAATTGAGGCTGTCAAAAAGATTGCATCATCGGGAATGTTTGAGTAAAAATCCAGTTGCTATGTACAAAACTCTACGGTAATATGTGCCGTAACCGGGGAGAGCAGAATAGAATGCTCCCGGTTGGAGAGGATGGGATGGTCATTGGGGGCAGATTCCATAAAGGAGAACAGCCGTAGGAGATATATTGACAGGTATGATGTATACGGTACGACAGTGAAGCGTTTTTTTATGCGAGGGAGACACGAAAAAAGAAACTTTCATATTTATTACAGTGACGGAAAAGCTTACAGTGAAAAACTGGAGATCAAGCAGAGGATAAGCCATCTGAAAAAATATCTGGACAGTTGTGTTGGAAAAGAATGTGTGCCTTTCGGACCAGAGATCAGGAAGTATTTCCACTTGAATTACGAAAAGGATGGATTCCGTTGTGAAGCTACGAGAACTGGAAAATATTTACTATAGTGTAATCCGCAGAATGAAAGAGGTTTGTGATGATTAGAGAATTAAAAATTGATAGTTTTGCTTCTTATATTGATGTGGTAACTAAGATTACAATGGAACAAGAATATCGTATGTGGTATCGAGGACAAGATAATTATTTATGGGGGTTGGTACCGTCTGTTCAGCGTAGAACTAGTAGTGGGGAGCATGATGAGCAATATATAACGACTAATTTTATGATTCAAACAAGAAGATTGAATAGTGAAGCACCACAACCTTATGACCGGGCAAGTTGGTTGACTATGATGCAACATTATGGTTTACCTACAAGGCTGTTGGACTGGTCCGAGTCACCTTTGGTTGCATTGTATTTTGCATTAAGTGAAAAAAAGGATGATATTGATGCAGCTGTGTGGATTATGAATCCGATGAAATTGAATAAAAAAGTAGGATACGGAGAATATGTACCACCAATAGATTATAAGAGCCTTAGCGGTGATTTAGAAGGTGCATTTTCAGAACAAACAGATGTAGAAAAAAATGAGATTGTGCGAAGAATTGTTGCTTGTCATGGTATTGGAAGTGATTTGAGAATGTATGTTCAGCAATCTGATTTCACACTTCATAGTTCTAATGAAAGGCTTGATAGAATGTTGCAGAGAGATCAAGAGTGTGATTATTTGTACAAAATTTGTATTCCTAAAGAAATAAAGAAAAGGATTTGGGTTCAGTTGAATGTATTGGGATTCCATGATAGTACAATCTATCCAGATATGGAACATATTGCGAGCGAACAAAGAAACTTGCACTTGAATTTTTAAATTGGATAGTGATTTAGGAAGGAGTATGAAAACTTATGAATATAGAATCAATGATTGAAATCAGAAAAATGAATATTGAAGATGCTCCACTGGTTTTGAATGTAAATGCGGTTGTCAATTGCGCAAATCCTACCTTGATGGGGAGCAATAGTCATGTGGATTATGCGATTCATCAGGCTATAGATAATGCCAATAGTAATAATACAGGCTTTTTTGATAAGAAGATAAAAAAAGAGTTTAAGAGAGTATTACATACAAAGCGAGAAGATATAATTCGTTGCGGTAGAGGAAAGGCAGTGATTACCAGTGGATATGGATGGTGTGAATATGTAATACATGCAGTGGGGGCACGTAGTGATTGTAACCAGGGGAGAATTCATGGAGTTTATTCAAGTTCATGCGTAGAGAAGCTGACGAGTTGTTATGAGAATATTATGCAGCTTATTTTTTCTCATCCTGGGATAAAAAGTGTTGCAATTCCTATTATTTCAGCTGGAAATTATGGATTTGGCTTTGAGTACGCATTTACCATTGGTTTAACGACAGTATATAATTCCCTATTGGAGAAGAAAAAAGAATTAAGAGAACTTTTTGATAGCTTGGAATTAAAGAAAATTTATTTTATAGTTAATGAGGATAGTAATTATACAGAAGCCCTTGAAATAAAAACGCGATATAAAAATACTTTTTTGAAGGAACACAGGGCTGTTTCTAGAGGTGCGATCAAGAGCCAGAAGGAGTACTCGAAAGAAATTGAATTGTATGATGAGCAGAAAGGCTATTTTGCAATTGTATCATTGGTGCGAAAGTTGCTTTTGAAAATGAGGTGGGTTCTGGGTGGATGGACATTTATTAAAGATTTTGTAAGCAAAGAGGATTGGGTGTGTAGAAGACAGATCGTTGAAATTACTGCTTTAGTAAAAATGGTTATTCCAATGATTGTGTTAGCTCTGTCTGCTTATTTTAGAACAAATAGTATTATAAATATTGGTTTATTACTGGTTGTTGGTTATGATCTTTTGGATACAGTTACATACCTTTTGTCTTTGATGTTCTTTGCTGATATTCAGCGTCCATCAGCAAATGTTAGTAGATCTTTGATAATGCTGGTAATTAATTATGTAGAAGTGGAATTAGATATGGCTTGTATATTTATGCTGATCAGAAATATTCAGCATGATTATAAAACAGTGAAGAATGCGATTGATTTTCTGATTGGAGGAAACGGAGCAACGTGGTCTCAGTTGTTGAATTGGGGAAACAATGGAATAAAGTTCTTTTTTCTGACTATTGTGTTAAGTTATTTTTCAAGTCATATGCGGATGAGAAAATTTAGGACAAAGTGATTAAATATTATTTTTGAAAAAGAGGTTGCTTATGTATATATTGCTAAAATTTATGAGTGAAAAAAATTATTTAAAGGATTTTCTTGATGGACACCTTTATATGAATTCTCTTTATTATTTTTGGAATCAGTACATATTGGATTTAGCTAAAAAGAATAGAGGGCTAGAAGAAAAAGAAGTGGATATAGCTGAACTTGAGAAGGCTAAGAATAGGTGTCCTGGTCCCGGACAGATTGATTTATTTGAAGGTACTGTGACCACAGAGCAAGCCCAAAATGCGTCTATTCCAGATGAATTTAAAAATTACGCAGTAGCGGATGTAGTTTATCGCTCAATCGGCATGGGGTACTGTAATGTGCTTTGTTTTTATAAAATGGACTATAAAGTTGTGGGGAGAAATCTTATTGACTTTCAGCTTGGCGAAATGGACGAATTTGGAAAATATGTAGTTATAATTGATGATATGAGTGAACTTGAAAGACGAATATATTTAGCTGCAAGAAAACAAGGGTTTAAATGTTTATGTGGTCCAGTAAGATATAGAGAGTTGAAGTTAAATGGAGGAGATATACGAACTGGTCATAATATAGTGTTAAAAGAAGATGATGAGTTATATGATATTAGTAAAGATGATAGCAAACGAGATGCATTTGACAAGATGAGTAATTATTCTTATCAAAAAGAATGGAGAGTTGCGTTATGCCGGGGAGAAAAAGATATAAAGGCATATAATTTGTCCGTGGGGAATTTGCGGGACATTGTTCATTGGGTTAAGCAAGAGGAATTAAAGAGTGAAATTAAAAGGATGTTTCAGAATAACCAGATAAAGGCTAATTCTGGAAATTGGTATGGGGATGACAGGCATGAATTAAGGGAAAAGCTTTATCAATTAGGGGATGATAAAGCTGAAAGATTTATTATTGTGGGTGGGAAGAATGCTTAGAATGAAATGTTTTGGAACAGGACAAAGTGTTTGTTTGGGGAAAAGCTCAAGTTGCTAAAAATTAAGCTGAAGTGAAAAGTTTATTTCCACAGCTTTAAAGGAATGCTTGAAAAAGGAATATATAAGGCAGATTTGTTTTCTGATCTGTGATATACTGGAGCCATGGGAAATCACCGTGGCTTTATGTTTTATATTACGGGAGAAAGCAGGGATGTGTACTATCAAAAAAGCGGAAAACATTATCCTATAGAAATTCAGTTTAATACTCTGTTTGACAGACAGTTGAATAACTGGCTTCACAATTACCTGTATAAGAAAAGTTATCCGATAGAGACAGGATGTATCATGCGTGAAAAGTATGAAAGTGGATTGATTCGGACTGAGCATGAATTTAAGGAGGTGCTGAATAATGTGTTATCTGGTAGCGAAAGATCGTGATGCGCATGGTTGTTTTGCTCTGAAAATAACTCATGGAAAGCATCTTGTAGAATTAAAAAGGGAACTAAATAAGGCAGTTGGATATAAAGGTGTACAGCTTGTAACAATCAGTAGGCCAACAGCGTATGGTGAGTATGCACCGTATCATTTTGTGGATACAGAGCAAGAGTTTCAGACACTTGTAAAAGGACTCCGTCCATAAAAATAATGTCGTAGGAATATCAAGGATCTGAAACTCGAAAGACAGATCAATATTAGATTAAGGATGTAAATGGAGTGGTTATAAAAAATGTTATCCATGAGTGGATGAAATTTACGAGTGAAGAACAAAAGGATAATGGAATGGTTTTATGTGGTAGATATGGAAGTTGATGGAGAGTATGGTTAAATGGTTAATATATATTCGTTGAAACAATTTTTATTAGAAAAAAATCCTGATCTGTTTAACGGGATTAAAGAGTTTAGAGAATAACCACATTGTGAACTTTCGAAAAAAGTTCTCTTAAACAAATTTTTGGGCTGAGGAAAAATAGTAGAATGTTATTTGATAAAAATTTATTTGAATCAAAATATGTGCCGGCAGAACAAAGAACACCAGTTGATACTTTGATATTGATTGGAAATGGATTTGATATTTGGCAGAATTTAGATACAAGCTACAGATCATTTGAAAGATATTATGAGGCGCATTTGGAGGAGGTGTTGGAGCGTTTTCATTTAAAAAAATATACAAAATACAATGATGATGGAACCATTGCAATTGATTCAGAAGGCAATACAATTACTTATTCAGATGTAGAACTGTTTTACGGAGATCCGTTTAAACCACAGAAATTGGATCATACATTCTGGTGGAATTTTGAGACGTCTATGGATAAAATAGACGATCAGCAGATCAATTATTTTTTTGGAAGAGACGGAGTAAAAAATATTAAAAGATGTGCAGAAAATGCACAGAAAATATTGAAGGAAATGTTCCGGGACTGGGTAGGAACGATTCACATTAGTGAAGAAATTTCGAAGTATGCATTTGGTGATAATGTATTGTTTGTTAATTTCAATTATACAGATACATTGTTAAAACGGTTTGGTGTGAAGGCGGTGAATGAATTTCATATTCATGGCATGGCAAATGAGAAAGAGTCTATTATTGTAGGGCATGCGACACATCCGGAGTATCCATACGAATCGTTGAGAATGTTCAAAAACAAACCGCGAATGGAAGGGCTGTATTATATAGAAGAATTTCTGTATAATACAGATAAACATATAGAGGATAACTATATGAAACTGCAAATATTTTGCGGGTTGCATGGTGTTCGAATTGAGAATATCAAAAAAATTTTTGTACTGGGGTTGGGCTTTGGAGATGCTGACCTGGGTTATATAAAGCATTTGATATACGAAACACAGGGGATTTCAGAGGACCCGGAAACGTATTTGGAACAAGAGGAAAAGGCATATCTGGATAGTCTGGACTATGATGGTATTATGCATATCAATATGCAGTATGCTGTCAGCCACAGGGAACGTGTGATGCAAAAGAAGCCGATCAGTTTTCCAGAGTATGAACGTTTGGATGAGATGATAAAACCGTATGTGGAGGATCCTTATCAGCATGTGGAAAGAGATGTACAGCTACGGTTGGAAGCAGCTGGTGTAAGGCGGCGTTTTCGGGAAGAACAGGAGGAACGCAATCAAAAGATACGGCGGGAATATTTGCGTATGTTGAATAAAAGGATGCATTTGGGAATGCTCACGCCAGTGGAGGCATTTTTGGAACATGACCCTAAGATACCCTATGATAATTCCGGCACAGAATGGCATATTTCATATTATAGTGAAGAAGATCGCAAACGGATTGATACGGTAATGCAAAGTTATGGATGTGAGAATTATACACTGCATCCGGATATAGCACAGTGTATTGAAACATTCAAAAAGTGACTTATTGGGGTCTGGTACGCTTACCATAGTTACGAATCGCTGATATGTCAACTGGAAAAGCAGTGGATGACGGATGCAGAGCAAGAGTTTTAGATTCTTGTAAGAGGCCCTCATCCATAGACCAGGGTTTGGCATGGAAATACCGTGCGGAACAAATCAGCAAAATCTTGAAGGGAGTACAGTGATGTGAATGGATAAATAAAAAGAACAATAATCTTTTAACTGCATTATCCACAGTGCAACGCAATAAAGTGATAAATATGGAATGCAATTTTGAAAGAAGATGTGTACAAAAATGGAGCTTTTTGAAAGAAGATGTGTACAAAAGTGGAGTTATTTCAAAGAAAGATGCAGTCAAAGGTGTATTTTGGAGGACTACACGAAAAAACAGAGTATTTTAAGGAAAGATATGAAAAAAAGTGGAGTTTTTTGAATGTTTTTGAAGAAAGATATGGAAGAAATGGAGCGCTGTAAGGGAAGATACGGACAAAAACGGAGCATTTTAAATGAAGATGTGTACAAAAATGGAGTTGCTTGAAGAAAGATGTGTACAAAAATGGAGCGCTGTAAGGAAAGATACGGATGAAAATGGAGCATTTTAGCAACGATAAATTTGTAAATTTCCAAGTTGCAGGTGCACTTACGAATGTACATGGCTGCATTGCATTAAAGACTCGACATGGAAGTCATTTGGTTGAAATGAAAAGAAGAATGAATCAGCAAGTGGCTTCGAAAGGAGTTCAGTTGGTAACAATTAGTCGTCCTACTGCATATGGGGAGTATGCTCCATATACATTTATAGAGGATGAAAAGGAATTTGAAAAACTGGTTCAAAAGATGTGATAAATATAGGTAAAGAGAAGAAATGTATGAAGAAGCTGCTTCACTTGGAATTGATCTTATGGGATACGCTGACTCTGATCATTCATCTACGGAGAAACAAGATAGAAGAAAGTTTTTAGGAGTGACGGTTCTTTTGTAAGAATTCATAAACACACATAAAATTATTGAGCCCCAAAAGTTTTCATGGTATCATTATTGGTAGAAAATAGTGATACTGTGGAAGCTTTTTTGTATAGGGAGTGTGTGTGATGGGAATATTAGTGAATCCAGATAATTTGGCTTTTCAGGTAGCATTGAATTCCGAGATATATGTTGATAAAAGCGGACTTATTAAGTATACGAATAAAGTTTTGAATACATTGCAGGCCTATATTTGCAATAGCCGTCCGAGAAGGTTTGGAAAATCTATTACAGCGAATATGCTTACAGCTTATTACAGCAGAGGCTGTAATTCAGAAGAAATGTTCGCCGGATTGGAAATTAGTGAAAGTGCAGATTTTAAGAAGCACTTGAACCAATATGATGTAATACATCTTGATATCCAATGGTGTATAGAGCCAGCTGGTGGACCTGAAAGGGTGGTTTCTTATATTTCGGAAAAGACGATTGCAGAGCTTGCGGAATACTATCCAGGTGTATTGAAAGAGAAGACGGAATCTTTGCCAGAAGTGTTGTCTCGTATTAATGGTGCAACTGGAAAAAAATTTATTGTCATCATTGATGAATGGGATGTCCTTATTCGTGACAAGGACGTTAATAAAAGGGTACAGGAAGAGTATATTAATTTTCTCAGGGCGATGTTCAAAGGAACAGAACCAACAAAATATATTCAACTTGCATATCTTACTGGCATTCTTCCAATTAAAAAGGAAAAAACTCAGTCGGCATTAAATAATTTTGATGAGTTTACAATGCTGAGCGCAAGCAATCTGGCTCCGTATATTGGTTTTACAGAAGCTGAAGTGAAAAAGCTGTCAGAAAAATATCAGCAGGACTTTGCTGAAGTGAAGCGATGGTACGATGGCTATCTTCTGAAGGATTACCAGGTTTATAATCCCAGAGCCGTTGTCAGCGTAATGCTAAGGGGGGAATTCAGGAGTTACTGGTCAGAAACAGCATCCTATGATGTGATTGTGCCTTTGATTAACATGAACTATGATGGGCTGAAAACAGCTGTTATTGAGATGCTTTCCGGAGCCGAAGTCAAGGTGAATGTGGCAGCTTTTCAAAATGATACGGAAGATATTAAAAGTAAAGATGATGTATTGACTTATATGATCCATTTAGGATACCTTGGTTATAATGAGAACAGGAAGACTGCTTTTGTACCAAATGAGGAGATACGGCAGGAACTGACGACTGCTGTTGAGAGTAAAAAGTGGAATGAAATGCTGATATTGCAGCTGAATTCGGAAAATCTGCTGGATGCTACATTGGATATGGATGGCGTGGCGGTTGCAGAAGAGATTGAAAAAATCCATAACGAGCATGTGTCAGTAATTCAGTATAATAATGAAAATTCCTTGAGTAGTGTGCTTACAATTGCCTACTTAAGCGCAATGCAATACTATTTTAAGCCAATCCGTGAATTTCCTACAGGACGGGGATTTGCTGACTTTGTATTTATCCCAAAGCCAGAGTACAAAAATGATTATCCGGCATTGCTTGTGGAATTGAAGTGGAACCAGAATGCGCAGACTGCATTAACACAAATTAAGACAAAAAAGTATCCTTCTTCGATCCTGAATTACACAGGTGATATTCTTCTTGTTGGAATCAATTATGATAAAAAAAGTAAGGAACACCAGTGCCTGATTGAGAAGTACGAAAAAGATTGATTTTGCCAGAACAGTGCCGAATGAAAATAACTTAAAAGGGCAGGTGTGGATGTTCTCCACAACCTGCCCTTTCGTGAGGGGAATGTATCAGAAACCTGTAAGTCGGAATACCATTAATTCGCTTGCAGAGTCGTCGTCACGGTCCTGTGTCATAAGAACCATCACAGAACCATCCTCTGCAACTTTCATATCTTCAATCCAGGGGTATCTGGTTCCAAACATATCGTAGCAGTCTACTTCGGCGAGGAGAGTTCCGTCCTTTGACCAGAAGTAGAATTCTCGCATATTTCCATCTGCTGCAATATAGCCATTCGCTGTCTCAGCTATTCCCGTGAGACTTCCGAAATAAGCAGGATCCTCGTGCTGGTCACCGCCAAGAAGCAGCTGCTGGTTGCCATCCAGATCATAAACTGCTATTTTCGATGGGGTGTCATCTCCTGCAAGACGTCCGTATACCATAATATGATCATTGCTGATCTCAACCAGGCTGACAAATTTAAAGATACCGGTTCGTGCCGCGTCATCATTCATGGAGGTTAAGATCCAGGGCTCTGTAAGCACGCTGCCGTCCTGGAAGGTTACTTTTTCCGTGTCATAGCCAAGGTAGCTGGTAATGCCCCAGGCACCGGATGGGTGCACAGACAGGTAACCGCTTGTGCCGGTCTCCAATATGGTCTGCCCGTCTTTCATAACGATTCCTTTTCCACCGTTACGGGAAATATAAAGTTTTCCGTCCGTGTCTGTAAAAAGATCCATTCCCGGCTCATCCATTGTGTCAGAAGAAAGAAGATTCAGGGTGCTTCCAGTATATTCATAAGTTTCCAGAGTATTATTCAGCTGATGATACATCCGGTCTCCAGATATTGCAAACTGGTGACGCATGATTTCAAATCCGTTCTGGGAAACACTAAATGGAATATACTCCGGAGTGACGGTATAATCTCCAACAGCTATACTCTGCGGAGCCGGTGTGAATGGAGTTCCATCCCATGGGTAAGGTGCTTCTACATTGCCAGTGTCTTCTAATTTCAGTTCCAGATTGTTAAAAACGTTTCTGACAGAATCATTTTCTTCTCCGGAAATGATAACTTTGTAGGTCACACCGGATGGCTCGTGACGATAAATGTAGTAAATTCTGTCAAAATTGTCTGTGGTTCGTATATAATCCACATCGCCAATGGTTGTTTTTTCAATAGTGCCGTCTGCATAGTCATGAAGATCGATATCGGAGGTTTGCAGATATTTGCGGAAAGAGTAGCTTGATTCTTCATTTGCTTTAATGGTGAAATCATTTTGTGAGCTATCCTTGTCTGCACCTTCGAATACGCTGACAGAGCAGGTGTATTCATAATCGCTGATATCATTCGGATCATAGCTCCAGTCATCCGGAAGGTTAAGCTTGAACAGGGTTACGTCAATGGTGTTGTCACTTTCTCCGTGAACGGTGAGAGCGCTTCCGGCAGTCAGAAGCACAAGTCCGGTCACAAGAGGTAGTATTTTCCATAATTTTTTTCTCATATTCAGCACCTCTTTTCTATGTGGAATGTTTTGTATTTTTATTTTCCCAGATTTTGGAGACTTTGTCACTGACACAAATGACAGGTAATCCGTAAGGAAAGCATTATTGCTGGAAAAAATGCGGATATCCGGAAGCGGCAAATGGGAATAAAAGTAATTTGTCCTGCATAGGCTATTGAAAAAAGGATATTTGGCATGATATCAATTGGCCTGTGTATGATCGTAAAAAATGAGGAGGCGGTACTTCGCAGAATCCTCACGCCGATGAGCAAGCTTGTGGACAAAATCTATATTTGCGATACCGGATCGGTGGATAAAACGAAGGAGATTGCCAGGGAGTTTACCGATGAGGTTTATGATTTTTTGTGGAAAGATGATTTCTCAGCTGCCCGCAATTTTATTACGGAAAAAGCAGATACGGATTATTGGATGTGGCTGGATGCAGATGACGTCATTACGCCGGAAAATCAGGAGAAGCTGCTCAGGTTGAAAGAGAGCATGGATTCAGATACGGATGTGGTTATGATGGATTATGCAGTGGGATTTGATGAATGGGAGCATGTTACGTTTTCTTATTACAGAGAGCGTATTATGAAGACTTCCCGGAATTTCAGATGGCAGGGGCGCGTCCACGAAACGGTTGTTCCTGCGGGGAATATTTTATATTCGGATGTGGTGATTGAGCATCGAAAAATAAAGGCTGGAGAGTCTTTTCGCAATCTGCATATATATGAGCAGATGATTGATGCCGGTGAAAAAATGGAACCGAGACATTTCTTTTATTATGGGCGGGAGCTTTTTTATCATAAGCAATATGAGTATGCAATTTTAATTTTAAAAAAATTTCTGGAAGAACCAGATGGCTGGATAGAGGATAAACTGAACAGCTGTCTGGTTCTTTCCTGCTGTTATCAGGCAATGGGAGAGAATGCAGCTGCTTTTGATATACTTTTTTACAGCTTTACGATGGATGTTCCGAGAGCGGAGATCTGTTGTGAGATAGGAAGATTGTTTATGGAAAAAAAGGAGTACGTGACGGCAGCATACTGGTACCAGCAGGCTTTTCTTGCGCCACGGAAAAAGAAAAACGGCGGTTTTTATATTGCAGACAGTCATGATTTTATACCTGCGATACAGATGTGTGTATGTCTGGATAAAGCGGGAAGGCACAGGGAGGCGTTTGAATTTCATAAAAAGGCAAGAGTATTGAAGCCTCTGCATCAGGCAGTTATTGGAAATGAGAAGTATTTCAGGGATGTTTGGGGAATGGAGTGAGAGGGAAAATTCACCTGTATTGTTAGTATTTCATATATTGATAGTGAATATCTAAGCTGTTATGGGAGAATGTGTATGTTTTTTGATCGTCATAATCAGAAAAATTCTTCTGAAAAGGAAGCTTCTGGTGATATCACCTGTACATCCTGTTTTGGAAACAATAATCGCTGCGGCTGCGATTGCAGTTGTTCGGGACAGGGAGCCACAGGGCCTCGTGGTGCAACCGGTCCTATGGGACCTATTGGTCCAAGAGGGTGTCCCGGTGTGACTGGTCCTATGGGACCAAGAGGATGCCAGGGAGCAGTAGGCCCTGCAGGTCCTATGGGCCCGCAGGGAGAGCCTGGTATGCCAGGCGTTATGGGGCCTGCCGGAGAAGCCGGTCCAGCCGGAGCAACAGGCCCAACCGGTCCAGCCG
>OFMI01001596.1_pt1 | contig 13799 bp, 9 predicted proteins | sample 1541741 | NCBI WGS metagenome assembly OFMI01 (sample SAMN04209219, study PRJEB22552) | human gut metagenome | biome: gut; material: feces | host: Homo sapiens | place: USA: Oklahoma | reverse complement strand
CATACCTCGACTTGCCAAAAAATCTCTCGCCATCCGCTCTTGCTGATTGAATCAGTGCTTCCTGTTTTAGCATGGAACCCGGCATATTTCAAGAAACCGGCGGTTGAATCGGTAAAACCGGCCGCCGGAATGTGAATTTTCTGTTTCTTTCCCCGCATTTTACTTTTCTTATGTGGGGGATTGTGATATAATTTCGGATGAAAATCCGACGGAAAGGTCTTGCATCCTATGGGAATCATTCAAAAAATCTTCGGCACCCGCTCGGAGCGTGAGGTAAAGAAGCTTATGCCGCTCGTCACGCGCATCGAGTCCATGGAGGACGAGATGAAGGCGCTGACGGACGAGCAGCTGCGTGAAAAGACGGACGAGTTCCGCAAGCGCTATCAGGGCGGCGAGGACCTCGACAACCTCCTGCCCGAGGCGTTTGCCGTCTGCCGCGAGGCGGCGGACCGCGTGCTCGGCATGCGGCCGTACCGCGTGCAGCTCATCGGCGGCATCGTGCTGCATCAGGGCCGCATCGCGGAGATGAAGACCGGCGAGGGCAAAACGCTGGTCGCCATCCTGCCTGCCTATCTCAATGCCCTGACGGGAAAGGGCGTGCACATCGTCACGGTCAACGACTATCTGGCCAAGCGCGACTCGGAATGGATGGGGAAGGTCTATCGCTTCCTCGGCCTCACGGTCGGCCTGATCGTCCACGATCTCAAGCCGGACGAGCGCCGCGCCGCCTATGCTGCCGATATCACCTACTGCACGAACAACGAGCTCGGCTTTGACTATCTGCGCGACAACATGGCTCTTTATAAGAAGGACATGGTCCAGCGCGGCCATAACTTCGTCATCGTCGACGAGGTCGACTCCATCCTCATCGATGAGGCCCGTACGCCGCTTATCATCTCCGGCAAGGGCGAGGAATCGACAAAGCTCTATGAAATGGCCGACTTCTTCGTTTCCGGCCTGCGCCGCAAGGTGTTTGCCACGACGGACGAGAAGGAAATTCAGGACGACCTCGACTGCGATTACTATGTCGAGGAGAAGTCCCGCACCGTCTCGCTCACGGCCAGCGGCATCGCCAAGGCCGAAAAGTATTTCGGCGTGGAGAATCTGTCCGATGTGGAGAACACGACGCTCGTGCACCACATCAATCAGGCCATGAAGGCCCGCGGCGTCATGAAGCGCGATATCGACTATGTCGTCAAGGACGGCCAGGTCATCATCGTCGATGAATTCACCGGCCGCCTGATGTACGGCCGCCGCTATAACGAGGGCCTGCATCAGGCTATCGAGGCCAAGGAGGGCGTGTCCGTCGCCAGCGAGAACAAGACGCTTGCGACCATCACGTTCCAGAATTTCTTCCGCCTGTATGCCAAGCTCTCCGGCATGACCGGCACGGCCATGACCGAGGAGGAGGAATTCTCCGCCATCTACAAGCTCGACATCGTCGAGATCCCGACGAACAGGCCCGTTATCCGCGTCGATCACAACGACGTCGTCTATAAGACGGAGGCGGGTAAGTTCCGCGCCGTCATCCAGCAGATCAAGGACTGCCACGCCAAGGGCCAGCCCGTGCTGGTCGGCACCATCTCCATCGAAAAGTCCGAGTATCTCTCGAAGCTCCTCAAGCGTGAGGGCGTGCCGCACACCGTGCTGAATGCCAAGCACCACGAGCGCGAGGCCGAGATCGTGGCGCAGGCCGGTAAGTTCGGTGCCGTGACGATCTCCACGAACATGGCAGGCCGCGGCACGGATATCATGCTCGGCGGCAATGCCGAATACATGGCGCTGTCCGACCTGCGCAAGCAGGGCCTGCCGGACGAGCTGGTGGCAGAGGCCAATTCCTATGCCGAGACGGAAAATCCCGAGATTCTTGCCGTGCGCGAGAGCTACAAGCAGCTGCTGGCGCAGCACAAGGCCGAGATCGCCGAGGAGGCCGCGCGCGTGCGCGAGGCCGGCGGCCTGTTCATCGTCGGCACGGAGCGCCACGAGTCCCGCCGGATCGACAATCAGCTCCGCGGCCGTGCCGGTCGTCAGGGCGACCCGGGCGAGACGCGTTTCTATCTGTCGCTCGAGGATGACATCATGCGCCTGTTCGGCTCCGAGCGCATCATGAACATGATGAACTCGCTCGGCATCGACGAGGACACGCCCATCGACGCCAAGATGCTCTCCAACGCCATTGAGAACGCGCAGAAGAACGTCGAGAGCCGCAACTTCCAGATGCGCAAGAACGTGCTGGAATACGACGATGTCATGAATACCCAGCGTCAGGTCATCTACGAGCAGCGCCAGAAGGTGCTCGACGGCGAGGATCTCTCCTCGACGATCGAGGGCATGATCCACTATGTCATCGACACCGAGGTCGAGGATGCCTTCGCCGGTGCCGACCACTGCGACGACCCGGAGAAGCTGGCGCAGATCAACGCAAAATTTGAGGGCGTCTATTATCCGAAGGGCGCATTCGCCCCGCAGCCCGGCCTGAGCCGCGACGAGGCGAAGGAGCAGCTCTATCCGCTCTTCCGCCAGACCTATGCCGCGCGCGAGCAGGAGTTTGGCGCGGAGCGCATGCGCGAGATCGAGCGCATCATCCTGCTGCGCGTCGTCGACGAATACTGGATGGACAACATCGACGCCATGGAGGACCTGAAGCAGGGCATCCGCCTGCGCGCCTACGGGCAGACTGATCCGGTCGTGGCGTATAAGCGCGAGGGCTTTGCGATGTTCGACGGCATGATCAACGCCATCCGCGAGGAGACCGTCCGCCGCCTGTATCTGTTCCGCCTGCGCACGGAGGAGGATATCCGCCGCAAGCAGGTCGCAAAGATCACGTCGACCGGCGGCGCTGCCGACAAGACCGTCAAGCAGCAGCCCGTGAAGAAGATCAAGATCGGCGCGAACGATCCGTGCCCGTGCGGCAGCGGCAAGAAATACAAGTATTGCTGCCGCGACAAGGACGAGGCCAAGTCATGAGCTTCCGCGTCCATCGAGAAGGAGAGCTGGAATACCTGACGAGCGATGTGCTGGACGGTGCGGCCCACTGCTTTTCCACCCGCTTCGGCGGCGTGAGCGAGGGTGCGCTCGCCAGCCTGAACCTCGGCACGCACCGGGGCGACCGGCCGGAAAACGTGCTGGAGAATTATGCCCGTCTCGGCAGGGCCGTTGGCTTTGCGCCGGAGGAGACCGTGTTCACGAAGCAGGTGCATTCCGCCCTCGTCGAGCGGGTCGGCCGCGCGGACTGCGGCCGCGGCCTGCAGCGGGAGGCGGAGCACGGCGTCGACGGCCTCGTGACGAACGAGCCGGGCGTTGCACTGACAATTTTCTCTGCCGACTGCACGCCCGTGCTGCTGTTTGACCCAATAGCACGCGCCATCGGCGCGGCCCATGCGGGCTGGCGCGGCACGGCGGCGGGCATTGCGGCCCGCGCGGTCGAGGCCATGCAGCGGGAGTTCGGCTGCCGCCCGGAGAACATCTGCGCGGCCATCGGTCCTTGCATCGGCCCGTGCTGCTTTGAGACGGATGCCGATGTGCCGGATGCCATGCGCGCCGCCCTCGGCAGCGAGGCCGGGCAGGCCATCCGCCCCGCCGGGGCAAAATTCTATGTCGACCTGAAGCGGCTCAATGCTATTTGGCTGCGCCGCGCCGGGGTGACGTGCATCGACGTCAGCGCCGACTGCACGGCCTGCCAGCCGCAGCGATTCTGGTCGCACCGCCGCGTGGGCAATGCCCGCGGCTCGCTGGCGGCCATCATCCGGCTGCGGGAGGAGGGCTGATATGAAGCGACTGCTTGCCCTCTGCCTGCTGCTTGCTCTGCTGCTGTGCGCCTGCTCTGCGGCCGGTCAGCCCACGCAGGCTACGGAGCAGCCGACGGAGGAGACTACGGCCGCCCCGACGGAGACGGCCGCCGCGCCGAAGACGTTTGGCCTGTCCTACCTGCCGGAGCACGGCTTCAACCCCTATACCTGCACGGCGACGGTGAACCGCGCGGCATTTTCGCTGCTGTATGAGAGCCTGTTCGTTGTTTCGCCGCATTTCCGTGCCGAGCCGCTGCTCTGCGAGAGCTTCACGGCCTCGGAGGACGGAAAGACCTATCGCTATACCCTTGTTTCCGGCGTAAGCTTTTCCGACGGAACGCCCCTGACGGCGCAGGACGCCGCCGCCTCGCTGCGCGCGGCGCAGCAGAGCGCGCTCTATTCCGGCAGGCTGGCGCATATGCTGTCCGTCACGGCGGATGACGACCGCACCCTGACGGTCACGCTCGACACGGCGTATGAGAATTTTTCCCTGATGCTCGATGTGCCCATCGTCTCTGCGGCGACGGTACAGAGCAGCACGCCGCTCGGCACGGGACCGTATTATCTCGACGGCGAGGTGCTCCGGCGCAGCAGCCGCTGGTGGCAGACACAGGCCCCGGCCGTGACGGCCGAGACCATCGAGCTGCAGGCGGCCAAAACGCCGAACGACATCCGCGACAATTTCGAATTCGGCAGCACGGACCTTGTGTACTGCGACCCGAATTCCCCGGCAGCCGTCGGCTACCGCTGCGATTATGAGGCGTGGGAAGCGCCGACGCCCATCCTGCACTATGTCGGCTTCAACCTCTACAGCGGCTGGTTCACGAATGTCGCTCTGCGCCGCGCCTTCACCTACGGCGTCGACCGCGAGGCGATGACGAGCGCCGTCTATAACGGCTTTGCGCAGGCGGCGACGCTGCCCTGCTCGCCTGCTTCCGACCTCTATGACGCGCAGCTTGCTGCGCAGTATGCCTATTCGGCCACGGCCTTTCAGGCCGCCATCCACAATGCTGGCGTGCCGACGTCCGAGACGGACTGCCCCGTGCTGCTTGTGTGCTCGGACGACCCGGCGCGCGTGCGCGCTGCGGAATATCTGTCCTCCTCCATGCAGGAAAACGGCTTCTTTCTCAAGGTCCGCTCGCTGGGCCGCGAGGCCTATGTGGCCGCTCTGCAGGCGGGCAATTACGACGCCTATCTCGGCGAGGTCCGCCTGACGGCGAATTTCGACCTGTCGGAATTCTTCCGCACGGGCGGCGCGCTCAGCTACGGGGCCGTGGCGGACGCTTCCCTGGCCGGCCTCTGCACGCAGGCGCTGGGCAATTCCGGCAGCTATGCCGACCTCTGCGCGCGCCTGCTCGACACCGTGCCGTTCTGCCCCATTGTGTTCAAGAGCTACGAGGTCTGCGTCAGCCGCGGTGCGATCGCCTCCATCTCGCCGGGCGTGGACTGCGTGTTCCACAACGCCGCCACGGCGCGCACGCTGGCCGATGCCGACCACTCCTATGACGGCGCGGCAGAGCCGTCCACACCGACGGATGTATCGGCCGACCCAGCCGAACCCACGGAGCCGACCGATGCGGCGGACCCCACGCAGGAACCCTGATAGAATTTCGCTCCCTCTGAAGTGGATTCCGGATAAGCTCCGGGTCTGCTTCGGGGGGATTTTTATAACCAACCGAAACTTGACTTTTTTCAAAATAATGGTACTTGTGATGCTGTGACATTGACAGAGCTTCTAAAGTATGATATGCTGGCCTTACCGAGGAATGGAAAGGAGCCGCGGAAAGAGAGATGAGTTAGTCCGTGAATATGTGAGCTAGAATTAGGAAGAAAGGATGAATCATAATGAAACGATGCCGATTGACACGTGTGTGCAGTGCCCTGCTGCTTGTTGCATTGCTGTTCTCCATCACAGTACCGTTCGCTTCCGCTTATTCTGATGTGACTCGTTCTGCTTTTCCAAGTTATTTTGATGCAATCAACTACGTGACTGATAATGGCCTGATGAATGGCACATCATCGACCACTTTTGAACCCAACACGGTAATTAGCCGTGCGATGATCGTTACGACTCTGCATCGCTTGGCGGGAAGTCCGGCAAGCTATGCCAGTGTCAACTTTACCGATGTATCAAGTTCCGCATGGTATTACAATGCAGTTCGCTGGGCTGTAAAGTATGGTATTACTACAGGTGCAACGACAACAACGTTTGAACCGGATAGCACAGTTACAAGAGAACAGGCGGTAACCTTCTTCTACCGGTACTTGCAGAAGTATCGTGGAGTAACGCCGATTGTAGATATGTCGATTACATCGTGCGGAGACTATGCGAATATATATGACTATGCGATTACCCCGTTCCGCTGGGCTGTGAGTAATGGCATCGTATATCCGGATTCATCCTCTAATAAGCGCCTATATCCCAAAGCCGGTGTCTATCGCAAGGAACTTGCATTATGGATTTGCCGCTTCGGGACGAATGTTGAGGGTATACGGGCTGGAATAGACAACTTCTCTTTTTCCAATACGAAGCAGTACTTTGCATCTGCTACTGCATCTGATATGGTGACAACCGTGAAACCCCAAAAGTACCTGATTTCAACTGCAAATTATAATAAGTTATTATCGCTTGCAACCGAAACAGAGGAAGCGCTTATTGGCATGTTTGTCCGGAACACGGAATGGATAGGGTCTTGTTACGGCCTGAGCATGTCCTTGATGCTGGATAAATACGGTGTGATTGATCTTAATGGGAATTATACAAATTCCTGTAAGACAATTTACAGCATGCCACAGCCCTCTAATGTGACTGATAGCCATCACAAGACAGTCTTAAACCGGACAGGATCGATTCGTTTTACGCAGTTGGAAGATACCATTAATTATTATCATCTATCACAATTCATAGAGTCAAAGGTAAACCTTTCCAGCTGTGGCGGGGAGTTCGATAATAAACCAAACGCTTCCGGTACACCGGCAAAGGGATTGGTAGACAGTCTGGCTAAGGGCGGCATTGTAATGGTCAATTATTCTATTGAATCTACCATGAGTAATTCGACATGGGGACATTCGGTTCTCTTATATGGGAAACCAATCCTAAATAACGGTTATTATGAAATCAAATGCTGGGACTCGATGGACAGCAATACACCGGCAAAGCTTCGCGTAAAGAGCGATTATAAATCATGCTATTTTGTGACAAGTACAGGGACAATAGGACCATCTCATGTGAATTATTATTCGTCCTATTACGGACTGCTTTCCTTTGATATTGACGGAGCCAATAATGGCCGCGCGGCAAGTCCAAGTAAGCAGGAGAGTACGACTTGGATTTATGCCGATACAAATGCAGATTGTACGATCATAAATGCTGATGGAGAGGTGCTGCGGTCGGAGTATGGCATTTCTTCCGGTGATATGGAAATTTTAGATACAAGAATGATCGTTCTTGGTGAAGGTATGCCGGCACGGATGGCTTGGAAAGTACGGGCCAGTGAGAGCTTCCATTTTGAGACAGAGTCGGATGAATGCGGCTTCTATGCCGAGATCGATGAGGAGCTATATGCTGTGACGGGCACGGGGATTTCCACTGTGGACGTTTCAAAAAATAAAATTAATGTGACGGGCTTCGATATCAATTATCGTGTGACTAGTACTGCCAGCATGGAAGACCATCACTATATCTGTTACTATGGAAACGAGCCGGAAAGTCTTGAACTATCCCTTGACGGCACTGCACCGCTAATGATTACCGAAGGGAATCAGCATGCGGAGATCGTTGATGTACGTGATTTGTCTTCACGGCAAGTTTCGTAATATTGGGACAACATAGTATTGCAATTGGGGTGATATCCTATGAAAATGAATAAGTCATTACTATGCCTCTTTTTGAGCCTTATACTGCTCCTTACGGCCTGTGCACCGGCGGCGGTTCAGACCGAGCCGCCGACGGAGGCTCCTACCGAGGCTCCAACCGAAGCACCGACGGAGGCTCCTACCGAAGCACTGACAGAGGCCCCTACTGAAGCACCGACCGAGGCATTGCCGGAGGAGACGGAGGCCCCGACGGAGCCGCCGGAGCGTCCGGAGCATACTGTGAAGATTCAGGTTTCCGTGAACTGTGACTGCACGATCACCAACGCGGAGGGGCAGACTGTCCGGCAGGGGGATGACAGCGGACCGGAGGGCGATCTGGCGATTTACAGCACCGGTCTTTATGGCTTTTGTACCGGTACCCTGCCGATGAAGGTTTGGGAGGTTGCGGCCAGTGACAGTTTTACGATGGAGACGACGACGTCGCCCAGTGCCTTCTGTGCGGAGATCGGGGATGCATTTTATGCCGTGACGGAATGTACCGGCGTTACCCGCATCGAGTTCCGCGACGGCTATATCAAACTGTCCGGCTCGGAAATGACCTATAAGATCCTCACAACCTCCCACGCGCGGGAGCGGCAGTATTTCTGCATCACCGGCACGGGCACGACGGAGATCGAATTCCCGATCGAGGATGTCCTGGCCGCCAGCCCGATCGGAGAGACCTACCGCGTGGAGCGGTGTACGGTTTAAGAGACTGACATTCGGAGCATGGAGGACGCGTTATGAGAAAATTATCCGGAATTTTTGCGGCACTTCTGCTGCTCCTCTCGGCCTGTGCACCGGCGGCGGTTCCGACGGAGGAGACAACGCCCGAGACGCAGGGCGTGGAGCTTGTTTCGACGCTCAGCATGCTGCCGAAGCAGGCTATCTCCATCCACCGGGCCGAAACTCCGGCGGAGGAGGACACGGAGACGGACAGGACCGATATCGTGTTCGTGCCGTACTATGCGTCTGTCGAGCAGCTGACGAGCAACTCGTGGGTGGACCAGACGCATGTCACAAAGTCGACCGTCCTGAACCTGACAAAGACGGATGCCGTCGAGGTCAAATGGGAGGCAAACGCGCTCCTTGCGGGCGGCCGCTGGGTCACGTCGCAGGAGGAGCTGCAGACGGTCTGCTCCTATCTGCGCAGCCGCGCGGACGACGGCGTGCTGCACCTGACGGACGAGGCCTGCAGCGCGCCCGCCGAGGCCTTCGGCAGCGCCGACTTCTTTGCGGAGCAGAAGCTGCTTCTGATCGACCTCTGCCGTCTGGGCAGCGACACCCTGCTCGACCCGGTCGTTCTCCGCGCGGAGGACGGCACGGTGGACATTACTCTGCGGATGTCCGCGCCGACTGTCGGAGAGGTGCGCGGAAACGGCATGGTCTGCCTGATCCCCGTCCCGGCCGACTGCACCGGCGCGGAGATCACGCTGTATCCTGAAGGGAAATAAGGAAATGAAACGAGCTGCGCCGGGAGGGATGCGTCCCTTCCGGCGCAGACTGTTGTTATCATGGCAGCTGCTCCTGGATTTGCCATTGCGAGGGCGCTCTGCGCCCGTGGCGCCCTGAGCGCGAAGCGCGAGGAAGTGCCCTTGGGGTGCAATCTCGGAAAGGCACTTCCAATTTGGAATAGCTGTCGTTAAAATGGTAAAAACCGATTGCGTCTGTAGCGGCGTTCCCTGAGCGCCTTGCAGACCGGCAAGTTATGTGGTAGCATCGTCGACCGCACCAGTCCCCAGATTTGTCATTGCGAGGCCCCGAAGGGGCCGTGGCAATCTCACGCACCAGACTGCGAATTCGCCGAGGCCTGCCTGTTGTCCAACTGGTTTCTGCGAGATTGCCACGTCGGCCTCCGGCCTCCTCGCAATGACAAACCTGTTTGTTTTACGCCGCCGAATTACTACTGCAATACCTGCGACTGCCCATGGCGGTCACTCCCCGTAAAGGGGACGCCGCATCCGTAAGGCGGCAAAGCCGCCAACGGCTGCGCAGTGACCGCCGCTACAGACGTAATCGGTGCACGCTGTTTTAACGATGGCCTGTACGGACTGCAACTGCCTACCCGAGATTCCCACGTCGCTTCGCTCCTCGGAATGACAAGCCTGTTTGCCTCGCGCCACGGAATCACCACATACCTTCCTGCATATTCTGCATATTATTGAAATTAACTGGATATTTTCTGCAAAAATATTGACAAAAAAATAAAATGTGGTATTCTGGATTTACCGAGAGGCACATTGCCAAATAACCGGAAGGAACAGACGGAAAGGAGAAATACGCATGAAAACCCGTAAATTTCTGATATTTGCAGCCCTGCTGCCGCTGCTGCTCCTGCTGGCCGGGTGCGGCGAAAAGCAGGCGTTCAACCCGGTCGTCTTTGTTGCGGAACACTCGGCGGACAGCCTGACGAACGCGGCGGGGGAACGTCTGCAGGGCGATCCGGAGCTGGGCTTTGACAACGACGCCACGACTATGGAGTTTGGCGAATTATATGCCACACAATTATATATCACACATTTGGTTGCTTACGAGATTCCGCGCACGACGTCCCTGACGCTGCATTCGCAGTACAACCCGGTCATAGAAAGTGCGTCCACGAAGTTCCTGCTGCACAGCGATGTTGTGGAATGCCAGCTGGACGCGACTTACGCCGAGGACGGCGAGCTGACGTTCGAGATCGACGCGGAGTCGTGCAGGCTGCGCGGGGACGACATGGAGTACAGCCTCCTATTCGATTACGGCTGCGAGGACAAGACGACGCTGACCATAAAGGCGGCCGGTTCGCAGGAGGTCACGGTCACATACCGGAACAGAAACGTCGTCATTCAGTCGGACACGGCGTTCACGCTCCGCCAGTTTGCCCCCGGCAGCGACGAAACGGAGCGGTTCTATGACTTCCCGGCGGGCCGCACGGTCATCACGTCCTCCACGGTCGAGGGTGTTACCTGGAAATAAGGAAAAAGACGCAGGCCTGGCGGCGCCCCCCGCCGGGCCTGCGTTTGTCATCGTCTTTTTGCTTGCATTGCCGGGCGGAGTGTGCTACACTGTAGCTGTATACCTATGGAATAACGGAGAATGTATCATGACCGAATTGATTCAGGAATCCACCCTCGCGGAATACGAGGCATTTGTACAGAGCCACCCGAAGGGACATTTTGCGCAGAGCTCCCTCTGGGCCAAGCAGAAGCCCGCGTGGAAGTGGCGCGCCATCGTCTCGCGCGGCGCGGACGGCCGGATCCGGGGCAGCATCGCCTTCCTGATCCGCACCATGCCCTATATCCACAAAACGATGCTCTACGCCTGCCGCGGCCCCGTCTGCGATCTTGACGACCGCGAGACGTTCGGCGAGCTTGTCGCCGCCGCCCGCGAGCTGGCGAAGGAATATAAGGCCTATGTCATCAAGATCGACCCGGACGTCCCCGTGGAAAACGAGGACTTCCGCCGCATGCTCGAGGACTTCGGCTTCCGCACGCGCCACGGCGGCAAGAATTTCGAGGCGATTCAGCCGAAATTCGTCTTCCGCCTCTGGCTCAACGGCCGCACGGAGGACGAGCTCATGGCCTCGTTCCACCAGAAGTGGCGCTATAACATCCGCCTCGCCGTGAAAAAGGGCGTGGAGGTGCGCGTCTGCGGCAAGGAAATGGTGCCGGATTTCGCCCGCATCATGCTCACGACCGGTGTGCGCGACGGCTTCGTCACCCGCCCGCCGGAGTATTTTGCCAACATGCTCGACAACCTTGGCGAGCACGCGCGGCTGTATATGGCCTTCCACGAGGGCCAGCCCATCGCGGGTACGCTGGCCATCCATTACGGCGACAAGGTGTGGTATCTCTACGGCGCAAGCTCGAACGAGCACCGCAACCTCATGCCGAATTATCTGCTGCAGTGGAGCATGATCCAGTGGGCCGTTGAGACCGGCTGCAGCGTCTATGATTTCCGCGGCGTTTCCGGCGATATCTCGGAGGACAACCCCCTATATGGCCTGTATAAGTTCAAAAAAGGCTTCGGCGGAGATTTCACGGAATTTGTCGGCGAGTACGACCTCGTGCTCAAGCGCACGGCGTGGCTCATCGCCGAAAAGGGCAGCGTGCTCTATAAGAATCTCAACGCGAAGCTCTACCTGCTGAAAAACCGTAAAAAGTGAGGTGCGCCCATGAAGGCCTATGTGGTGGAGAAGGAAGCCCTCTCCCATAATATCGAACTGCTGCAGAAAATGGCAAACGGCGTCCCCATCTGGGCCGTGCTCAAGGGCAACGGCTACGGCATCGGCGTGCTGCCGCTGGCCCGCCATCTGGCGGAAGCCGGGATCGACCATTTCTGCGTGACCGAGGTGCGCGAGGCGGAGCTTCTGCGCGAAAACGGCTTTGAGGACGATTCGATCCTGATGCTGCGCTCCACCGGCGACCCGGCGGAGCTGAACCGCCTGATGGACCTGCGGGTCATCCTGACCATCGGCTCGTGGGAGACGGCCTGCGCCATCAACGCCATTGCGGCTGAGCGTGCGGACGTCGTCGAGGCTCATCTGAAGATCGACACCGGCATGGGCCGCTACGGCTTCCTGCCGGAGGATATGGACCACATCCTCGGCGTCTACCGTGAACAGAAAAATATCGCGGTCAGCGGCGTCTATACGCACTTCAACTGCGCCTTCGGCAGCAAAAAGCTCACGCATCAGGAATTCGAGACCTTCCGGAAGACGGTCTCAGCCATCCGCGAGGCCGGCTTCGAGACCGGGACGGTGCACTGCTGCAATTCGTCTGCCTTCCTGCGCTTTCCGGAGATGCACTGCGACGGCGTGCGGCTCGGCTCGGCCATTCTCGGCCGCGTGCCCTTCCACACAAAGCTGCGCCCCGTCGGCTATGCCGAGGCGCATGTGGAGGAGCTGCGCGTCCTGCCGAAGGGCCACCCGACAGGCTACGGCGCCATGTGGACTGCGCGCGAGGATACGCCGGTCGCCATTGTCCCCATCGGCTGGTACAACGGCTTCCGCGAGCGCTGCGACGGCGGCATCACACGCTTCCGCGACTGCCTGAGCCTCATTCTGCGCGGCCTGCGCGGGATCTTTTTCCGCGCCCTGCCGCTCGTGGAGGTCAACGGACATAAATGCCGCGTCGTTGGACAGATCGGCATGCTGCATATCGCAGTTGACGTGCGCGGCATCGAGTGCAAGCCCGGCGACCGCGTCATCGTGCCGATCAACCCGCTTCATGTCAAGGGCATGAAGATCCAGTACCGGTGACGGCTATGCAGTGGGATCCGCAGGCGGTGCGCGCCGCGCTGGCCGCACCGGGGGAAAAGACCTCCCGCAGGCTGCTCTCGGAGCTTTGCGAGGACTTTCGCCGTGAGAAGCCGGAGGAATGGAAAGCGATCGAAGCGGCGAGCTATTCCGAGCCGGACTGCGCGGCGGCGCAGCGGGCCTATCGGCGGGCGTCTGCCGTTTCGACGGCCCTGCTCGTGCTGGCGCTGGCGGTCGTGATCGCGGCCTTTGTGCTGGGCGATTTCGGAGCGGCCTTCCTGACGGGCTGGGGCAACCGCTATCTGCTGGCCGGGGCGGCGCTGGCCGCCATGGGACTGCTCGTGCTGGGCGGCCTCTTTGCCGGGAAGTACCGCGCGATCTTTCTGGCGACGGTCCTGCTGGCGCGGGAAGAAAGTGAGACGGATAATTGAATCCCGTGCTCCCGCGTAGGAAAGAAGAACTGCACAGGAGCATGTCTCAAAACAAGATATGGTGCCGTGTAGCGCGTGAAAACGCCAGATATTGTATGCACAAAAAAGATTGAAATTAGTCGAAAAAAGTGCTTGACAAAAGGAGGTATGCATGGTATTATATCGGAGCTGTCTGCGAGAGACACAAACGCGAAAGCGAATGAGCCACGAGCGGCCGGCGGTGTACCTTGTAAATTAAACAACGAGAAACATGAACAAACACCTTGGACAATTTGATGAAAAAAACAAGTTGTTCTTTGAGATGTCAGTGTAAAAGCTGAGATTGTGAAGAATAGCCAACGAGAAATTCTTGAGTGAAGCTAAGAGCAAAACTTATAGAATGCATGATTTTATTTAGTTTCCGAAAGGGAACTGATTAAGATACCATTTTATAGAGAGTTTGATCCTGGCTCAGGACGAACGCTGGCGGCGTGCCTAACACATGCA
>OFMI01001591.1_pt1 | contig 13836 bp, 12 predicted proteins | sample 1541741 | NCBI WGS metagenome assembly OFMI01 (sample SAMN04209219, study PRJEB22552) | human gut metagenome | biome: gut; material: feces | host: Homo sapiens | place: USA: Oklahoma | reverse complement strand
GCAACTGACTCTTAATCAGTGGGTCCTGGGTTCGAGTCCCCGATGGTGCACCATACCAAGCAAATCCGAACGTACTTCTTTTCGAAGGTGCGTTCGGATTTGTTTTTTTATATGGTATATCTGATATTTAAAGTACGGTTTATGGGATTGGAATTGTGGTATCATATAGTTATCGAAGGAAACAAGAAACCTATCGAGATTAAAATTAATGAATAAGGAGTAATATTATGACATAGTTTTATGATGATATGCTAAAAGCCGCGGAAGGCATTGAAACTGGATTTGAATTTTATACGAAGGAAATTATTCCTGGTACATGGGAAGAACTCCCGCATGGTCAAAAATGCACATACGGAAAATGGTTTGCTGAAGATGTACGAGCCGGCAAGGTTAAAGGTGTGGTTATCATAGATGATAGTAAACCTCATAAAAGGTATGTCCGCGCTTAAGTAAAGGAGAGGAGCCGCCTTTTTATTAGGTGGCTCCTTTACTTTTTGATAATAGGCGAACATATTACAGATTTGTTTTAAGTACCATTATATCTTATGGCATGTCCATAATAACCTTTTGAAACTCCTCCCAGCCTACCTCCCCCAACTGGTACTTACTCAGCGCCACTTGCGCCTGCTTGCGCCAGGCGTTGTAGTCATCCCGCATTTTCTGATTGCCGGGGGCACGGGAGCAGCGCATCTGGTAGCGGTTGCGCATCTTGTTGTAGAGTTCCTTGGCTTTGTTGGCTTTCAGTTCTTCGGCATAGGCCAGCTTGGCGGCAATGTCCTTGCAGGTGGCACCGGATTCCGGGTCCAGCACCCGATCACAATACTTGGCGCGGCTGGAGAAGGGAACAAACAGCCGGTGGCAGCTTTCACAGACGGCAACCGGCAGGTCCTGGGCGCACATCTGTACAAATTCCAAAAAGAGTAACGCAGGCAGCGTATCACTCGCGTAGAACGTGGCGGCAGAAATGCCGCCTTTTTTGTTGTCTGTGGGCCGTTTGTACCGGGTCTGGATATGGATGTCGTCCTCCAGCTTGTGGTATTTCTGGTAGGGCGAATCGCCATTTTCGGCCAGTTCTACCAGTAGCTCCGAAGGGCGCTGGCCATGCTCCGTTCTGGGGCGGCCATCCTCGTCCACCAGTGTAGCCTCGATCAGCTGGTGCAGATCCGTTTTGCCGTCCACCAACTGCTGCAGCAAGGTCACGAAGGATTCCAATACCGACAGCGCCGTCCGGCACAGAGAGGCGTCGCCGGTATCACGCTGGATAAAGACCTTCATCTGGTCTGTGTACTCCGGAAAGTTCCGGCAGAACCCTTCCATGATGTCGCTGGTTATGGCCAATTCGCCGAGGTGGGACATTCTGGCGCGCAATTCATCAAACGTATACGAACTGTCATTTTTTCCAGTCTGTATAAATTGCCACAGGCTATGTTGGGTCGCTTTCAGTTCACGTTCATTGCGACGGAAGTTGGCAAGCGTGTAGCCTTCCACCAGATCAAACAGGGCCGGGGAAACCTGCCGCACAGCGGCGGCAAAGTCATGGTAAAAGGAAGCTACCTGATAGTACACACAGGTGTCAGGGGCTGCCAGGCTCTGCTGCATGGTCTGATCTTCCGCGAAGTTTACGCCCCGGAATCTTTCCAGCAACGCGCGGCCCCGTTCCAGGTAGGGGGCGGCATCCAGGTCCAGGACACCGAACACCAGGGACCCCAGCGGATACGTATGCTGAGGCGTGTCGTAGCCCTGGATATATTCGGTGCGGCCTTCAAAGAAAAGGTACGTCTGGTAGTTCAAAATTTGTCACCGTCCTGTGTTGGAGCATAGTAGGCGGAAAAAGGCTCTGTGTTTTTCGGTGTTTCAGAAACAGCCGAGAAAAGTGTGTGAATCATCTAACATGAAAACAGTCTAACACATCTTGAAACGGACCGCAAGGCGTTGTATGCTGTATGTGTCGGAAGAATCTATGATGAAATAATCGAACATTTTCCGAGGACAAAACCAACCGGAAAAGAGGGAGGCCAGAAGCCAAAGTCCGCCACCAACCCATGACCCAAGGAGGTGCCATCTGAACCATGAACTTGTTCCCGCAGAGGACAACCTGAACCGCATCGACGGTTTCCTGATGATCCCGAGCAGTCTCCTGTCGGAAGAACCTTACCGGGAACTTCCCGGCGAAAGCAAGCTGCTGTACGGCCATTTGCTGGGGCTGCTGCGGCTGTCGGTCCAGGATACCACCGGGCACTGGAAAGCCAACGGCAGGCCCTGTGTGAGCCTTTCACGGGCCAGTGCCGGGAGACTGCTGCACTGCCAGCGGGAGAAAGCTGCCGGATTGTTTGCCGCTCTGGAACGCTGTGGTTTGCTGGAGCCGGTACCGGGGCAGTCAAACGGAAAGGCCCGGCGGTATTACCTCAATTTGCCCCGGCCCAAGGAACCCAACGAACTGTAACCACCTGTCGGAAGTTCCGCCCCGACCTGTCGGAAAAACGGACAGGCAGTTGACGGATTTGCCGACACCGACTCGTCGGAAAAACCGACACGATAAAGATAGAATGATATATCTAACTAAAAGAGAAATAGAGAAAGAATTCCACACCCCGCGTTTTGCAAAAGGTGGACAAGGGCTGTGGTGCCTGGCTTCCAGAGGCAGCCACAGACTTGGTAACCGCTACGACGGCAGCTCAACCGGGAAGATGGCACACCGGTTTTGGTTGGCAGCCGTATCCCAATCCCTCCCGCCGCAGCGGGCCCACTGGCACTTTGCCGGCAGCGCCGGAAAGTGTCATAGTGGGTCAGATGCTTTGCAAAGCATCTGCGTACCCCATCCGCAGCAGAACCGTACCCAAGAAAGGAGTCGCCTATCAGCAAGATCCATCGGACCGTGGTGCGCAATGAGCGCTACCGTAAAAATGCCATCTCGGTGCGGGAGCGGCACAACGAACGCAGGAACGAAGTGTACTCCAACCAGGATGTACTGCTGGAATACAGCCATAACAATGTGACCTTCAAAGCCTGTGAGGCAGCTACTTACGCGCAGCAATTTGACCGGATGGTGGAAGAAGGCGTCGTTTCCACCCGAGGTCTGAAACCGGATGCCTATGTCTTTGACGAACTGGTGTTTGATGTGAACACCGACTATTTCGAGACCCATGGCGGCTATGAGCACGCCAAGAAATTCTACGCCGAGGTGTACGAGCTGGCCAAGGAGATCGCGGGCGGGGAACCGTACATTATCTCGGCGGTCATGCACGCCGACGAGCGCAACCGGGAAGCCAGTGACCGGCTGGGAAGGGATGTGTTCCACTATCACCTCCATGTTGTCTACCTGCCGGTGGTGGAAAAGCAGATCCGCTGGTCCAAACGGTGCAAGGACCCGGCGCTGCGAGGCACCGTGCGGGAAACGATCATGCAGGTCAGCCACAGCAAAAAATGGCCGATGGTCCCCATGACCGACGAACAGGGCCAGCCTGTGCTGAAAAAGAACGGTAAACCTCGGCTGGTGAGCTCCTACAGCCTGTTGCAGACCCAGTTCTTTGAGCACATGCGGCAGGCGGGATTCACCGACTTTGAACGCGGTGTACAGGGCAGTGATGCCGAACACCTGAATGTGCTGGAGTATAAGGTCCAGAAAGACCGCCAGACAGTGGCAGAGCTGTCTGACCAGACCAAACAGCTGCAAGGTCAGCGGAAGGAGCTTATCTCCCAGGTGAAGAACATTTCCGGCTCAATCCGCGATGTGGCGGACATCGAGCAGCGGGCCAAAACCAAAGGTGTGCTGGAAAAGCGTGTGGAGCTGCCGCTGCAAGACTTCCAGACCTTATGTGAGATGGCAGAAGCCAGCGGCAAGCTGCAGGCGGAAAACCGCAGTCTGCGGATGCAGCTGCAGCAAAGCACAGTGAGGGAACAGGAACTGCGCCAGCGCCTTTACCGCTGCGAGGAACAGCTGGATGCAGTGCTCACCGAGACCCGGCCCTACCGGGAAGCCATGCGGGTGGCACCGGAGCAGGTGCAGGCATTTGTGTTGGGCATCTGCCGCCGCCAACAGGAAGAAAAGCAACTGAACCGTCAGCAGCGCCGCCAGCGGGCCAAGGGTCAGGAACGATGAGAGAACAAGCAGCAAGGCAGCAGGGGGCAGCCCTGCAGAAAGGAGCCGCTACGGAAGCTCGGCAGGAGAAGAAAGCAGCACAGGCAGCGGCGTCCGCCAAGTATCGCGAGGACGGCGTACCCCAGCAGGAGCTGGAACGGTTCGCCCGGTTCCTGCTGCCCAAGATCCAGGCGTTTTACCAGTCGGAAGAGGGACAACGGCTGTTTGAGGAGTGGAAGGAAAAACGCCGGTAAGAGAAATGCCCGACGGCAAAAAAAGCGTTGCCTTATGGCAACGCTTTTGCTTTTGGAAAACAGATGGTGAATGTTGTTTCGTGGTCTGGAAAACTTTGTACCTGAATGGTACCGCCCATAGCAACAACCAGTTCCTTGGTTATGGAAAGGCCAAGACCGTTTCCGGGGGTTGTTCGGGAAGGATCGCATTGATATAGCCGGTCAAAAACGTGAGGAAGATCATCGGCAGAAATGCCTTTGCCGTTGTCGGAGACACGGATCGTTGCCTGTCGGGCGTCAGGGATCAGACAGAAACGAAACTGTGTGCCGTGACTGTGCCGGAGCACATTCTCACAAAGGTTGTTTACAATACGCTTGTAGGCGTTTTTATCCAGTTCTGCCAGCCAAGCTTCTTCCGGGATCTCAATCGTATAGGAAAAACCGCTGCTTTCCAGCGGACCGATCCATTCGGCCACATATTGCCGTGAAATCTCACAGAGATCCAGCGGCTCTATCTGCAGTTTCTGTTCACCCGCATCCAGTTTGACCCATACGAAGAGCTTTTCCACAAAGGAACGCAGGGCACCGGCCCGTTCATAGGCGGTCTGCAGATATTCTTCCTTCTCCTGGCCTACCACAAGTCCGTTTTCTACAGCTTCCAGATAACCTGTCAGGGAGGCAAGTGGTGTCTTGATGTCATGGGAAAGATTGGTGATCAGCTGTTTATAGGCCTGTTCGTGGCGCTTCTGTTGGATGGCGTTCTGCTGGCTTTGCTGTACAATCTTGTTGATGCCGTAGCCAATAGAACGAATCGCTTGCGGACCGCGGGTTACGATCCTGCGGTTCAGATTTCCGGCTCCGATATCTTCCAGGGCTTTCTGAATTTCCAGAAGCTCCCGGTGCCAGAGAAAAAGCGTTGCAGCAAGCCAAAGGGCCAGCGCCCCACACAATATACAAATCACGGACAGCATAGATCTTCTCCCTTATGCCTTTTCATTGAAGCGATACCCCACGCCATACACCGTCAGTACATAAAAGGGGTGCTCGGGATCAGGCTCAATCTTTTTGCGCAGCTTGCTGATGATCGACATAATATTGCCGTCATCCTGGTAATAAGGCTCTTTCCAGATATTCTGATAGATTTGCTGTTTGGTAAAGATGCGCCCCTTGTGCTGGGCCAGAAAGAGGAGAATGTCAAATTCTCTGGCGGTCAGAGATACCAGCTCTCCCTTTACTTCCACCGAATGCGCCGACGGGTCGATGATCATATCGTGAAAACGAAGGCGCTGATTTTCTTCGTGGTGGGGATTGAACTTCGTATACCGGCGCACCAGAGAGTTCACGCGGGCCGTCAATTCTGCCAGGCCGAAGGGCTTTGTCAGATAGTCATCTGCACCGTTCTGCAGTCCGGCAACCTTATCTTCTTCCTGATCTTTGGCGGTAAGCATCAGGACCGGTACGTTGCTCACAGCCCGAACCTTTTCCAGAACGCTGTATCCATCCATGCCGGGAAGCATGATGTCAAGAATGACCAGAACACAGTCACTCTGATTCTGATAGAAGAAGGAAAGCGCATCCTCCCCACGCAGAAAAGTATATACGGGAACTTGCTCCGTTTCGATACATTTCTTCACCAGTTTGCACAGTGCTTCGTCATCGTCAATTGTCAGAATATATTCCATAAGTCCGTCCTCAGTCTGGAAGTTCGTAAACACAGCCATAGGAGGCTATTGTATGTATTGTATCACGTTCCGGGCTTTGAGAAAATTTCGGAATCAGCCTTTTCTCTGTTTTGAGGGAAAAACAAGATTTCGTTAAGATTCTGATAAGGCGAAAGTAAGATTTTGGGCGTATACTGAACACAAGTTCCAAGAAATCTCCCTCACCAGAACAAGGAAAAGAGGTTTACCATGAAAGAATCCTATGCCATTGAAACCCGGAACCTGACCAAACGATACGGGGAACAGGTCGCTGTCAACGATGTCTGCCTGCACGTCCCCAAAGGCCACATTTATGGCTTGCTGGGACGGAATGGCGCAGGGAAAACCAGCATCATGAAGTTGATTTTACAGCTGATGCCGGCTACCTCCGGCGAAACGCTGCTGTTCGGAGAGCAGGTGAAGCGCAGAGAGCGCAGTGTCTTTCAGCGTATTGGTGCCATCATCGAAACACCTGGTTTCTATCCCAATCTGACGGGGACCGAAAATCTGGAAATCTTCGCCAAGCTGCGGGGAACGATCCGCCCTGACGCAGTGGAGCACGCCCTGCAGGTGGTGGGATTACCCTATAAGGACAAAAAGCTCTTTGGGGAGTATTCGCTGGGCATGAAACAGCGGTTGGGGATTGCCAACGCCATTATGCATGACCCGGAACTGCTGATCCTGGATGAGCCTACCAATGGCCTGGACCCTATCGGGATTGCGGAGGTACGGGCCTTTATCCGTTCCCTCAGCGAAAAAGAGGGAAAGACCATCCTGGTTTCCAGCCATATCCTTTCGGAAATTTCCATGTTGGCCGATGACATCGGCATTCTGGACCACGGTGTTTTGCTGGAAGAGGAAACGATGGAGGAACTGAAAAAGAAAAACCAGAAATATATTCTGCTGCAGGTGTCCGATACAGCGGCAACGGCCCGCGTTCTGGAACAGCAGATGGCTCTGCAGGTCGGGGAATACTCCATTCAGGATACAACCAGCGTCAAAATTTTTAAAACCACCATCGACCGGGAGGCACTTGTGCGGGAACTCACGTTGCAGGGCGTGGGGCTTTCGGGACTGGCAGAAAAAGACGATACGCTGGAAGACTATTTCAAGAAAATCACGGGAGGCGAAGGCATTGCTTAATGTGGTGCGCGTCGAGTTTTCCAAACTGCGGCGCTGGAAACTTTTACGGGTCTTGCCGTTGCTCTCTCTGGTGCTGCCGGCGATTACCTTCTCCTATTTTGCCACCCATCCTGATTATCTGACGAATATGGGTTTATACAAGCAGGCGCTGTTTTCCTTTAATATTTTTCTGATTCTGCCTGCCATCCTGGGCGTTTTGGCATCTATGCTGGTATATAATGAGCAGCGCTGTGACGTATTGAAACAACTGTGGATCATTCCTATGAGCAAGGGAGGCTATCTCTTTGCCAAGTGGGTGGTCGTTCTGACGGTTTCCCTTGCTTTTATGATGCTGGCGGTGGGCTTTACCTTTGCATTCGGGCTGGCCTTCGGGTTCCTTTCCTGGAACGGAGAAATGATGGCATTCATTCTGTATAAGGGAACCGAAGCCGCAGTTTTGGAAGCGGTGGCGGTTATCCCGATTCTGGCGCTGGCGGTATCGCACAAGGGGTACCTACTGCCTTGCTGTGCAGCGATTATCTATGCTTTTCTGGGCTTTATCGTTGCTCAGACGAACCCGTACCTGATTCCCTCTGCCTGTGCCATCCTTTGTATTTCAAGAGATCTGCCCAATATTATAATGCCCTGTGCCTATCAGCCGTTTTTTGCCGTACTCTGTTTTGGAGGGTGGGCGGTGGCTTCTGGAATCTACGCCTATCATGGACTTTCGGAAAAGTGAGGAAAACACAATGCAGGTTATGATTTGGACAGAATTGAAAAAACTTCGCCGTTCCCGTATGCTGCTTGTGGCACTGTTTGGGCTTTGCATGGTACTGGTCATTGTGACAGCGCAGGGCTTTTTCGCCGGAGGAAATGAAGCGTATGGCATGGAACCCGAATGGTATCTGACCGGGGTTCAGTCTCTGGGAACGTTGTATGCGCTGCCGGGCATCATCGCGCTGTTCGGCAGTTATATCATTTGCCGGGAGAGCCAGGAAGATGTGCTGAAGTCCCTTTTGCTCATCCCGGTCAATATGGGCAAGATGGTAGTGGCCAAGGTCATGGTGATTCTGGTTTTCAGTGTGGGAACCTATCTTTTGCTGTTTCTGGCAGCCTTTGCCGTGGAAATGGCTTTTCATGCCCAGGTCCTTACGGCAGCAATTTTTTGGCACTATCTCAAAATCTATCTGGTGGATGGAATTTGCGTTTTCTTCGCAGTGTTGCCCATTATCTGTTTCATTACCGAAAAGAAGCTGGATTACTGGCTCAGCCTTCTGGCAGCGGAAGTTTACTCGTTCATCACGACCTTCGTGGGAAACCTGGGAACCATATCCAAACTATATCCGGTGGTAGCTGCGTTCACGCTTTCCGGGTATTATGAATCCACTCCGGCGGAAATCCTGCTCAGTGTGATTTCGATGGCGTTGTGCGGTACGATATCCGGCATACTGATTTATCGGCTGAGCAAAAGAGACGCTTTGCAGTAAAGTCGCTGTATCGGGTGCTTTCGGAAGCTCAAGTGGACAATTCTTCTTGCAATACGCCTAAAATTCGATTATACTTGAATTGACGAATTTTGCAGGAGGTCTTTCCATGGATGTATCCGTAGGCACCCGGCTGCGCGTGCTGCGCAAGGACGCGGGGCTGACCCAGGCCCAGCTGGCGGCGATGGCTGGAACCAACCAGGCTGCCATCAACCGGTATGAAACTGACCGGGCAGCGGCACCTTACCGTATCCTGGTCTGGTATGCCACCTATTTTAATGTATCGCTGGATTATATCTTCGGCCTGTGCGAGGACCCCCGCGGACGGTATGTCTGCGTCACGCCGGAAGGGGCACAGGAAGTGGTGCAGCGCAAACCGGACTGGAGCGAGTTCGTGGAAGCCTGCTTCACGCCGGGCAGCGAGCTGAACCGCCGTCTGAAACAGATGATCCTCAATATGGGAGAAGAGGAGAAGCACAAGTAAGGAGGTGCACGCCATGAATGCCGTCATCTATGCTCGCTACAGCAGCGACAACCAGCGGGAGGAATCCATCGAGGGCCAGCTGCGGGAATGCAAGGAGTATGCCGACCAGAACGGCATCACCGTGGTGCGGACCTACATTGATAGGGCACTGTCCGCCAAGACCGACAGCCGCCCGCAGTTCCAGCAGATGATCCACGACAGCGCCACCCATACCTTTGAGGCGGTGCTGGTATGGAAGCTGGACCGCTTCTCCCGCAACCGATACGACTCAGCCCATTATAAGCGCATCCTCAAAAACAACAGGGTCCATGTGGTGTCGGTGACAGAGCCTATCTCCAATACGCCGGAGGGCATTATGCTGGAAAGCCTGCTGGAAGGTATGGCCGAGTACTATTCGGCGGAGCTGGCCGAGAAGGTCAGCCGCGGCCACAAGGAGAACGCCCTCAAGGCCAAGTTCAACGGCGGCCCGGTGCCGCTGGGGTATCGCATTGACAGCGAGCATCACTACCAGATCGACCCGGCTACCGCGCCGGTGGTACAGGAAGCGTTCCAACGGTACGCGGCGGGGGAGAGCATCCGCAGCATCATCGAATCGCTGAACGCCCGTGGCATCCGCAACAGCCGGGGCAACCCATTCACCAAGAACAGTTTCCAGACCTTGCTCAAGAACCGCCGGTATCTGGGAGAATATCGCTATAAGGATACTGTCATTCCAAACGCTATTCCGGCGATCATCGCCCCGGAGTGTTTCGATGCAGTGCAGCGTCGGTGCGAAATCCATCGCCAGGCCCCAGCCCATAACAAGTCAGATGTCCACTATCTTCTGACTACCAAGCTGTTTTGCGGCAAGTGCGGCACCATGATGGCAGGGGAGAGCGGCAGAAGCCACACAGGCACGATTCATTGCTACTATAAATGCGGCACCCGTAAACGCGGTGGCAGGGAGGCTTGCAGCCTGAAGCCGGTGCGCAAGGAGCCACTGGAGCAGTTTGTGGTGCAGACGGCGCTGGAAAAGGTGCTGAATGACAGGGTCGTCGATCGGCTGGTGGACAAACTGTTGGAATACCAGAGTCGGGAAAACACCCGCCTGCCGGTTTTGCAGGCAGAGCTGAAAGAGGTAAAGCGACGCATCGACAATCTGGTGGCAGCCATTGAGCAGGGTATCCTGACGCCTTCCACCAGGGCGAGGATGGATGAGTTGGAACAGCAGCGCGAAGCACTGGAAACCAGCGTCCTGCAGGAGCAGATCGAGAAGCCGCCTATTACACGGGAACAGATTCTATTCTGGTTTGATCAGTTCCGCCACGGTGACCCGGCGGATATGGCTTTTCAGGAAAAGGTCATCGATTGCTTTGTCAACTCGATCTATCTGTTCGATGACCGCATTGTGTTGAACTTCAATTATCAGGAGGGCGGACGCCCTGTATCGTTGGAAGAAGTACTTGGTTCGTTTTTGGATGGGCATGGTGCACCAAAGAATGCCTTACACGAAAGTGTAGGGCGTTTTTTTGTTGCTCTATTTCAAGAAGGCACGATCTGGTGCAGCGTCGGAGATACTCGAACAGGGCGGCGGCACGGTGTTTCAGGCGTATTATTTCAATTTTGTAAAACGCAATTGCCGTAAACAGGGGGGGTGTGCTATGATAATGATAAATACTGTGCTATGAGGTGACTGCCATGACCACTGCGCAACAGCAACAGGCGGCAAGAAATTTTGCCGCTTATTGGAAGGACAAAGGCTATGAAAAAGGGGAGAGCCAACCATTCTGGCTGTCCCTGCTCCGTGATGTGTATGGGGTCGAACACCCGGAGCAATTCATTCAGTTTGAGGAGCAAGTCCACCTTGACCACACCAGTTTCATTGACGGCACGATTCCCGCTACCCACGTTCTGATAGAGCAAAAGGGGCTTGGCAAGGATTTGAACAAGCCCATCAAGCAATCAGACGGTGCGCTGCTGAACCCTTTTGAACAGGCTAAGCGGTATATTTTGGAGCTGCCCGTGTCGCAGCACCCGCGCTGGGTGGTAACCTGCAATTTCAGCACCTTTTATGTGTATGATATGGAACGCCCGCGCGGTGAGCCTGAAATCATCGAACTTGCGAATCTGGAAAAAGAATACTATCGGCTGCAATTCCTTGTCGATGCCGGAAACGAACACCTCAAACGGGAGATGGAAGTTTCCATAGCGGCAGGTGAAATTGTCGGCTTGTTATATGATGCCTTTTACAAGCAGTACGCAAACCCGGAATCCGAACATTCGCTGAAAAGCCTGAACAAGCTGTGCGTTCGCTTGGTATTTTGCCTGTATGCCGAGGATGCCGGGATTTTTGGGCATCACGGTATGTTCCACGACTACCTCAAAGGCTTTGACACGCGCGGACTGCGCAAGGGGCTGGTAGATTTGTTCCGCGTGTTGGACACAAAGCTGCAAGACCGTGACCCCTATTTGAAAGATGACAACCCGGAATTGGCGGCGTTTCCCTACGTCAATGGCGGGCTGTTCAGCGATGAGAATATCGAGATACCGCCGTTCACCGATGAAATCCGAAACCTGCTGCTGGAGAAAGCCAGCGAAAACTTCAACTGGTCGGAAATCAGCCCCACCATTTTCGGCGCGGTGTTTGAAAGCACCCTGAACCCAGAAACCCGCCGCAGCGGCGGTATGCACTATACCAGCATTGAAAATATCCACAAGGTCATTGACCCGCTGTTCTTGGACGAGCTGAAAGCTGAGCTTGACGAGATATGCGCCAATCCCGTGGAACGAACCAGAACGGCAAAGCTGCGGGTGTTCCAACGCAAGCTGGCATCGCTTACATTCTTAGACCCCGCGTGCGGCAGCGGAAACTTTTTGACCGAAACCTATTTGAGCCTGCGCCGCTTGGAAAACAAAATTTTGGTGAAACTCTCCCACGGTCAGGTCACGATGTATTCCGCCAGCGAAAGCCCGATACAGATTTCCATCAGTCAGTTTTACGGCATCGAAATCAACGATTTTGCCGTGACGGTTGCAAAAACCGCGCTCTGGATAGCGGAAAGCCAGATGATGAAGGAAACGGAGAAAATCCTGCTCGTTCCGCTGGAATTTCTTCCGTTGAAAACAAACGCCTTTATTGTAGAGGGCAACGCCCTGCGGGTGGATTGGGAGAGTGTGGTTCCCAAAAGTAAGCTGAATTATATTATGGGGAATCCGCCGTTTGTGGGGGCGCGGCTTATGGGCAAAGAACAGAAAGCCGATGTAAATACCATTTTCCCCGGCTGGAAAAACGCCGGAAACTTGGATTACGTTTGCTGCTGGTATAAAAAGGCATCTGATATGATGCAGGGCACATCTGTCCGCTCAGCGCTTGTTTCCACAAATTCTGTGGCACAGGGGGAAAGTGTTGCCAACCTTTGGAAGCCGTTGTTTGACGCCGGTGTGCATATTGATTTTGCTTATCGCACGTTCCGCTGGGACAGCGAGGCTAAAATAAAGGCGCACGTTCACTGTGTAATTATCGGTTTCAGCGTTGCGGCAAGTTCCACCCCCAAAAAGCTGTTTGATGGTGACCGCTACCAAGTGGCGAATAATATAAATGGGTATCTGCTGGATGGCGAGAACGTTTTTGTGGAAAGTCGAAGCAAGCCCATTTGCAATGTGCCGGAAATCGGGATAGGGAATAAGCCGATAGACGGCGGCTTTTACCTGTTTGAAAAGGAGGAAATGGAAGATTTCATCAAAAAAGAGCCATCTTCTAAAAAGTATTTCCGTCCTTGGTATGGTTCGCGTGAATTTATTAACCAAAAGCCGCGTTACTGCCTGTGGCTGGGGGAGTGTACCCCCGCAGAGTTAAAGGCGATGCCGCATTGTATGGAGCGTGTAAAGGCTGTACGAGAGTATCGCTTGGCAAGCCCCAGCGCAGGAACGGTGAAACTTGCGGATAAGCCGACGCGTTTTCATGTGGAGAATATGCCTAAAGGACATTATGTTGTTATCCCAGAGGTATCTTCTGAAAAACGCCGTTATATTCCTATAGGCTATCTGGATGATAGCAAGCTATGCAGTAATAAGTTGCGGTTAGTCCCCCGTGCGACTCTTTTTATATTTGGGGTTCTTGAGTCTAATGTCCACATGGCATGGATGCGGTGTGTATGTGGAAGGCTGAAAAGTGATTACGATTATTCAATCAAAATTGTCTACAACAACTTCCCGTGGCCTGCACCAACCGAACAGCAAAAAGCCAAAATCGAACAGACCGCGCAAGCGATTCTGGACGCACGCGCCCTTTACCCGGACAGCAGCTTAGCCGACTTGTACGACGACTTAACCATGCCGCCGGAACTCCGCAAAGCCCATCAGGCTAATGACCGCGCCGTTATGGACGCTTACGGATTCATAAAAGGAACTGCCGCAAGAACCAGCGAAAGCGCCTGTGTTGCCGAGTTAATGAAACTTTACCAGCAGAAGGTATCTGCCGCACAATCCAAATAATCGCTTTGAAAAGTTGACATCAAATAAGCTCCGGGGGCTGCATTGCTCCCGGAGTTTGCTTTTATTGGGGCTGCATCGGCTTGTTGCAATCCATACACAGAATATGCCAGGGCTGGCCTGGTCTGGCAGCCCCGACCGACAAAACGCTTTGAGGGCAAACAAACTGCTTCACTCCGCATTTACTGTGTATGGTTGTATGTGCTATACTAAAGGCAACACCGCACAATTCCCGCCTTGCGGCTTAAGCACCGCTCCGGCAGCT
>OFMI01001590.1_pt1 | contig 13840 bp, 10 predicted proteins | sample 1541741 | NCBI WGS metagenome assembly OFMI01 (sample SAMN04209219, study PRJEB22552) | human gut metagenome | biome: gut; material: feces | host: Homo sapiens | place: USA: Oklahoma | reverse complement strand
ATTTAGTAAATTTATATAAATCTGAATATAAAGATTTAATCGCATTTGAATATAAAAATAAACCCTCAGATACAGAATATGTAAAAATTACATATAGTAAATTTGCTAATGATATTGAAAACTTAGCCTGTTCACTTCTAAATTTAGGGGTAAAAAGAGTTGCACTAATTTCAGATAACCGCTACGAATGGTGTGTTAGTTATTTAGCAATTACTACTGCTGGTTTAATAGTTGTACCTCTTGATAAATCACTACCTGGAAATGAAATTAAAGATTTATTGTCAAGAAGTGGAGCAGATTGTATAATTTTTAGTCAAAAATATATTAATTTTGTTTCCGCTTGTAAATTTAAAATTTGTATGGATATTCCTGATTCTTCTATAAAAGATCATGAAATTCTTTTATATTCTGATTTATTAAAAGACCATAGTAATCATGAGATATATGATAATATAAAAATTGATAATAAAGCTATGAGTATAATTCTTTTTACATCTGGAACTACTAGCATTTCCAAAGCAGTTATGTTAACACAATATGCTATTTGTATGGATATATATTCACTAAGTCAAATGATAGAAATAACTACAAAAGATAAATTTTTATCTTTTCTGCCTCTACATCATACTTTTGAAAGTACTTGTACCTTCCTATTTGGTACATCATGTGGCATTACCATAGCAATTTGTGATGGTTTAAAATATATTCAACAAAATTTAGTAGAATACCATGTTACTGGTTTTGTTTGTGTTCCTCTAATGCTTGAAATAATGTATAAGAAAATATTAAAAACTATAAAAAATCAGAAAAAAACATTACTTGTAAATACTATGCGTTTTTTATTTAGACATGCCAATATAGAAGTAAAAAGGAAAGTTTTTAAGTCAATAATAAATAGTTTAGGTGGTAATTTACGTATAATAATTGCTGGTGGAGCACCTATGGATAAAAACACAATTAAAGGATATAATGATTTTGGATTTGATGTTCATCAAGGTTATGGGTTAACTGAAACTTCTCCTGTTATTGCTGGTGAAAACAGTTTTAATAAAAAAATTGGATCGGTTGGCTTTCCTCTACCTGGAATAGAAATTAAAATAGATAATCCTGACCAAAACGGAATTGGAGAATTAATTGTAAAGACCCCTGCTGTTATGCTAGGGTATTATGAAGATAAGGAAAAAACAGCAGAAGTATTAAGGAATGGTTATTTTTATACAGGTGATTTGGGGTATATTGATAAAGACGGTTTTGTATTTATAACTGGTAGAAAAAAAGATATGATTGTTTTAAAAAATGGAAAAAAGATATTTCCTGAAGAAATAGAAATTTTGATAAATTCTCTTCCATATGTTACTGAAAGCATTGCTTTTGGTTCATTAGATGATTCTAAACTAGATAGAAATACAGATGTTACTTTATGTGCAAAAGTTATTTATGATGAAGAAGAATTAAAAAAAGTTTATCCTAATTCTGATTCAAAAACATACTGTGATTTAATTTGGAATGATATAAAAAATAGTGTAAATAAAAAGTTACCCGCATATAAATATATTAGAAGAATAATTATATCTACCGACCCATTAATAAAAACAACTACTCAAAAGATTAAACGTTCAGAGGAAATCAAAAAAATTAATAATACCAAATAATTTTTTAAGCTCTACCTTTAAGACGAATTCTTAAAGGTAGAGCTTTTATTTATTTTTTACTTAGAAATTCTTAATTAAAATTATTTCATATATTTATCTTCCTAAAATATGCTTTCTTGTAATTTCAAGTAATCCAAGCTTTGTAAAATCCATAACTTGTACTTTTGTTCTATCATTTTTTAAACATTCTATCATATATTTTTTTACTGCATTTCTATCTTCTTCTGATTTCATATCAATATAATCTATAATTATAATTCCTCCAATATCTCTAAGTCTTATCTGATATGCAATTTCTTTTGTTGCTTCTAAGTTAACCTTTAAAATATTGTTTTCTACTTCTTTTTTACCTTCAAACTTTCCAGAGTTAACGTCAATTGCAGTTAGTGCTTCTGCTACATCAATTGTTATAAAACCTCCACATTTTAACCAGCATTTTTTCTTAAACTCCATTATTCTTTTTGCATCAAACTTATCTAAGATATTTTCTTCAATTACAATTTTATTATTTATATCTTTAAATTCGGCCTGTAAAGTATAATCATTTGTATATATTTTTTCTAAATTGTTTTCTGCCAAATCTGTTACTATCTTCCCTACAATGCCATTATTATCAAATATTTTTTTAGGAATATTTTTACTTTTAATACAATCATTTGCAGTATTTTTAATTTTTTCCCAACGTCTTTCTAAGCATTTTATATCTTTTACTATATCGTTTTCTGTTCTTCCATTTGCTGCTGTTCTAATAATCATTCCATAATTTAGATTCAAATTTTCTTTAATAATATTCTTTAGTCTTTCCGCTTCTTCTCTTTTTTCTATTTTTTGTGATACTGTAATAAATTTAGAATTTGGCATTAAAATTCCAAAATTCCCGTTTATTTTTATATCTCTTGTTACTCTTGGTCCCTTTTGATTGCTACAATCTCTTTTCACTTGAACTACAATATTATCTCCTGGTTTAAGGATATCTTTTATATTTATATTTGAAATATCTAAATTTACATTCCCCGTAGTAGTACTTTCTTTAGCAAGTAAATCCTTTATATGAATTAGTGCATTTTTATTCTCACCTATATCTATAAATGCTGCTTGCATTCCCGGAATTATATCCTTTACCTTTCCTAAATATATATTTCCTTCTAGCCTTTTTTCATCATATTTTTCATTATACACCTCTACTACTTTACCATCTTGTACAACCACAACTTTTGTATCTTCTTCATTTTTCTCAATTAAAATATTATACATAAAATTCAAATTCCTTTCTCCCTTAGCTCAAAAGCATATATAGTTATGAAAGAATTTTTAACAATTAAACTTATTCATTGCAATGTCTATTCCATTATTTAATATCTCGCTTACTGATTCTGCCGCTTTTTTTATAGCTGGGCTTAGCATTTCATATTCTTTAGTATTTAGTTTGCCAATTACATATTGAATTATTAATTCTTTAAACTCTGGTTTTCCTGTTCCTACTCTAATATGAACAAAGTTTCCACTTTTTAAATGCTCTAACACTGATTTCATTCCATTATGACTTCCTGCTCCACCTTTTTTTCTAAGTTTAACAGTAGCTACGTCTAAATCAATATCATCATATATAACAATAATATCTTCTAAATTAATTTTATAAAATTCTTTTGCTTTTATAATTGACCTTCCACTTTCGTTCATATAAGTTTGAGGTTTTAATAATATTACTTTTTTTCCTTCTATTTCTCCTATACCATATAATCCATCAAATCCTGATTTATTTACATTAATATTATATTTTTGCGCTAATATGTTTATTACGTCAAAACCCATATTGTGCCTTGTTTTTTCATACTCAGGTTCCGGATTTCCAAGACCTACAATTAATATCATTTATCTTCCTCCTCTAAAATTTGCTCTAATACATCCTGTCTCGATTTATTTCCAATATATAAATAATTATTTCCTTCCTCCCTTGGATTGAATCTACAAATTGATTTATATTCACAATAGCTGCAAGGTGTCTTTTTTTCACTTGTAATATAGTATGGTTTTAATTCCATCTTTCCATTTAAAATTTCTTTAGAAATATCTTTTATTAATTTTACTGTATACTTCTGAAGTGCTTCAAACTCTTCTCTTGTCACAGTCTTTGAACTTTTATAATTAATCTCTCCACTATTATTTAAAGAAACTGGTATAATGTCTGACTTCCCATTTTCTAAATTTTTGTCCATCATCTTTATTACATTTACATCTGCTAATACTAGTCCATTCATTTTATAATTTTTCTTAATGATTTCTTCTATTTCTTCTTTGGATAACTCTTTTTCCCCCAATAATTTAGGTTCTAAAAGAGTAAAATATAAAGCTCCTGCTGGCATAACTTCCTTACTACTTGTTATTGCATCTACATATGTAAGTAATTGCAATTGAAGCCCTGATACTACTTTATTTAGTTCTATATCTTTAGCTGAAGATTTATAATCTATAATCCTAATATATTTCCCATCATTTGTTTTTGCAATATCTACTCTATCTATTTTTCCTGTTATAGAAACTCTTTTTCCATTATCTAAATTCATTTCTATTGGTGGATATTTATTATCTCCAAATTCTAATTCTGTTTCTAGAACATTGAACTCACTATCTTTCAAGCTTTGTACAATATATTTTAAAGACATAAATATTACCTTTTTTAGTCTTTGAACTAATATCCTATATTTGGCGGTTGCATTAAATATATAGTTTTTAGGCAGATTCATTTTTTCTTCTACAATTTTATCTACATTTTTCTTTATGTCTTCTTCTTGAATATCTTTTATGTTTTCCACATTCTTAAAAAATGCATCTATGACTTCATGCATAAAAGACCCTGTATCAACTGGTTTTATGTCCATTTTTTCTTTATCAGATAATTTTAGTCCATATTTTAAATAATATGAAAATGAACAGGCTTTATATTGCTCTAGTCTCGATACAGTAGTATGCAGTGTATTTCCATATAATCTTTGTAGATTTTCTTTTGATATATTTTCTGGTACATTAGTGTAATCTAATCCTTCTAAAGCTTTTTCCAATTTTAAAGACCATTTATCATCTTTTTTATACCATTCATACACCTCATACCAATTTTCAGATATATCATTTATTTTAGCCAGTAAACTGTCAAACGTAACTTCTTTGGTTAATATTTCTTCTTGAGCTTTACATGTTTCTTCTTTTAGTTTTGGAAAAATCTTTTTAATTTTAGATATCATTGTAGATTTTCTTAATGGCTTGTCGTCTATGTCTGACATAGGGTATGATATATATATTTTTTCCTCTGCTGCTGAAAATGCCTTGTAAATATTAAAGTTCTCTTCGTACATCTTTTCTATTGTTCCTTTTGCAAGAGAAGCTCCCTTTTCTTTTAATATTTCTCTATCTCTATCACTAAAGAAACCTTCACTAGACATAGTTGCTGGAAATTGCCCATCATTTAACCCTATTATAAAAATGGCTCTTAATTTATGCGTTTTTGATCTATTTACATCCCCAACCGTTACTTTATCTTGAGTTTGTGGAATTTGTCCTATTTCCTTAGCTCCTATTCCTGTCTTTAACAGTTTTGCATATGTATCAAAACTCATTTTCTTATCTTTAAATAAATATGCTATTTCATCTAGTACGTCTATTACCATATTGTAAATTTCTGCATCTATATCTGCATCTATTGTATTTTTGATAATAAATTCATATAAGTTTTGACTAATTTTTTCTGCTGTTTTTATTCCAGATAAACTTTTCTTTAGTTCTAACAAAGGAGTTACTATTTTTTCTTGTTCCGCTATAAAAGCATTGTTTTCTCCAAAATTCCATTTTTCTTCATACCATTTTTTCCCTCGTATATTCCATTTAAGTGCATAATTTTCTAATTCATATAAATTATCTATTTTAACTATTCCAGCCTTTAAGTAATTAAAGACTGCTTCATATGACCAATTTTTCGAAAAGATTTCTAATACTGCAAGCACATATTTTATAAAAGAATTACCTGTTATATCTTTTTTCTCATCAATAAATATAGGAATTTCATATTTTTTAAAGATAGCTTTTATTAGGCTTGAATATGAATCTAAATTTTTCGTGATTATACCAATATCTCTATATCTGTAACCAGACCTTATAAGCATTGCTATATTTCTTGCTATGTATTCAGCCTCTTCATATAAATTCTTACACATAGTTAATTCTATATCATTTACTTCATTTTCATATGAACTATATGGCAAACTAAATATATTTTTTTCCATATGAATAAGTTCTTTACTTTTAAATCTATATGGTACACTTAAATATATTTCTTGCTCTATATCCTCTATTGTTTTTAAAGTTTGAATTGTTTGCTTATTATCATAAAAAATATCTGACTCCGGCTTTTTTAAAATTGTAAGATCATCTGTGCATACTGTAATAAATAATTTTTTTGCTATTTTTGTAATAGCTTCTATTACTTTATATTCCTGTTTAGTAAACCCAGCAAATTCATCTATATAAAATATTGCACCATCAAACAGCTTACTTTTTACAAGATTTTCTGCAAGTAATGTTAAAATATCATTTTCATCTATGTAATCTAGTCCAATTTTTTCTTCATAATTTTCATATATTAATAGCATATCTTGCAGTTTTAATTTTAATAAATTGTCAGTTACATTTTCAATTTGCTTTTTTAAAATCTCTACACTTATATTATGTTTCTTAAATTCTGTTATTTGTGTTAATATCAAATCTGTATTTTCTGGATTTTTACCTAGAAAGTTAAATTTCTTTTGGTTTTCATCCAATAATTCTGATATTATCATTGACTTTCCGGACTTTAATAAGTTTTGTTTTTTTTCTCCAAATAACTCTTTTATTACTCTATAAGCCATTCTTTCAAATGATATAACCTCTACTTTTGTTGTTGCACCATTTTCCATCTTTTCTAAAAGCTTTTGTTCTGCTGTAAATGAAAATTGCTCTGGAGTAATAATATATGTTTTTTCACATATATCTATATCCTCTTTTATTTTATTATATATATATTCACTTTTACCGCTTCCGCTTCTTCCATATATAATATTCACATTTTAACTCCTACTTTTATAAAATTATGATATATTCTCTCTTCTATAATAGAATAGATATTGCTGAGCTAATCCCTGCAGATTTCCAAACTTATTATCAGCTAATCTCTGTATCTCTTTTTTACTTACTTTTGTTTCATCTTCATTTTTTATATATAGTTCATTCATAACCCTTCTAACCCATACATCAATAGGGAATACATCAAATCTCTTTAATGATGAAAACAGTAATATGCAATCTGCAACTTTTGGTCCAACTCCAGATAGTTTAAGAAGTTCATCTCTTGCTTCTACTGTTGGCATCTTTTCTATTTCTTTTAAATCAACAATACCATCTAGAATCATATGTGTTGTTTCATATAATCTTATATCTCTAAAACCTAAACCTAATTTTCTAAAATCCTGTACACTTACATCTTTTAACTCTTCTTTAGTAGGAAACGTATAGTACTCTTTTCCTCTAAACATAATTTTTCTTCCATATTCTTTTGAAAGTCTTTCTATAATTCCCTTTATCCTCGGTATATTGTTATTTGCAGAAATAATAAATGAAATTATTGTTTCCCACAAATCTTGATTTAAAATTCGTATTCCCTTTCCATATTCAATACTTTTCCTTAAATTTTCATCTATTTTTGCAAGTTCACACTTAATTTTTGTATAATCTCTATTTAAGTCAAAATATTCTATGCAAATATTTTCAATATTTCTTTCACATATTCCATCAAAAATAACTTCTTCATTTTCTTTTTTTACATTAATAACATTATTTCCAAATACGCCTGTATAGCTAGAGTCTTGTTCTTTATTCCATCTAAAGCATTGTCCACATTCAAATATATCTGCTAGTTCAAATGTATCAATTTTAACTTTATATACCATTTTTATACCTCATTAATATGTTTCTATTACTTTAATCTCAAATTTTCCTGGTTTAATATTTTCATTTGGTTTTACATTAACATCTAAATCATAAATTTCTTTTAATTTCACTACATTCTCTTTTTTATGACCTATAACATTATTTACATTTTCCGGATTTACTGAAATTTCAACTTCTTTTACCTTCATATTTATTTTTTTTATTTTTTCAGCCATACTTTCATACCACATACTGTCTTCTACTAATTGTCTAAATGCTGGATGATATGGTCCTGCCACAACATCACTTCCTGCTTCTTTTGGATCAGTAATTTCACTTGTATTTTGCAAACCTACTCTTATAACATCTATATTCTTTTTCCTAAATAAGTAAATTATTTCTTTGCATCTTTCTACTGCCTGCTCTATTCCCAGTGGAATATATTCACCCTTTTTATATTCTCTTTCTAACTCAGTTCCCTTTATAACCAAAACAGGATATATCCTTACCATTTTAGGTTTTAATTTAATTAAATCTTTTGCAGTATTTATTTCATCTAGTTCAGTACTATCTGGAAGTCCAACCATCATTTGATGTCCAAGCTTAAATCCATAAAGTCTTATTAGTTTTGAAGCCTTTTTTACATCTTCAAATGTATGTCCTCTTTTACTCTTAGCTAGAATATAATTATTAGATGACTGCACACCTAATTCTATTGTTTTTACATTATATTTCTTTAATCTTTTTAAAATATCTTTATTAATGTAATCCGGTCTAGTTGATATTCTAATACTGTTTACCTTTTTAGCAGTTATATATTCATTTGCTGCTTCTAAAAGCTCATTTTGAATTCTTTTATCTATTCCAGTAAAACTTCCTCCAAAAAAAGCTACCTCCACATACTTATTATCATCTTTAAAATTTTTCAAATAATACTCAATAGTATTTCTTACATCCTCCACGGTTACATTTGTTTGTTGTCCCGTAATTTTTTTCTGGCTGCAAAAACTACAATCCATTGGGCAGCCTAAATTTGGTACAAATATTGGTATAATATATTCTTTTTTCATTTATGTCCTCCTAGGCACAATTTATAATATTCTTATCCTTTGCGTTTTACAACCATTCCTACACTTAATTAAGTGCTGCTTTAGCAGCCTGCATTTCTGCTGTTTTTTTATTCTTTCCTTCTCCTATTGCAAGCACTTTTCCATTACATTTTACTTCTGCAACAAATGTCTTATCATGGTCTGGTCCATATTCTTTTATAATATTATATTTAATCTCTACTTCTCCATTTTTTTGCAACTTTTCTTGTAGTACAGTTTTATAATCTTTCATTCCAATATGTTTTTCTGCATATTCCATACTTGCTTTTAGGTTATCTATTATAAATTTTTCCGCTTCTTCTAAACCAGAATCAAAATATATAGCTGCAATTATTGCTTCTATGCAATCTGCTAGTATTGATACATTTTTATTACCTTCATTTGTTTTTTCACTCTTACTTAGTAAAACATAATCATATATTTTATGTTTCATTGCTACATCTTTTAGACTATCTTCACAAACAACTTGCGCTCTTACTTTTGTAAGCTCTCCTTCTGTAAGATTTAAATATTTATTATATAAATATTTACTTGAAATAAATTCTAGTATACTATCTCCTAAGAATTCTAACTTTTCGTAGCTTTTAACACCTCTTTCATTTGCATATGAAACATGTGTTAGTGCTGTTTTTAATAATTCTTTATTTTTAAAACAATATCCTATATCTTTTTCTAGTTTTTCTAATTCCAATTATTTTCTCCTTTTTTCTGAAACTACTTTTTTATTATACTACAAAAGCGCTATTCTTTCAATATTTTTGCTATCTTCCAGTACTTCCAAATCCGCTTTTTCTCTCTCCTTCTGCTATATCTCCATCTACCTTAAGGAACTTTTGAAATATTCCCTGTCCAATTCTTTCACCTTTTTCAATTATTACATCCTCTTCTTTAAAATTCCAAAATGCAAACATAATATTTCCATCATTAGATTCATTTCCGTAATAGTCTTTATCCACAATCCCTACACTATTTGCAAGTATTAAACCTTTCTTTTTTGGATTTGAGCTTCTATTGTATAGACATAACATCTCATCATCTAACATATAGGCTTTTATTCCTGTCTTTACAAGTGTTGGCTCCATCCCTGGCTTAAATGCTTTTATAGTTACTGTTTCTCCTGCTTCAAAATCATATCCTGCTGCATGCTTAGTTGACCTTTGTGGTAAATTTATATCTTTATTCTCCCATCCTTTTGCAATTTCAAATCCTCTTATTTTTTCCATTTTTAATTCCTCTCTTTCTATATATTTTCTATTGTATTTTAACCTATCTAATCATATCTGTCAAACAAAAAGGGCTACTTAAAATACTAAAGTACCCCCTATTTATCCTTTAATTTTTCAATTCTTTTTCTGCCTCTTTATAATCTGGCATATATTTTTCTACCATCTCCCAAAATTTTTTAGAATGGTTCATATATTTTAAATGACATACTTCGTGTAAAACTACATATTCTATTGCCCTTCTACTATACATCATTAAATTTTGATTTATTGTTATCTTTTTATTAGAAGAGCAAGTTCCCCAAACTGATTTTACTTTTTTAATTCTATATTCTTCTGGAGCTAACCCTACCATCTTTCTTGTTTTTTCCATTGCCATTTCTACTTCTTTTTCTGCTACCATATAATACATTTTATCTATCATCTTTTTTATTTGTTCTGTATTATCATTTTCTGCATATTGTAGAGGTAATATTATTGATATTTTTCCATTTTCTACATTAAGCATAGCTGTTGCTATATCTTTATAATATATATTTAGATAATAGCTTTCTCCTAAAATTTGAAATCTTTCCCCATCTGCATAGTCCTTTGCTTTTCTAGGTGAGTTTTGATATTTTTCTAGTTGTTCCATTATCCAGTTTCTTTTACTTTCGACTACATCTTGAATTTGGGAACTAGTAACATACCATGGTGCTTTTACTACAACTTCACCATTTTGTACAGATACATAAAAGTTTTTTATTCTGGCCTTACTTACTGTATAAGCTATTGTTTTGTTTTGATATTTTATATTTTTCATACTAGTTCCTCCAATACAAGAAAAATTTATTTGGTTGTTTTGTTCTGAACTTTCGTTCGCTTTTATTTTATCAACAAAACTTTTGTTTGTCAATAGCTTTTTTAAATTTTTTTATTTTTTTATAAAGCTCTCTATTTCAGCTTTTTTTAGGTATCTCCACTTTCCTAATTGCAAATCTTGAACACTTATATTTCCTATTTTACTTCTGTGCAAAGCTAATACTTTTCTGCCTATCGCTTCACACATCTTTCTTACCTCTCTATTTTTTCCTTCATGTATTACAATTTGAATTCTTGATAAATTTTTTTCTTCATCTATCTTCAATATTTTTACTTTTGCTTTCTTTGTCTTATATGTCTCTCCATTATCATCAATCTCCACTCCTTGTGATAAATTGTCGATATCCTGTTTTGTAACTTTTCCTACTACTGTTACATTATAAGTTTTTTCTATTTCATTTTTGGGGTGTGTTATTTTGTTTATAAAATCTCCATCATTGCTCAAAAGCAGTGCTCCTGATGTATACATATCTAATCTTCCAACAGGTAATATTCTCTTATTAATTTTTATTAAGTCCATAACTGTGTCTCGGCTAAATTGATCTTTTGTTGTTGTTACATATCCAATAGGTTTATTTAATAATATATAAATTTTTTCATTTTCACACTTTATTATTTTTCCATTAAACTCTATTTTATCTTTTTCTGGATTTATCTTAGTACCTAATTCTGTTTCTATCTTTCCATTAACTTTTATTTTTCCTAATTTAATTAATTCCTCACATTTTCTTCTAGATGCAATTCCATTATTTGCGAGAAATTTTTGTAATCTTTCCTCCATCTTTTCTCCTATAATTATTTCAAATTTTCTATTATTGTTTTAAAATACTCTGGAATTTCTGCTTCAAAGTGCATTTTTTCGCCAGTAGTTGGATGAACAAATTCCAAAATCGTGCTATGCAAGCACTGTCCATGCACACCAAATTCATTCTTTCCATTTGAATATACTTCATCTCCTATAAGCGGATATCCTATTTGAGCCATATGTACACGTATTTGATGTGTCCTTCCAGTTTCTATCTTTGCTTTTATCAATGTATATTTACTATATCTTTTTATAACCTCAATATGTGTTATTGCTTCTCTTCCATCAGGTCTCACTTGCATTTTCTTTCTGTCTTTATCGCTTCTTCCAATTGGCATATTTATAGTTGCTGTGTTTTCTGGTATTACTCCTCTTACAAGTGCTGTATAAATTTTCTTTACTTCTCTATTTTTTATTTGATTGCTTAAATTAATATGTGCTATGTCATTTTTGGCAATTACCATAAGTCCAGATGTGTCCTTATCTAGTCTATGAACAATCCCTGGTCTTAGCTCTCCTCCTATTCCAGAAAGGCTTCCATCTTGGCAATGCTTTAAAATAGCATTTACTAAAGTCCCATCTTGATTTCCTGCACCAGGATGAACAACCATTCCTTTTTCCTTATTTACTACCATAATATCATCATCTTCATAAACAATATCTAGTGGAATATCTTGTGCTTTAAGTTCTGTTTCTCTTGGAGCATTTATTGTTATTTCTACCTCGTCTCCTATCTTTAATTTATAAGAAGCTTTAGACGGCATTTTATTTACCAAAATTTCTTTTAATTCGATTTTTTTTTGTGCTAAATTTCTAGATATGTTTAAATCAAGGCTTGCTATATACATATCAAGCCTTTCATTTACATTTTCAGTTATTTTATAATTCTTTCTATTCATTTTCTGCTTCTCTTTCATATATTATAAAATAGTCATCTTTGTATAATCTATTATAATCTTCATCTCTTGAAATTAGCATATTAAGTTTTGAATTTGCTTTTGTTATTACATGCGTAATTTCATATTCTTTAAATTTATTTTCATAGTATGTTGAAATCGTTGATATATTCATATAGTCCGAGAATATATCTTGTCCACTATATTTACCATCTTCACCTTTTTCTCCATTAAATTCTGGTGTATACAAATCACATCTTGAATCTATAAAGACTGGTATATCATTTAATAATAAATAACTTCCATAATTGTAGTCATTATATATTTTTATATTTTTATAATCTAGATTTTCTTTTATCCAATTAACAGCTTCAACTGGGTATCCAGATGTACTTACATATTGTGCATTTATATTTGGTACATACATATAATAACTAATAGCAAATACAAATAAGATTGTTAATAATTCTCCCACAGTTGTCGTCATAAACTTCATCAGCTGCTCTGTGCTTTTTTTGTCATATTTATATATAATATCTGAAAGTATTCTTGCAACAACCATCCCACCAAATAGTACTAACATTGAAATCTGCCTTCTACTTACAAATGATAGAAAAGTTAGTCCTCCAAACATGAATAAATCCCTTAATTTTATCTTTGTATCTGTAAAAACCAATATCGCTATTACAACTGCTAAACAAATCATTATTGGTTTATCTTCAATTAATGTTAGTGGTAAATGCTCATTTATACTAGATGTTGTATTCCCTTTCATTATTTTAAGAGTATAAGTATATGGCATATCTCCAATTGGAGTAAGTAGTCCTGTAAAAATGCATATAATCATAATTAAAATTAACCACTTTACTCTGCTTTGATTTTCTATTTTCAGTTTATATGGCCTTTTTCTTCTCTCTTCTTGTTTTATTTTAAATGTCTCAAAGTGATTATTAGATTCTTCTATTTTTCTATTTAGTGTTACAAGTTTTTCTTTATATTTACTTACCGACTCTTTTGATGCTTTTTTTAATCTATTATTTTCTATTTTTACTCTTAAATTCAAATATTGAATATGCACTTTATATATAATGTGAGCATCTAATAATTGTCTTATTACAAATTCACCTATATATGGCAAATATAGTACAAAGTAAAATGGAAATACTGCTGAATGCACATTTGCAATAATTATAGGAATAACTATTAGTCCAGCCGCATATCTCTTTTTCCCTGTTTCTAAAAATTTTTCTATAAATAAAATAGTAAGTACAAATAATATAAACGTTACAAGTTGAGCTCTCGCAGCAATGTAGTCTGTCATTAAATACATTTGCCCCAGTGT
>OFMI01001584.1_pt1 | contig 13880 bp, 17 predicted proteins | sample 1541741 | NCBI WGS metagenome assembly OFMI01 (sample SAMN04209219, study PRJEB22552) | human gut metagenome | biome: gut; material: feces | host: Homo sapiens | place: USA: Oklahoma | reverse complement strand
CGGATTGATACTCATAGGCTCCAGACCATCCTGTTCACACTGTTCCACCACAATATCCACCATAGCATCCCAGACCTTTCCCACATTTAAGGTATTGGTCAGGGCAATGGGTGTTTCCAGGGTACCAAGCTCTTCCACCTGTACCAGGCCGGCGCTCTTGCCAAACCCATTATGGACATAGGCAGCAGCCGTGTACTTTTGCGCAAAGGCATTGTCCGCTCCCGGCACAATCACCGTTATGCCGGTATGGTTTTCCTCCGTTTTTACGGTGCAGTGCCCGACTTTTACGCCAGGTACATCGGTAATCTTATTCCGTTTTCCAGTCTCCAGGCGCCCCGGCACAATGCCGAAGTCCCGGATTCGATTTCTCTCCACGTATGAATTCCTCCCGCTTTCCATCTGAAACTGCTGCAGCAGATTATTTTCCGATTTCGTTTAAGTATTTGTCCCGCAGTTTCTGAATCAGCTCCGGATTCTTCATGCCGACGGCTTTCTGATTCAGTTCCATGGCACGCATGCTTGGATGGCTGGTGCTGGTCACCAGAATCTCATCTGCGGTGTAAAGCTCCTCCAGGGTAAAGGCCCGCTCCTTCACCGGAATGCCAAGCTCACCGCACCAGCGGATGATGTGTTTCCGCTCGGTTCCCGGAAGAATCAGGTTGTCCAGCGGATGGGTAATGAACACGCCATCCTTCACCATGGAAATATTGGAGTGGGAACACTCGGTCACATAGCCGTCCCGGACAAAAACGGTCTCATTGCAGCCTGCCTCGGATGCCTGCTGGGCTGCCATCACATTCGGGATCAGATTCAGGGTCTTGATATTACAGTGGTAGAAACGGGTATCCGGAATGCTGATGAGACGGTATTCATCGGACATCTGCACTCCCTTCCATGGCTTGCTGTATACATACAGGTTACTGGAAACGCCCTCACCCGGGAACAGATGGTTTCTCGGAGAGGTTCCTCTGGTTACCTGCCAGTACAGGAACTGGCAGCTGCTCTCCAGCTTCTGTACCAGGTCGGTCAGAAGCGCGCCGACTTCTTCCTTAGTATAAGGAAGCTCAATGCGGAGCATGGCTGCGCTGTTGAACATACGGTCCAGATGATCCTGCAGCGCATAGATCTTATAATCAAATACCATTGCCGCCTCATAAATGCCGTCTCCAAAATAAAATCCGCGGTCATTGGCCGGGATCATCATATCGTCAATGCTGGTAATTTTTCCGTTATAATATGCCAGATCTTTCATTTTCTCCATGTTGTTTTTCTTCTTCTTTTCTAGGAGCACGGCCTTATGCCGCGTTGTCCTGCGTATTTGATATTTAGTATACAATATGGATTTTCAAAAGTAAATAGTTATGATAACTCCTATTGCTGATGCTACACCAAGAAGTGTGGTGGCGTCTATTTTTCTCTTGATTACAGGTATCAAAAAAGCCAGTATTTATGCAGGTTTTCAGACTTTAAGGTGAGAACAAAATTCCTGATAGGTCACCATGAAATTCTGAAAAGGTACGGAACACATTTCGGTCCAATATACGGTATTGCCGGGTTTGAACAAAGCTGTAGCCACATAATCACCACCCAATATCGTTGTTTTCTATGATCGGTAACAAGTACCGATAAATATTTTTGATTTCACCACGTGCATTTGTTTTTGCGTGGCGTTTTGCGGATAACAAATAATTGTAGATCTGCTGATCCAGAGCACTCCCAGTAAAATGTCCGCGTGCATCGATATGCCTGCGAGCAAGCTGCACAAGCTCATCAATTTGATCGTCTGTAATTGCATAAGGAGCGAAGGCGTCGCGGTACAGATCGCGGCGCTCGGTTTCGCTTTGTGAGACATCGAAAACAGACTCAGAGTCAGTAAATCCAGGCATTTCAAGCTGTTCGGGAGCTTCATATTGCTTCGGAAGGGTTTCAACTTCAAAACGAATAGCTTTAACAGATCGCCCTCTTTTAACAGGAAAGTAAGAGTATCTGCATTCGGTTTTTTCGTGCATTTCTTTGAGTATTTTTTTCAAAATCAAGTCATTAAACCGTTTAAAAGCTTTGTAAGTTTCTTCTTTGTCGCATGAAAGTATCTCTTTAAGCTCATCAAGAGAAACTTCCCAGGACTTTCGGAAACGGTTTGCTTCAAGGTATATAAACATGATATAAGTGTACCGGCTTGTAAGCGATGTGATGCAACGGAGCTTATAACGGAGATAGCCAAGATTCTCAATATTAAAGAAATACTTCATAGCAGACGGACTTGCGGTTAATTCCACTTGCCAAAGGCCATAATCGTCTTGTTCGGCGGTGGCTTTCTCGAAGAGAGATATTCTTGTAAATCGTTTGTTTTTAGCAGTACTATCATCAAGTCTAATAGGAGTTCCTAAGTGTTTTAGTCTTTCATCGAGCTCCTCTGTCCTTATACGCTTCACTCCGAGAAGTTTCTCAAGTTCCCCTTTTTCAAACATAACCGTTCTTTTTTCTGGCTTGTGACTGTCTATCCTCGAAAGGTATGTATCGAGGATTTTGAATTCTGCAAGTGTCAATTCGGACCGCCAAAGTGCGAAGAGTGGCAAACTCTTCTGAACGGTGAGCTTATCCTCGCTTCCTAAACTGGTTATTGGTGCGATCTTCTTTCTGGCCATTTGCAAGTACCCCTTTTTACTTGTTTCTTACTACCTTTTTTAATTCGTCTTTATTTTAGCTTACAGGTCATAATATGTCAATATAGTTTTATGACCAGATGTGGATTTCTTTATGTCCTTTCATGGATTTCTTTATGTCCCTTCATGGATTTCTTTATGTCCTTTCGTGGATTTCTTTATGTCCTTTCGTGGATTTCTTTATGTCCTATAGCTCTTACAGTTCGCGTATTTACTGGACTTTTTAGTGTCTGCAATCAAGTAGGTAATCAAGAAAGTAATCAAGAAAGTAATCAAGTCTATCTATCAAGAAACAACGCGACCATTGGTCGCTGATGACAAAAGGGTGGGGCTTGCTGCCCCACACCCCGCAGCGCACAAATGCGCGATAGTACCTTTTTGCCCCCGTAAAATGCTTTTTCAAAAACGTTTTTGCAGAATCTCAGCGCAAATTTGCTGAACAGGGGCGCAAGCGCCCATGAACGAGATCGGCAGTTCAATTTTTTCGGTATTTTGCTCGGGGGATGTTTCACGCATAGATGCAGGTAAAACACTATATCTTGTGGTCAGAACGACCACCCTATCTGCAAAAAATTCTTGAAAACCTAACTTTTATACCATTTTTGCCCCTCTCCCCCGGCTTCCGGCGCTCTAGAATTGAACAAAATAATGATTTTGGCTTATTTTGGTGTAGGTGAGCAAAAAACAGACGCTTTACACGTGGAAATACGAAATAGCTGTAAACGGCTCTGAAATCGTCTGTAATCGATTTTTGATTTTTGGCAGGGTAATTCATGTTTTTGCTATAAAAATCGATTTTAGGGGCGATGCGGACAATTTTAACGCTATTCGAGCACTAAATTTGCAATTTGAAATGCAAAAAGCCGGTTCCATGTGTGGAACCAGCTCATTTTTTCGTGTCGTTTTTAATTTTTCCGTCCGAAGAATTTTTCCCGCAACGCTTAGTAAATACTGCTTTTTACTCTCCAACTGTTGGAGCTACGTGTTTTTTGTTATCGAAAAGTTTCTCTAGTTTTACTTTCCTATCGATATCTGAAGTCATTAAAAGAAGAATCACGACAAATAAGCATTATTATTTTTTACAATATTGAAAAAAATAGTAAAAAATATGCAAAAAATATTTACAAAGATACAAACGTATGCTATGCTGATGCTGTAACTGATAGACCGTTTTGTTGATTTTAAGAAAGAGTGATTCCAATGTACAAAATTAGGTAGATGAGTAGGCTTACAGTTTTTACAAGGAGGCTCTTTTATGAAAAAAGCAAAAAGATTAGCAATAATCGTTTGTGCCATTGCGATGCTGATGTCTATATTAGCTATTCCTGCAAGTGCGGCTACACAAGATCATTAACAGTGCCCAAGAATTATAAAAATTTTTGGGCACAATATAATTCTTGGACACAAAAAATGTATTATATATATAATAAAACATGGTATTTGCAAAATGAAAAATAAGTTTTTGATATTTATGGCAACAATTACATTCTTTTTAACAGTAGCTGTGGTGGGAATATTATTAAAGCCGGAATTATATGAGAGTAAAACTACAGTGATTAAAGAAAATGATTCTATGCAATCAGAGGTCGATGAGAAAAATATTGAATCTGAGGTTTCCAATCAAGAAGAGTGGGGGTCAGGTGACGTATATGATGGTTCTTCGCCAATTATAAGAAAAATGGGAGAAAAGCTCAGCGTTATAGGTATTCCTCATCGAAAGCAGGGAGATAAGCCGCCTATGAGTACGGAGGTGTTTGCTTATTGGGAAGGTGAAATGGTGTTTACTGTGGATAGCGCAGTAATTTATGATTCTATAGAAAAAACCGGATTAAATTATGATGAATTCGTGGTAGATTTTTCTACATATGACAGTTCTTTTAAGCCGATGGTTGTTCAATTGACGATTGAAAATGTTAATGCTAGGCTGATAAGTGATCCACCAGAATTATTTTCAGATCAATATGTTTTATCTTCTAAAGAAGAATTTAGTAAAGAAAAATTCAGATCACAGAATGGAGGAGAATGGCGTGTAGCCAGCGGTATGCCGTTAGCATATGCTAATCCACATTCTGATGGTATGTATAATTATTTTCATTATACGATTGATGAAGGGGAAACCATCCAAATGACCCTTTGCTACTATGTAAAGATAGATGATATTCCGCTCGATGAACTTTATTTGGAAATAACAACACAATCCTCAGATCATAGATTCGGAATCGAACTAGACAAATTGAAAACATGATGGGAGGAAAAAATAATTGAGCTCTATTTTGAAAATAGAATTTGAAAAACTACGAAAAACAAAGTCGTTTTGGGCGATAATGCTATTTCTTGTATTTATTACATCAACAGTAGCAATTACAAGATCTTTAGAGGTTGGAGGAAGTGTTGGCGGAATCAATCCGGCAGAGCCTCGTGCAGAAAATGGATATTTTTTTGAAGATAATAGTGCATATGCTATTTCTCTTTATAATGTTTGGATCGGTTCGATTTCTGGAGATCTATTTTTTACCACAATATTTTATTTTATTTTACCGTTAGCAGCTACGTTGCCCTTCAGCTTTTCTCTTTCGGATGAGAGTAAAAGCGGATACTTACGACAAATGACATTAAAAAAAGGTCAGATGAGATATTATTTTGCAAAATATATCGTTACGTTTACTTCTGGGTTCCTTTTAGCAGCTATTCCATTATTGATTAATGTAATTATAACTGCGTGCTATATTCCTGCCTATAAGCCGGACCCATTGGAACAATTATATTCGGGTCAATATTATGGACAGTATTTAGCCAATATCTTTTATTCAGAACCGTTTGCTTTTATGATAATCTTTATTCTTATTCCAGGACTTTTTTGCGGATTGTGGGCAGATTTGTCGATGTGTCTTTCCTTTTTTATAAAAAACAAATTTTTTGTTGTGATAATTCCCTATTTGTTCTTGTTTTTTGAAAAAGCTTTTTTTGATTCGCTTTTTTCAAATCGCATAGCTCTTGATCTTTCACCTTTTTACTTTATGCGAGGAGAATCATCTGGAAACATCGTTATTGTAACGATAATATTGATTACAATGCTTGGTGTAACCTTATTTATTACGTGGTTTAGAGGGTGGAGAGATGATGTTTATTAATATAGTTCGCTGTGATTTGAATAATGGAATTTTAAAAAAATGGAAGTTTTATTTATTTACAGGAGCCTTTTTTTCAATTCTGGCAATATTTGCGTATTTTGATTTTGATGCAGCGCTACGAATGACTCCGAGTCCGATTACAGCTGATATTACGGTCGGAGATTACCTTTGCTTTTTATTTGGAGGAACAAGTGCCGGTAATCTGCCAATTGAATTAATCGATAAAAATAATATAGTAAATTCCATGTTTAAGTTTAGTTTTCCAAGTATATGGATTCTTATATATCTAATCCTCTTATTATTAACGTTAGAATACCCCTATGAGGATTTGATGGGGTTTGGAAAAAATATAATTATTTTATCAAATAAAATACAATATTGGTGGATTTCTAAATGTATATGGATCGCGGCTTCCGTGTTTGTGTATTTTACAATTGCTCTTACATGTTTTTCGGTAACAGCAATTATGTTGGGGGCAAAAGCAAGTTTTGAAATAGGAACATATTATCCGTATTTTCGTTTTAATTCGTATGACTTTGTAACGGAACCACCATGGAATATAATGCCAACTCTGCTTATGCTTATTCCAGTAGGAATTGGCCTTGGGATGATACAGTTAACAGTATCAATGGTAATCTCTAGATTAGCTAGTTATTTGGTAAGCACGGCTATTTTACTTATGAGTGCATATATGCAGAATGTTCTTCTTTTTCCGAATGTAAGTATGTTTGCAAGGAGTGTGGAAGTAGTAACGAATGGACAAATAGCTTGGGTAGAGGTAATAATTATAGCCTGGATTTCCAGCATATGTATGCTGGTTGGTTATTTGTATTTGAAAAATTCGGATATTATAAATAAACATAGATGAAGCATTTGACGCGGAATTTTAATTAACTGTATAGAAAAAGAGGAAAAATATGAATATTAAAGTTGATAACGTAACGAAAATAATAAAAAAGGTTAAAGTTCTTGATCATGTGTCTTTGGAATTCGAATCTGGGGAGATAACAGGGCTTAAAGGTATTAATGGTTCAGGAAAGACGATGATAATGCGAATTATCAGTGGGTTAATACGCCCCACAGAAGGAAAGGTCTTTATCAATGGGAGAGAATTAAAAAAAGAAATGGACTTTCCTGAAAGTATAGGGGTGCTTATTGATAGTCCAGCGTTTTTGGATGGGTATTCTGCTTATGACAATTTAAGATATATGGCTTCTGTAAAAAATAAGGTTTCAGGAGAAGAAATTAAGGACTTATTAAAAAAAGTAGAATTAGCTGATGCGGGAAAGAAAAAATATAAATACTTTTCGTTAGGAATGAAGCAACGATTGGGCATAGCGGCTGCAATTATGGAACATCCAGATATTATATTGATTGATGAGCCCACAAATGCTCTTGATAGCAAAGGCGTGGAAATGGTTAAGTGTATATTGCAACAAGAAAAAGAAAGAGGCGCATTAATTGTTTTAACATGTCATGACTATTCGGTATTAAAAGAACTGTCAGATAGCATTTATTTTATTGAAGAAGGGAGAGTAGTCGGCTATGAGCGACAATAACCATTCAAAATTGAAAAGAAAGATAGCAATATATACTTTAATATTTGTGCTGGCCGGAGCGGCTGCGAGAATTGCTTATGTGAATATTACTGCTGAAAAGCCTATTATTGAGTATTATTCTGAGAACGAATGGGCAGGATTAAATGGAAGTTATATTCGCTCGTGGGAAGAAAATACGGAAGGGTATAGCGTTAAAATTGTAGGATATGAGGTTATGGAAAAAGAGAAGTACTTTTCAAAGTATGATCTATCAGGAAAGGATCAGAGCGTTGCCGATCCTTTTGCGTATATTATGGAAGTAACGATTAAAATTAAAAATGAAGAAAATGAAACTGGAAAGTTACAGATTGCAGATTGGGCTTTAATAGGTAAGAATGATGATTTTATTGCCTATTTGGATCAACAGCTTCTAATGGATACTGATGAAAGAGTGAATGGTGTTTTATCATCTATATCTACAGCTTCAGGAAAGGAAATTGAAATAAAACTTCCTTATCCACTGATATATATGGATAAAGAAAAAGAAATAGACAGAAACATGCCATATAAAATAGCGGTAACAAAATATCCGTCCCGGAAATATATACAGTTTGGATGATGAAGTTTTAAGCATTCTTCTTGTAGTAATGAAAAAAGACTTGAAAAATCCCCGTATATGCGATAAAATAAGCATAATACAAGCTTGTACAAGCACTGTACAAGACACTTGCATTTGAAGTTGGGGAAGAGCAGATGAAAACAGTTTCACTGAAAGATTATGCAGAACAGAAAAGGGTGTCTTATGAAGCGGTAAGGCAACAGGTTATTCGATATAAAAAAGAACTCGGTAATCATATAATCCGTGACGGCAGGCAGCAATTTCTTGATGAAGAAGCAGTTGCTTTTCTTGACGAGAAAAGGCAAAAAAATCCCGTGACTGTTATACAGCAAGATAAGAATGGACAAATTGAAGCTTTAGAAGAACAAGTAAAACAGTTGTTGATGAAGACGGCGGCGCAAGCGGATCGTATTGCTGAGTTGTCAGAATGGAAGGCAGAAAAGGCGGTAGCTATAGCCAGTGCGGAGCAGCAGAAGCTTCTGCTTGAGGAGCGTACCAAGCGCGTGGAGCAGCTCGAAAGCACGGCAAAAGAGGCGCTGGATAAGCTTCAGGAGGCTGAAAATGCTGCGCGAGAAGCAGAGGACAAGCTCCGGCAGGCTGAAGAACGTGCGCAGCAGCTCGAAGAAGAAATGAGTAGACCACTGTCTTTGTATGAACGCTTAACGGGAAAAAGAAAAAATTAAGGCTGCAAAATTTTGCGAGCAGTATTGAAATTTTAGCGTAATTATGATAAAATTTTGAACAGGGAGGTTGAGAGTATGAATATGATTAGACCTGTTTCAGATTTGAGAAATAACTTTGCTGATATTTCTAAAACGGTACATGAAACAGCACAGCCTGTTTTTTTAACGAAAAACGGGTACGGTGATATGGTTGTTTTGAGCATGGAAGCGTTTGAAAATCTGCAATGTGAAAGCGAAATTTTTTTCAAACTGCAAGAAGCTGAGCGAGAGGCGGAACTGACAGACCGGCGTTATTCCTCTAAAGACGTACTTAAAGCGATGAAAGCTGCTATTGGAGGGAAATAAGGTGTCGTATAAACTGGAGTATTTGCCAGTTGCCCAGAGAGATATGATTGAGATCGTGCGCTATATCAGTGAGGAGCTGAAAAATCCTATTGCAGCAGATCGTTTGGCGGTGGAGTTAGTGGGCGCAGCGGAAAGCGTACTCACGTTTCCGTATGCACTTCCGGTGTATCAACCGATCCGTTCACTGAAGCATGAATACCGAAAAATTTTAGTGCGGAATTTTTTGATATTTTACTGGGTGGATGAAGAAAAGAAATTAGTGACAGTCGCTCGTGTGGTATATGCTAAACGAGATATTGGCAGATTGTTGGAGTGATAAAAGGTCAAATCCAAATAGTTATAAGAAATGCCCCGCAGCTGCGGGGCATTTCTTAATCTTTCCAAATTTTTCTTGAAAGCCACTTGGGACTTTTTTCGGCGTGTTCGAGCTGCTCGATGGCTTCTTGTAGTGCCGGAAGATCACCATGTTCGATTGGGCGACCAAGAACGTGTTCCATCACAGCGCCGACCTCAATCAGGCGTTTGGTACGTGCTCTGCGTTCATTTTCACGTTCCCTATTCTGCAGACGGCGCTTTTCAGCTCTAATTGCATCGATTTTTACTTTTGCGGCAGCTTCGCGCTGCTCAATTTCCGCAAGACGTTCTGCGTAATCTCTTTTAGTTCTCGGCATGACTAATATCCTTTCTATATGCGAAATTCAAAATGCTAACTCTGTATATTGTATCATAGCTATTGACAAAACACAAGAACAGTGCGTATAATCATGGTAAAGATTATCTCGCAGCAAATCCCATAAGGGCGCACTTATATGCACACTTACTAAGTAAGTATGCATATTTGCGTGCGCTCTCCGAGGGGCAAGGCTCTGCCTTTGCAAACCGTTATGCCGTATATGAGAAAGGAAAAACCGTGGCGATTTATCATTGCTCAATTAAAATCATCAGCAGGAGTAAAGGACGCAGTGCTGTTGCTTGTGCAGCTTATCGCTCCGGCACAAAACTAACAGATTTAGCGACCGGCAAGGTATTCGACTACTCGAATAAACCCGGAGTGGCTTTCTCCGAAGTATTGCTGCCGGAAAATGCTCCGGCTGTATTTGCTGTTGATCGAAACATTCTGTGGGATGCGGTAGAACGTAAAGAAACTCATTCGGCAGCACAGCTTGCGCGTGAAGTGGAAGTTGCGCTGCCGTGTGAATTTACCCGGCAGGAGCAGATTGATACCGTGCGCGAATACGTCATGAAGAATTTTGTTCGCGAAGGAATGTGTGCCGATTGGGCGCTGCATGACAAAGGGGACGGAAACCCGCACGCTCATATCATGCTGACGATGAGAGCTATTAAACCAAACGGCAGATGGGCTGAAAAATCTCGCACGATCTATAAGCTTGACCCAAACGGGCAGAAAATTCCGCTAATCGACTCAGAGACCGGCGAACAAAAAGTGCGTGTGCGTAAGGGAAAGGGTGTAGAGAAGCTTTGGCAGACCGAAAAAGTACCTGCTAATGACTGGAATGACCGCAGCAAGGCTGAAGAATGGCGCGCAGCATGGGCAGCAGAGTGTAACCGGCGCTTGGATCGGCAGCATCAGATCGATCATAGGAGCTATGCTCGGCAGGCGGTAGAGCAGGAGCCGACCATACACGAGGGCTATGCAGCGCGTAAAATGGAGCGTGAAGGACGGGTATCAGACCGCTGCGAGATCAACCGAGAAACCAAGGCGCTCAATGAGCAGTATTCAAGAAGTTTGGAAGTAGCGAACGGTGAACTGTATAATGCCACCAGTGAGCGCTTACGGTTGTATAGAGATGTTATTCGAGATCTTGAAAGCGAAAGCAAAGAGCTTTCCGGGGCAATACAGCAAGCAGAAGATGCGGAAAGAGTGCTTGCTGCGCCTGTAGAGCGCTGTAAGCCGTGGGAGAGGGCTAAGCGAAAGGAACAAAGCCGAACAACGCGAAAACGCGTTACAGAAGCGTACAGAGGCGTTTGCAGCGCTGTATGAGTTTGGTTGCGCTACGATTGAAGCAGCGAAATCCTTGCTGCAGAGCATTTTACAACGCATAAGGCAACTTCGCCAGGAACAAGCAGAGCTGCGAGCCGATTTGGAACGTCTGGGAGAAGAATTGCCGATTGTTAAGCACGCTTCGGATCTTCTGCAGCCGGCTGCATCGGCGGAGCAGATCGGCGTGCGTGAACGGCTTCAAGCTATTCGGCAGCAACGCGAAGCGGAACGGAAAGCACATGCTGAATGGGTCGAACAGCAGCGCCGTGCAAATATGCAGCGTGAGCAGCCGGAGCGTTCACCGCAGGAACCCCCTGACGATGCAGCTGCACAGCAAGAGCAAAAAGTGCGCAGCGTAGCGGATTATGCTGCAAAATACCGCGCACAGAACAAAAACAACGCGCCCAAGCACCACCGCGGACGGTCGCGATAATTGCTTTTACTTTATAGTAATTTTTTTGATTAAAATTTGAGTAGTACTACCAGTGGTACTACTCGAATTTGGCTTAAAATCTGAATATTTCGTTTGTTTTAAGAAACAGTAGTCGGCAAGGTGGTACTACCGTTCAAAAAGTGGTACCACTTTTTGAAGACTGAAAACCCGCATACTATGCGGGTTTGTGGCGCAGTAGGAACACAAAGTGGTACTACTGCTTTATCCTGCATTCTGAAAAAGCACTTTTTGAGGGACTTTTTGAAAATTTGATAGTAGAAATTAGCTGTGATGAAGTTGCCACTGTTCGGCTTGAAAATGGTGTGCTTTTTGAAATTGCGAGAGCTGCGCTTCTGTGAGCTCCGGGCAGTCCGTATCCGGCTCATCCGGGCGAGCTTCTAATGCTTGCAGCATTGCAATTTGAGCATCTGTAAGGGGCTTATTTACGTCGATTTCTTTGTGCATCATAGTTTGAAGAGCTCTCCTTATCAGGCTAATGGAATGGTTATGGCTACTTCTATTATAGCAAATGGGGTAAGTAAGGGCGAAAAGATAAAAAATTTACTTATGAAAAATTTTTCGAAGACTTATTGATGAGTTTCTTCCTAAACTAAGAAGTGAAATATTTGAGATATTTTTAAATAATGAATGCGATGCACTTGCAATGCGATTAAAAATGAGTATAATATAAAGTGAGATTACTTGGTAAAGGAGTTTTTAATATGGCAAGTAAAAGCAATATGACGCTTCGAATTGAACCGGAATTGAAGGAGCAGGCGGCAGCTTTATTTAAGTCGTTGGGATTAGATTTAAGCACTGCGACGGGGATATTTTACCGTCAAGCGCTGCGTTATCATGGCCTGCCGTTTGAAATTCGAGCAGATGAAGAACCGAATGAGGTCACTTATGCGGCGATGGAAGCAGCGGAAAACGGTGAAGATATGTACGGCCCTTTTAATAGCGTTGCAGAAATGATGGAGGCTCTGAATGCTTAAACCAGAATTTACAGGGCAGTTCAAAAGGGATTATAAACTCGCGTTAAAACGTGGCTGCGATCCGAAAAAGTTAAACGAAGTCGTTATGCTGCTGTGTAAAGAGGAACCTTTGCCGGAAGCATATCGAGATCACGCTCTTGTAAATTCAAGAAATTATAAAGGCATGAGAGAATGCCACATTCAGCCAGATTGGCTTTTAGTTTACAAGGTAATACATGAAACTCTTATTTTGGAACTGATTAGAACAGGATCACATAGTGATCTGTTTTAATGTTTGAGAAGGCGAATCGCTGCAGCTGCCCTCTATTCGGATAATGTGGATAGAAATAGAATAGCTGCCCAACACCAATAAGCTATAATGAAAACCCCCGGAGCTACTTATTATCCTACATCAGGGGGGATTTTGTCTATTGTCCTGTTTTACTGGTTCTGTTCAATGGCTATCCCGAGGGCTTTTGGTTTGGCTTTTATGAGTATATAATCTCTTAGTTATATTATACGTGCGTTGTATCCAGTGGCACCCGGAGGCCATGCTGGTGGCATCCGATGATATGCTCCCGGTGTTTACCGGACTGATTGAAGCGGCGAAGAAAGCAGCTGACAAATAATCTGTCAAAATAACTTCAAAACCAAAAGCGGACTGCAGACAGAGATTTCGTTTCTCTCATCCTGCAATCCGCTTTTTCTATACAGTTTCTGTTGATTGTCTGCACAAATTTGTTACTGTTTCGAATCCTGATCTTCCAGGTACTCTGACAAACTGTAATAAAGTTCTCCCGCCTGTCCGCGGGTCCGCTTTGCTGCCGTCATGGAATTTAAAATAGCCTCCTGCTCTGCCTCTGCAGCCGCAAGGAAAGCCCGGTTGATCACATGTTCCGGAATTGCCTGAATCTGCAGCAGTTCTTCCTCTGCTCCTGACGGAATCCGGTTCGCTGTGGTAAACCCGATCATGACCTCGCCGCTTCCATGTCCGGTGTAACCGCCAGTACGGGCAATGCCCACGCCGGTTCTCCGGAGAATGCGTCTTAACTGGCGGCTGGTCAGTGGCAGGTCCGTGGCGAGGATGCTCATGATGGAGCCCTTATCCTCTTCTGATGCCGCCATATCATCTTTCTCCTGCTTCCAGTCCAGAATCTTTGCTCCCACCGATTCGCCATTTAACACAAAATCTTCCGTTGCGCCAAAATTGGACTGCACCAGCACGCCAATCGTATATTCTTTCTCTCCGATCCGGATCACGCGGGAAGCAGAACCAATGCCGCCCTTTAAACCGTAGCAGATGGTTCCGGCTCCGGCTCCCACATCCCCTTCCTCGAACTCTTCCGAAGCTGACGCAAAGGCCTGGCGGACTTCATCTGCTCCCACAACCCGTTTCTGAATCTGATTGATGCGGCTGTCATTGCACTCGCCTACGACCGGATTGATACTCATAGGCTCCAGACCATCCTGTTCACACTGTTCCACCACAATA
>OFMI01001565.1_pt1 | contig 14007 bp, 11 predicted proteins | sample 1541741 | NCBI WGS metagenome assembly OFMI01 (sample SAMN04209219, study PRJEB22552) | human gut metagenome | biome: gut; material: feces | host: Homo sapiens | place: USA: Oklahoma | reverse complement strand
GAGCCGATAGACAAGGGCCCCGCGCTGACCGAGAACCAAAAGCCCATCGGCGGGCCCTCGGTAAACCCCACCCGGCGCATTCTGGCCAACCGGATGCTGCGCACGAACATCCCCATGATAGACATGTTCAATACCCTGGTGGTGTCGCAGAAGCTGCCCATCTTTTCCATTTCGGGCGAGCCGTACAACCAGCTTCTGGCCCGCATTGCCATGCAGGCCGAGGCGGATGTGATTGTGCTGGGCGGCATGGGCCTGAAATACGACGATTTTCTCTATTTCAAAGACACGCTCTCCCGCGGGGGCGCGCTGAGCCGCACCGTCATGTTCATCCACACAGCGTCCGACCCCACGGTGGAGTGCATGATGATACCCGACATGAGCCTTGCGGTGGCCGAGCAGTTTGCGCTGCAGGACAAGGACGTGCTGGTGCTTTTGACCGACATGACGAACTTTGCCGACGCCATGAAGGAAATTGCCATCACGCAGGAGCAGGTGCCCTCGAACCGCGGGTACCCGGGCGATTTGTATTCGCAGCTTGCCGCCCGCTATGAAAAGGCGGTGGATTTCGCCAATTCCGGCTCGGTCACCATTCTGGCCGTCACCACCATGCCCGGCGACGACGTGACGCACCCCGTGCCCGACAACACGGGCTATATCACGGAGGGGCAGTATTATCTGAAGGGCGGGCGCATCGAGCCGTTCGGCTCGCTTTCCCGCCTGAAGCAGAACGTGAACGGCAAAACCCGCAGGGACCACCGCGCCCTGATGGACGCCATGATACGGCTGTATGCCTCTTACAAGGAGACGCTGGAAAAGAAAAACATGGGCTTTTCCATGAGCCGCTGGGACGAAAAGCTGCTGAAATACGGCGTGATGTTCGAAAGCCAGCTGATGGACCTTTCGGTGAACCTCTCGCTGGAGGATGCGCTGGGCCTTGGCTGGAAGATACTGGCCGAGTGCTTTGAAAAGGACGAGACGGGCATCAAATCAGACCTTGTGGAAGAATTCTGGCCTGTGAAGTAAGGAGGGGTGCCTTTTGGCAAGCGTCAAGCTGACGAAAAACGAATTAAAGGCGCAAAAGGACCTTCTCAAAATGTACCAGCGCTATTTGCCGACGCTTACGTTGAAAAAGCAGCAGCTGCAGATGGAAATTTACGCGATACGCGCGCAGGCAAACGCCGTGCGCAGCGCGCGCGAGGCCCTGGAGCAGGGCTTTGGTGAATGGATAGCCGTGTTCAGCGAGCGGGAGGCTTTCCCGCAGGGGGCCGTCTCCGTGCGCAACATCCGCGTGGGCGAGGGCAACATTGCGGGCGTGGCCATTCCCACCTTTGAGGGCGCCGAATTTTCACGGGGAGACTACGATTTGTACGGCACGCCCCTTTGGGTGGACCTGGCAGCCAACCACATGGAAAAGGCGCTGGAGCTGGATTTGAAGGCCCAGGTGCTGGATGAGCAGGTGCGCCTTCTGGACGCAGAGCTGCGCGCAACCGCACAGCGGGTGAACCTGTTTGAAAAGGTGAAGATACCCGAAACGCAGGAGAATATCCGCAGAATATCCATTTATCTGGCGGACCAGCAGGTGAACGCCGTCGTCCGCTCGAAAATTGCAAAGCGCAAAATTGCCGCGCGCAGCGGCCCGGCGCCGGAAAGGCAGGTGGCGGCGCAGTGATAGTACCCATGAAAAAGGTGTCGCTCATTGTTTTGAGCGGGCAGAAGGAGGACGCGCTGAAAAAGCTGCGCCGGCTGGGCCTTATGCATATTGAAATCGCCGAGGGCAGCGGCGAGCGCATCTCTCTGCTGCGCGAGCAGATTGCATCGCTGGAGCGGTGTGCCGCCAGCCTTGGCAAGCCGGAAAAGGGCGGCGCGCAGGCCGAAGCCCTGACGCCCGGCAGGGCGCTGGCCATTGCCGGGGAGGTTGCAGCCCTTTCGCAGGAGCGGCAGGAGTGCAGCAGCCGTCAGGCCGCCCTGCGGGCGGAGCTGGCGCGGCTGGCGCCCTGGGGCGAAGTGGACCCCGCCGCCCTGCGGGCCTGTGCCGGGCAGGGCGTGGTGCTTGTGCCGTACGAGATACCGGCAGCCGAGTATGCGGCGCTGGGCGAGTGCGTCAGGACGCTGTGCCTGGAAAGGACCAAGCGCAGCGTGAAATGCCTGGCTGTGCGCACAGGCGGTGAGGGCGAAGAGGAGGCCCTTGCGCGGCTGGAACCCTGCCGGCTTGTGCTGCCTGAGGACTCTACCTCCGGGCTGCGCCGCCAGTGCGCAGAGCTGGACGGGCGCATCGGCGCCATTGACAAAAAGCTTGCCGCACATTCCGGCGAGGGGCGCGCCATTCTGGCTGCGGCCCGCGCCCTTGAAAAAGAGCTGGAGTTTGAGACCTATGCCACCGGCATGACGGACGAGGCGCTGGCCGAAGGCGGCGCGCAGGACGTCTCGGTGTCGTATTTCCAGGGCTATATCCCCGCAGAGGACCTTGGCAGGCTGCAGCAGGCGGCAAGCCGGAACGCATGGGGCCTTCTGGCGCAGGACCCCACCACGGAGGACGACGTGCCCACCAAGCTGAAGAACAACCGGTTTGTGAGCCTGATTTACCCGGTGACCGACTTCCTGGGCACCGTGCCGGGGTATTTTGAATTTGATATTTCCGGCTGGTTTTTACTGTTCCTGCTTGTGTTCTTCGGCATTATCTTCGGCGACGGCGGCTACGGGCTTTTGATATGCGCTATTGCAGCGGTGCCCACCGTCAGGGCGCTGGCCTCGAAAAAGGCTGTGCCGCCCGCCATTGTGCTTGTGTGGCTGTTCGGCCTTTCCACCGTGGTTTGGGGCACCATAACCTGCAGCTGGTTTGGCATGCCCGCGGAACAGGTGCCGCAGTGGCTTGTGAATTTGTCGGTGCCGGTGTTCTCCAACGCCTATTCCGGCCAGCTGTGGTACCCGTTCGGCCCCGGCGGCGCGGGGCTTACCACCTCGCAGAACCTGCAGATATTCTGCTTTACGCTGGCGCTGGTTCAGCTTACCATTGCGCATGTCAAATGCGCCGTGCGGGACCGCCATTCTTTGAAGCTGCTGGGCGACATTGGCCTTGCTTTGGAGCTTTTCGGCATCTATTATGTGGTGCTCAGCCTGGTAGTCAGCTCTGCGGTGTTCCCCCTTGGGCTGGTGCTGGGCGGCTTCCCCGTGGGCACGGCGGCCATTGTGCTGGTGGCGGTTGGCTTTGTTTTGAACTTTGTGTTCTCGAACTACGAGGGAAGCATAGCCGGCTCTGTGAAAGCAAGCCTAATCAACATCGTTTCCGTGCTGCTGGGCGTTGTCAACGTCTTTTCAGACATTGTCTCCTACATCCGCCTTTGGGCGGTGGGCCTGGCGGGCGCGGCCATCTCGGCAACGGTGAACGAGCTGGCGGGCCCGCTGCTGGGCAATTTCATGTTTGTGGCCCTGGCCATTGTTCTGCTGGTGTTTGGGCATGGGCTGAACCTTATTCTGAATGTCCTCTCGGTGATCGTCCACGGGGTGCGGCTGAATACGCTGGAGTTTTCCTCCCATTTGGATATGTCATGGAGCGGGCACAAATTTCAACCCTTCAGTGAATAATTGACGAAAAGGAGCATCACTATGGATATGGGATCTTTGGGAACTGCGCTGGTTTTGGGCATTTCGGCCCTTGGCTCTGCCATCGGCATCAGCATTGCGGGCCAGGCCTCAATCGGCGCATGGAAAAAGTGCTACATGAGCAATAAGGCGGCCCCGTTCATTCTTACGGTGTTCGCCGGCGCTCCGCTGACGCAGACCATCTACGGCTTTCTGCTGATGCAGCAGATGAAGGCCTCCAGCGCAGACCCCGCCTTCCTGCTTGGCCTGGGCATTGCCTCCGGTGTGGCCATTGCGCTTTCGGCCGTGGGGCAGGGCAAGGCCGGCGCCGCCGGCGCCGACGCCTTGGGCGAAACGGGCAAGGGCTTTTCGCAGTATATCACGGTGGTTGGCCTGTGCGAGACGGTGGCGCTGTTCGTGCTGGTGTTCAGCATGGTGGCGCTGGGCTGACGGGCACAGGGCAGGCAGAACCGGCAAAGCCTGCACGGCGGGCCGGGGCCGTGCCCGGGCGGGCTTTGCCCTGCAATTCCGGCACAGCATGAAAACAAGCCCCCATGGCGGCCTTTGGGCCTGCCATGGGGGCTTTTCTGCTTCTGCCTTTTGCACGGAAGCTGCGGGCAAGGCCGCTTTGCGCAGGGGCTGCTTTGTGTGCCGCGGCAGGGGTGCTTTGCCTTGTGAAACTGCGCCTGCCTTGGGCGGGCGCTTGACCGCCCGTTGCCAGCGGGCATTTTGCTTTGCAAAACCGCGCCTGCCTTGGGCGGGCGCTTGACCGCCCGTTGCCAGCGGGCGTTTTACTCTGCAAAACCGCGCCTGCCTTGGGCGGGTGTTTGTTTGCCCGCCGTCAGCGGGCGTTTTGCCTTGTGAAACTGCACCTGCCCTGAACCGCAGACCTCTGCTGCCAGATGAAATTGGCGCCGCCGCGGCATGCAGGGCCTCGCATGCCGGGCATGCAGCCTCACCCGGCCCTGGATGAACGGCTGCTTTTGCATTTCACGCTTCCGGCATGGGCAGGCCGCCCGTTTACAGAATGGCCTGTGCCGAGAGCACGCTTTGCGCCAGCAGGGCCGCGCCGTAGATGGGGGTGCGCTCGTCGGGGTGAAAGTGGGCGTTGTGCCAGGAGTACAGCGGCCTGCCCGGCGCGCCGGAGCCGAGAAAGTAGAAGAAGGCGGGCACATGCCGGGCATAGACGGAGAAATCCTCCGAGGCGAGGTTCACGGGCGGCTGTGTCACGGCCTCTTCGCCAAGCGAGGACCCGGCGGCAGCCAGCGCGATGCGGTATAATTCGGGCGGGTTGTTCACGCCGGGCACAATGGGGTGCACGTCCATTTCCAGCCGGCACTCGTAGGCGTCCGCCGTGCCGCGGGCAATTTGTTCAAAGCGCCGCAGCACGCGCGCGCGCACATCCTCGTCCAGCGTGCGGATATTGCCCGAAAGCAGCACGTCGTCCACCACCAGGTTGCGCGGCGTGCCCGCGTGCACCTGGCAGATGGAGACCACAGCAGCCTCCAGCGGGCCCACGTTGCGGCTGGTGATGGTCTGCACAGACTGGATGAACGCCGCGGCGGCCACAATGGGGTCGATGTTCTTCTGCGGCATGCTGCTGTGCCCGCTGCGGCCCACAAAGCGCAGCTCGAACACGTCCTTATAGCTCATCAGCTGGCCCTGCTTCACCCCCACGGTGCCCAGCGGCAGCTCGGGGTAATTGTGCAGGCCGAACATGGCCGCGGGGCGGATGGCATGGAACAGGCCGCACTGCTCCACCAGGTATTTTGCGCCGGAAAGCGCCTCCTCCGCGGGCTGGAAGACGAAATATACATCGCCGTGCAGGGCGCTTTTTTCTTCGCACAGGGCCATGGCCGCGCCCAGAAGGGCGGTGGTGTGGATGTCGTGCCCACAGGCGTGCATTTTGCCCTCGTATACAGAGGCGTCCGGCCGCTGCACGGCCTCGTGCTGGGGAATGGCGTCAATGTCGGCCCGCAGGGCCACAGCCGGGCCGGGCCCGCCCGCCAGGCGCGCCACCGCGCCCGTTTTGGCGCCTACGGCCAAAACCTCGACGCCGGGCAGGGCCCGCAGGGTTTCCAGAATTTTCTGTGTGGTACGCGTCTCTTCAAAGCTGAGCTCAGGGTGGCTGTGCAGGTCCGCCGCAATGGCGCGCAGCCGCGCGCCGAAGTGTTGTTCGCAAAACGCCGGTGTAATAGACAAGAAAGCTCCCTCCTTTTTTCGGGCATGCACCGCTGCGGGTGCGGCAGCCCTGTTCAAACGGTTACCATTGTACGAGCATTGCGCCCCTTTTGCAAGGCGCTGCAGGCGGAAAAACGGCAAATCCCGGCAGAATTTTTAGACAAAAAACGCCCTGCATATTTATGAAAACTAACAATTGTGTTTTGCGGCGCGACCTGTTATGCTTGTGTATGGAAAAACGTTTACAACGAGGGGGCACATGCCTGAGAGGCGGTGTGCGCGGGCCGCGCAGGGGCGCGCGCCCGGCAAATAAAAGCTAGGGCTTTGTGAGGAGGGCAACCTTTTGGCAGGGCAGAAGGCGTATTACGCCACCATCAAGGACGTGGCGAAGCTGGCGGGCACTTCTACCGCAACGGTGTCGTATGTGCTGAACGGCAGCACAGACCGCGTAATGAGCCCGCAGCTGCGCCAGCGCGTGCTGGACGCCGCGCGGGAGCTGCACTACACGAAAAGCGCCGTGGCCAGCAGCCTGCGCGCAAAGCAGCGGGGGCTTGTGTCCATTTTGATTCCGCAGTTCAGCAACATCTACTTCACCCGCGTGTGCGAAAGCGTGGAGGACGTGGTGTTTGCGAATGATTTTATGCCCATGATCTGCGACACCCGCGAGGATCCGGAGCGCGAGCGCAGGCTTTTGGAAAACGCCATTGCACAGCGCGTGGACGGCGTCATTCTGGGCCCCACGAACGCAGGGTGGGAGAACACGGCGCTTTTGCGCAAAATGAATATTCCCTATGTGGTGATTGGCCGCGAGATAGCCCCGCGCCGGGATGGAGAGCGGAACGACTCGTACTTTGCGGGCGACGACAGCTACCAGGCCGGTTTTCTGGCCGGGCAGTGCCTAGCGCAGAACGGCCACAGGCGCATTGGCGTGGTGGAGTGGAACGGCCGTGTGTCCAGCGCGGTAGAGCGCGACCTTGGCTTTTATGACGCGGTGCGCGAGCAGGTGAAGCTGGGCGGCGGCATGGAGGTGGAATCTTCCAGCGATTTGAGCATGGAAGAAGGCTACCGCATGACGAAGGAGCTTTTGCGGCGCGCAAAGCCCACGGCCCTGTTTTTCGGCTATCACCGGCATGCGCAGGGCGGCGTGCGCTATCTGGCAGACGCGGGCTATTCCATCCCGGACGATATTTCCGTTATCATGGTGGGCACGCCCGTGTGGGCAAATTTATCCAGCCCGCAGTATCACAGAGTATACCAGCATGAGGAATGGGTGGGCACCACGGCAGGGCGTATTCTGGTGGCGCAGATACGGGGCGAGGCAAGCCCGCTTCTGCGCGAAAAGCGCCATGTGTGCCCGTGCACTCTGCTGGAGGGCACCAGCGTGAAGGATTTGACGAAATGAGCATACGGACCAAAGGCATCGGCCTTATCGCCGGGGCGGTAAGGCCGATGAAAAAGGCGAAAATTGTAAACGTTTACAAAATTTTTGCAATTTTTTGAAAGTGCTGCAGGCTGCAGGTGAAAATGCCCCCGGCAAAGCGTTCTATTGAGGAAAAGGGGCCCCTTTTCGCCTTCCCCGGTGTACCGGGGAAGAAAACAGGATGGTTCTATTTGGGCAAAACATCAATAAAATTGAGTTGATGGAAGCAGGTTGAAAAAAAGAGAGAAAAAGGGTGAAAATGTAAACGTTTACAAGAGGGCTGGCGAAAGACGGAATACAGCAGAGAAGCGGCCCGGCGGGCGCCGGGCGCGCGGACGGGCGCTTTGAAAAGCCGGACAGGCGGGCAAGGCCCCGCGCGGCAAAGCAGAGCATGCCTTTTGGCGGGCGGCCGCAGACAGAAGGGGAAACGGCAGCGTTTGTGTAAGCGGTTACTTTTGAATTAAGAAAGGAAAGGATGGGTGAGAAAATGCGCATGGGCTGCGGCCCGGTGCGGGGGCCGGCTGGCAAACGGCGCCCGGCAAGCCGGCAGGCGCGGCGGCCCTGCAAACTGGTCCGGTGCGGCGAAGGCATGCGCCGCACACAACGGTTTTGATTCGTCAAAGCGTAACAACGCAGAAAGAAGGAGGGTATCTTACATGCAAGACTTCGATTTGAACCTGGGTGGCAATGCAAATGTGGCAAAAGACCTGCTGCCCACCAAGAAAAGCGAGCGCAACTGGGGCATATACAGTTATTTTGCAACGTGGATCGGCATGGACATCGGCATCCCCACCTATTATCTGGCCTCCAGCCTCATTGTGGGCGGCATGGATTTGAAATGGGCCATGTTCACCATTTTGCTGGCAAACGTCATCATCGCGTTCCCCATTCTGGCCAACGGCCACGCGGGCGCGAAGTACGGCATTCCTTCCACAATTTACTGGCGCAGCGCCTTCGGCTTCAACGGCGCCAGCGTGGCAGCCATTCTGCGCGGCGTGGTGGCCGCGGGCTGGTGCGGTATCCAGTTCTGGATTGGCGGCAGCGCGCTGAACACCGTGCTGGGCCTGCTGTTCCCGGCCTGGGCCGCGTGGCCTCTTGGCAAATGGGTGTGCTTCGGCGTGTTCCTTGTGCTGAACATCTTCATCCTCATCAAGGGCATGGGCATGATACAGAAAATGGAGCACTGGTGTGCGCCGCTGCTGATTATCTGGCTTGTGGTGCTGCTGGTGTGGGCGCGCACCTCTGCAGGCGAATGGGGCCCGCTGATCCGTCAGCAGAACACCTTTGCCTCCACCACGGAATTCCTGACGTTCTTCATTATCGGCCTGAACTCCAACATCAGCTACTGGGGCTCGATGCCGCTTACCGTCACCGACCTGACAAAGGTGGCCAAAGACCAGAAATCCCAGATGGTGGGCCAGTTCATCGGCGTGCCCACTGGCATCGTGGGCCTGGCGCTTGTGGGCTCGCTTGTCACAAGCTGCACTGTGGTGATGTTCGGCGAGGCCATTTGGGACCCCGTGCAGCTCACCGGCATGATAGAAAATGTGCCCCTTGTCATCGGCATGATGGCGTTCCTTATCATTGCAACGCTCACCACCAACATTGCGGCCAACGCGCTGACGCCGGCCACGGCCATCGTGCACCTGACGGGCGGCAAAATAAACTTCAAGTGGGCCGCCGTTATCCTCGGCATTGTGGGCGTGCTGATTCGCCCGTGGGTGCTTGTGAGCGACATGGGCGTTTACATGAACTTCTTCCTCAACGGCGGCGGCGCCCTGCTTGGGCCTATCATTGGCATCACCATCTGCCACTACTTCTTTATCTGCCGCACCGAGCTGAACCTGCGCAGCCTGTATGTGCCGGAGGATGAATCGAAGTACACGAACCTGAAAAAATTCAACATGCCCACCTATGTGCTGTGCTTTGCCGCAGCCGTGGCGCTGGTGGTTTTGTCCTTCGTGCTGCCCGCGTCCTGGACGCAGGCCATCTGCACGCTGGGCTGCACGCACCAGTTCTCGATGATTGCCATGGGCGTCATCATTGCCCTGCTGGGCCTGCTGGTGTTCCTGAACCGCAAGGGCGGCGTGAACCCCATCAGCATCCTCACCATCGCCGTCAGCTTCATCATCATCTTCCTTGGGCTGTGGGTGCCCGCGCTGCACTGGCTGTATGATGCCTCTATCATTGTGGGCACGCTGGTGGCCATGCTGGTGTACTACCTGATGATGAAGGCGGGCGACAGCAGCTATATGGCGGCCAAAAAGGCCGAGCATGCTGCCCTGAAGGCCGAGGCCGCCAAGGCCGCCCCGAAGGAGGCCTGAGCATGAGACAGGTGACCGTTGGGCTTATCCAGCTTGAGACGAAGCTGGGCGACAAGGAATACAACTTGGCCTTGGCGCAGAAAAAAGTGCGCGAGGCGGCGGAAAAGGGCGCCCGCATCATCTGCCTGCCCGAATTGTTCGTCACGGGCTATAACCTGGGCGCGTTCGGCGAAAGGCTGTACGATATGGCCGAGGGGCTTTCGGGCCCCGCCGTTACGGCGCTGCGCGCGCTTGCAAAAGAGCTGGGCGTTTACATTATTGCGCCGCTGGCGCTTCAGGTATACACCACGCGCCCGCTGAACAATGCCGCGGTGCTGATAAACGACGAGGGCGAAGTGCAGGGCGTGTATTCGAAAAACCATTTGTTCGGCAGCGAGTGCGATTATTTTACCCGCACGGGCGAATACCCCGTATTCGAGACGAAGTACGGCAGGATAGGCATGATGATATGCGCTGACAACAACCACCCCGAGCCCGCGCGCATTCTGGCGCTGAAGGGGGCCGAAGTGGTGTTCATGCCCGCAGCGTGGCGCGTGCAGGAGGCCGACATCTGGCCGCTGCTTATCCGCTGCCACGCGCTGGAGAACAACGTGTTCCTGGCCGCGGCCAACATGTACTGCAGAATGGACGATTTGTTCCTGTTTGGGCACAGCATGGTGGCCGGGCCCAGGGGCGAGGTGCTGGCAGAGCTGACGCAGGAGGCCGGCGGCGTCATTGTGCAGACGCTCGATTTGGACGAGGTGGCCGCGCGCCGGGCCTCGATGCCCAGCCTGAAAGACCGCCACCCCGAAGATTACGGCGTGTTCTGCGCGCCGGTGAAGGCGGAATACTGAAAAGGCGGCGTGCCGCCGGGGCCGCATGGCCCCGGCGCGCACCGCGGAAAAAGCCATCAAACGGGGCCGAAAGGTTCCCCCGCGAGATAAAAACGTTTAGGAGGAGAGCAGATTGAAAAAAATCGTGATCGCCCTGGGCGGCAATGCGCTGGGGAACACCCCGGCCGAACAGCTTGCACTGGTGCGCCAGACGGCGAAGCCCATTGTAGACCTGATAGAGCAGGGCAACCAGGTGGTGATAGCCCACGGCAACGGCCCGCAGGTGGGCATGATAAACCTGGGCATGTCCACGGCGGCGGAGGCAGGGGCCATCAAGGCCGACATGCCGTTCCCCGAGTGCGGCGCCATGAGCCAGGGCTATATCGGCTATCATTTGCAGAACAGCATTGCCAACGAGCTGGCCGCGCGCGGCATTCAAAAAAGCGTGGGCACGCTGGTGACACAGGTGTTGGTGGACGAGGCCGACCCTGCCTTCCAGAAGCCGTCCAAGCCTGTGGGCGCGTTTTACGACAAGGCCACGGCCGACAAAATAGCGGCCGAGCGCGGCTACACCATGGTGGAGGACGCGGGCCGCGGCTGGCGCCAGGTGGTGCCCAGCCCCAAGCCTGTGGATGTGGTGGAAAAGGACATGGTGAACACGCTGGTGGATTCCGGCTATGTGGTTATCACCGTGGGCGGCGGCGGCATCCCTGTGGTGAAAAAGGACGGGCGCCTTGTGGGCACCCCGGCCGTGATTGACAAGGATTTTGCCTCTGCCAAGCTGGCCGAGCTGATCGGCGCGGATATGCTGGTAATTCTGACGGCGGTGGACCGCGTGGCCATCAACTGGGGCAAGCCGGACCAGAAGGCCCTTGCCGAAATGACGGTGGCCGAGGCCGAAAAATACTGCGGCGAGGGTCACTTTGCGCCGGGCAGCATGCTGCCGAAGGTGCAGGCCGCCATGTCGTTCGCCAAGGCAGGCGGCACGGCTGTCATCGCCAGCCTGGAAAATGCTGCTGCGGCCCTGCGCGGCGAAAGCGGCACCCGCATCGTGAAGTGAAAGGAAGCGTGCTTTCATGAAAGACGAAGTCATCAGCGTAAACTGTTCCATTGTGCGCGGCGGCACCAGCAAGGGCATTTTCATCATGGAAAATGAGCTTCCGCAGGACCCGGCGCTGCGCGACAAATACATTCTTGAGATATTCGGCAGCCCCGATGTGCGGCAGATAGACGGCCTTGGCGGCGCGGACGTGCTGACCAGCAAGCTGGCCATCATAGGCCCGCCCAGCCGCGAGGACGCCGACGTGGATTACACCTTTGGCCAGGTGAGCTTCGTGGACGCGAAGGTGGATTACAAATCCAACTGCGGCAATATCTCGGCCGGCGTGGGGCCCTATGCCATCGACCATGGCCTTGTGAAGGCCGAAGAGCCGTACACCACCGTGCGCATCCATCAGGTGAACACGAATTCCATCATCAACGCCAAGGTGGCCGTGAAGGACGGCCGCGCGGTGATAGAGGGCGATTTGCACATTGACGGCGTGCCCACGCTGGGCTCTACCATCGAGCTGGACTTCTCCGACAGTGTGGGCGGCATCACGGGCAAGCTGCTTCCCACGGGAAATGTGACGGATACCATCACCACCGAGGATGGCAAGCAGTATGAAGTGTCTGTGGTGGACGCCGGCACGCCCACCGTGTTCATCAGGGCCGAGAGCCTTGGCATGCAGGGCACCGAGACGCCCGCTGAAATTGAGGGCGACGCCGCACTGATGGCGCGCATTGAAGAGATTCGCGGCCGCTGCGCCGAGAAAATCGGCCTGACGGACACTTGGCAGAACGCCACAAAAAAATGCCCGTATTCGCCCTTCTTTGCCATTGTTTCGCCTGCGCAAGGCTACCGCACGTTCGACGGCAAGGATGTGGACGCCGGGGACATTGACCTTGTGAGCAGGCTGCTGTTCATGCAGATGATGCACAAAACGCACCCTGTCACCGGCACGGTGTGCATGGGCACGGCGGCCCGCGTGCCGGGCAGCATTGTGCATCAGGTGCTGAGCGAGCGCGGCAAAAACGGCCGCAAAATTGTAATAGGCCATCCCGCCGGGGTGATACCGGTGGTGTCGGAGCTGGAGGCGCACGACGGGCAGTATGACCTGAAGACGGCCGCCATTCTTCGCACCGCCCGCGTCATCATGGACGGGCAGGTATATGTGCGCAAGTCCCGCATTCAATAATTTATCAGGAGGAAAAGAAAATGAGCAAGACCATTGCAACCAAGATTGCCGAAGTGGCGGTGAACACCAAATTCGAGAACCTGCCTGAAGAGGCCGTCGTCAAGGCGAAAACGCTGACGCTGGACGTGCTGGCTTCCATGCTGGGCACGCGCGAAGTCATCTCCAGCACCATTGCGCGCGAGGTGGCAGAGGAGATGGGCGGCCCGGCCGAGGCCACCATTGTGGGCAGCAAGGATAAGGTTGCCGCGCCCAACGCCGCGTTTGCAAACGCCATTCAGTGCTACGGCCTGGACTTTGTGGACGACCACAACGAATCCAACGCGCACCCGTCGCCCGCCACCTTCCCCGCCAGCATGGCGCTGAGCGAGATGCTGCACCGCAGCGGCAAGGAGTATATCGAGGCCGTCTCGCTGGGCAACGAAGTGGTGTGCCGCATGGGCACGGCCTACCTGGGCGATATGTATTACCAGGGCTTCCACCCCACCAGCACCTGCGGCACCATGGGCGCCGCCGTCTCCGCTGCGAAGCTGATGAAGCTGGACGAGCAGAAAACCGTGTATGCCCAGGGCATTGCGGGCAGCATGGTGGCGGGCCTGATGGCCTGGAACACCGAGGGCTCTTTCACAAAGCGCCTGCAGGCCGGCCACCCCGCCATGAACTCCATCATCGCCGCGCGCATGGCCGAAAAGGGCTTCAACGGCCCGTCCGACATCTTTGAAAGCAAGGATGGCCTGCTGCACGCCTATTCCTTCCAGGACCACTATGACTCCAAGTACATCACCGAGGGCCTGGGCGAGGATTGGACGTTCACCAAGTCTTCCATCAAGGTGTACCCGTGCTGCCGCTACTCCGGCGGGCACCTGGACGCCTGCCTTGAGATTGTGGAGAAATACCACCCCAATGCCGAGGACATCGAGAAGATCGACATCCGCTCCTCTAAATACACCATGCACCTGCTGGCTGAGCCCTGCAAGTGGGCGCCGCGCAACATTGTGGATTTGCAGTTCAGCATGCCCTACCAGGCGGCTATCGCCTTCAAAAACGGCAAGTTCACCGTGGATGAGCTGAACACCGATTACATCAACGACGAGCTGGTGAAACGCCTGATTGCCGCCACCACCGTGGTGATGGACGACGAGTTCGAGCGCCGCTACCCGGCCCACTATTCCAGCGCCGTTACCATCACCATGAAGGACGGCACGCAGTATTCCGCCACCGTGGACGACCCGAAGGGCGACTGGCGCAACCCTGTCACCTACGAGGACGTGGTGAACAAGTTCCGCTACCTTGCCAACCGCACCTACAAGGGCGACACAGAGCGCACCGAAAAGATTGTGGACTTTGTGAACCACCTGGAGGAGCAGCCGGACATGGCCAAGCTGATGGAGCTTGTGAACGACGTGAAATAAGCGCAAAGCACAGCTTTTTGCAAAGCCCGCGGCGCCGGGCGGCGG
>OFMI01001561.1_pt1 | contig 14035 bp, 13 predicted proteins | sample 1541741 | NCBI WGS metagenome assembly OFMI01 (sample SAMN04209219, study PRJEB22552) | human gut metagenome | biome: gut; material: feces | host: Homo sapiens | place: USA: Oklahoma | reverse complement strand
TCAAAAATCCCAAATGCTAACTCCTTTCCCCGTCTCCCTTTGCACCGCGCAGGCAAAGCTTTCACCCGCGCCGAGCACCGTGGAGACGAAATAGCGGATGTCGTCCATGGCATGGTCATTCTCCTTCACAGGCACATCCCGCGCGCCGTCGTCTGCCCAGCGGTAGAGGGAAAACTCCCGCACCGCGTCCACGCAGCCCTTTGTCACCTTGATCTGCCCCGTGCGCAGCGCCGTTGCCGTCATGCGGATGCCGTTTAAAACGTCGTTTTTCGCCGCCGTCACTGCAAAACCACGGCTCTGCAAAAGTGTGATAAAGCTCGCCGCCGAGGGGTCGCATACAATCACATCGGGCGTTCTGCCGCGAATGAGCTCCAAAAAGCCCTTAAAGTGCTCCTCGTCCGTGCGCCGCGTGTTTTCAAGCCGCGCGTCAAAGTAATACTCGTCTACGCGGTACCACACGCCGCACAAAAGCCCCCAAAGGCCCATGGAGGTCGGGTTTACCGTGCCGTAATCGATGGACACCGCGTACCGCTCAAAGTTCGCTTTCGGCACTTCGCACAGGAGGTCAAGCGCAAACGGGTAAATCAGTCCCGTCGCCGCCGTCCACTTGCCCTCAATAAACCGGCTGTAAAACGCACCCGAAAACATCGTTCGGTAGCGCTTTCGCACATCTTCACTGAGGGACGGGTTGTCCTCCATCGTAAAGTGCAGGTAAAGCGCGTTTCGGCTCTCGGCTTTCAAAATCCACTCGCGGTAAAACCAGTGCTGCGGGTGCTCCGGGTTGCAGTTGAACCACAGCTTCGCGTTTTTCAGCGAACAGCGCGCAATGCCCTGCTCCACAAAAGAGCGCGGCATCAGCGCCACCTCGTCAAACAAAACGCCGCCGAGCGTCATGCCCTGAATGAGCGCCGCGCTCGATTCATCTCGTCCTCCGAAAAGGTAAAAGCGGTTTTCTCTGCCCTGATACGATAGGATGATCTCGTTCTCTGCCTGCCGCACGCGCATGGAAAAGCCCATAGACTTTAGCTTTGGTATAAGCTCCGCGACCACATTTCTCCACACAGAACGGATCGTTTTGCCGCACACCGCAAAGCTCGTATTTTGAAAGCGTGCCATCGCCCACAGAAAAAAAGATATCCCCATACAGGTGGTTTTGCCGCTGCGCACCGCGCCGTCGCAGATGACGGCAAGCTTATTCTGGTGCGGGCTTTTTTCGCCCCACCAGCACAAGACCTGCATCTGCTTTTCGGAAAACGGCGTCACGGCTTATCCCCGTCTTTCAGCGCCGCCGCACCGCTTTCAATGGCGGAGAGCAGCGCCTGTGCATCCGTCCCGCTCGTCTCGAGCTCGCTGAGGAGCCGCAGCGCTTCGATCCGGTCGAAAAAACGAATTTCCATGCCGCCGTTTTTCGGTCTGCGAATTTCGGAGACGGCGAACAGATCCATGTTTTTCAGCGTGCGCGGGTTCACGTCCTCGCAAAAGAGCAGCCTTACGGCATCGTGAATGCCGCCGAACGCCAATCTGCGAAAGCCCTCCTTCGCCGTTTCGTTCACCATGTTCCACATCCTCTCTGAAAGTTTTGAAGCGCCAAACGGCGTTCGTTTTTTCGTCCGCCCGTTTGTCTCTTCACCCATACCCCCAAAACGCAGAAAAGTTTCCCTCAAAAGGGAAACTTTTCAAATTCATGTCCTCCGATGTCCTACAATGTCCTCTGATGTCCTGCGATGTCCGGCGGTTTTTATTTAATTTCAGACTCCCTCTGATTGAGGAAAAAGAAGAGATAACGCGCATCAACGCATGCTCACAGCTATATAAAAAGGGCGGCATGGAGCCGCCCTTTCAGGGAACCTATGCAACTGGGTTTCCTATGGCCAAACAGTCCCCCGGACTGTTCAAGCAATGCAAAGCATTGCTTTCTACCATTCCTGGTTTTTTGTTAGGCAATAAGATTTCGCTTTCTGTTGAAAGCGACTCAGGGCGCTTCCCTAAGAACCCGCAAGTTTTCTGAAGAAAACTTGACCAAAGACTTTATTTGTCGTTCTCCGTGAGCACATCGTGCATCAAAAACGGCAGACATTTTTCAAATTTCACGCCCCAAATGGTGTTGTCACCGCACGCTTTTCTCGTTTCTTCTATGCACTTTGCGGTGTACCGCACGGCGGCGGCGCAGGCTTCCTTTACCGTTTTGCCGTTTAACATCGCCCCCAGCATCACGGCCGCGAAAATATCCCCTGTGCCGTGGTATTTGCCCGGCACGCGGTCGGAAAGCACCAGCGCCGTCTCGTCTTTTTCTCTATCGTAGCACGCCGCGCCGATTTTCTTCCCGTCCGTATACGCACCCGTCAGAATGACGATCTTCGGCCCAAAGTCGGAAAGGGCTTTCATTACTCTTTTAAGCTCCTTTTCGTCATACGGCCCGTCCTTAAACGGCTCGTGTAAAAGGCAATACGCCTCTGTCATGTTCGGCGTTAAAATGTCCGCTTTTTCGCAAAGCCTCGTCATGCTCTGCGCCGTTTCTTTATTAAAAATGCCGTACAGCGTGCCGTTGTCGCCCATCACGGGGTCTACAAGGCGCAGCGGACGGCTGTGTTCGTCCGTAAACAGCTCGAAGATTTCCCGCACAGTGTCAATCTGCTCGCGGCTGCTGAGGTACCCGGAGCAGATGCCCTCAAACTCGGCCCCCTCGCGCTTCCAGTGCTGTGCCGTTTTCAGCATATCGTCCGTCAAATCGCGGTACACGGGATCTTTAAAGCCGCCGTGCGTGGAAAGCACCGCCGTCGGCAGCACGGATGTCTCGCACCCCAAGGCGGACAGCACCGGCAGCATCACCGTAAGCGAGCATTTCCCCGCACCGGAAAGATCGTTGATGACCGCCGCGCGGCGCGGTTTTTCTTCTGTATTTAAAAACTGCATCGGGTTTTTCCCTCATTTCAAAAGTATTTCCGCTTTTATTGTAACCGCGGCGGAAAATAAAGTCAATTAGCGGTTTACAGGTGAAAAAAAGAATGGTAAAATAAAGGGTACACGTACAGGCATGCCCTGCACCCGCGAAAGGAGCTTTCTATGAAAACCGAAAAGCAACGCAAGCTCATCGTTCGCATCGGCGCGGCGATTTTGGCCGGGCTGATGATCCTCTCGGCACTTTCCGCCGTACTATTCAGTTAAATACATTCAACCGTAGAAAAAATTAACCCCTTGAAAATACATTGTAAAGGAATGATCCACCCATGAGTAAACCGAAGTATTATATTTCGACGGCTATCGCCTACACCTCCAGCCGCCCGCACATCGGCAACACGTATGAGATCGTGCTCGCCGACAGCATTGCGCGCTATAAGCGCATGGAGGGCTACGATGTCTACTTCCAGACCGGCACGGACGAGCACGGCCAGAAGATTGAAGAAAAGGCCAATGCCGCCGGCATCACCCCGAAGGAATATGTCGACAACGTCGCGAAGATTGTCAAGGCGAACTGGGACGTGATGAACACCTCCTACGATAAATTCATCCGCACCACGGACGATTACCACGAAAAGCAGGTACAAAAGATCTTTAAAAAGCTCTACGAGCAGGGCGATATTTATAAGGGCCACTACGAGGGCATGTACTGCACGCCGTGTGAGTCCTTCTTCACCGAGTCCCAGCTTGTCGACGGCAAGTGCCCGGACTGCGGCGGCGAGGTCAAGCCCGCAAAGGAAGAAGCGTACTTCTTCAAGATGAGCAAGTATGCAGACCGCCTCATCGACTATATCAATAAGCACCCGGAGTTCATTCAGCCGCCGCAGCGCAAAACGGAAATGATGAACAACTTCCTTCTGCCCGGCCTGCAGGATCTCTGCGTTTCCAGAACCTCCTTCAAGTGGGGCATTCCGGTCGATTTTGACGACAAGCACGTCGTGTATGTTTGGCTTGACGCGCTCACAAACTACATCACCGGCATCGGTTATGACTGCGACGGCAACTCCACCGAGCAGTTCAAGCGTGATTGGCCGGCAGACCTGCACCTCATCGGCAAGGACATCATCCGTTTCCACACCATCTACTGGCCGATTTTCCTCATGGCGCTCGACCTGCCGCTGCCGAAGCAGGTGTTCGGTCACCCGTGGCTTCTGATGAACGGCGGTAAAATGAGCAAATCGAAGGGCAACGTCATTTACGCAGAAGACCTTGTAGACCTCTTCGGCGTAGACGCGGTGCGCTATTTCGTCCTGCACGAGATGCCGTTTGAATCCGACGGCACCATCACGTGGGATCTGATGATCGAACGCACGAACTCCGACCTTGCAAACACGCTCGGCAACCTTGTAAACCGCACCATTTCCATGACAAACAAGTACTTCGGCGGCGTTGTAGAGAATAAAAACGTCGTAGAAGATGTCGATAACGATTTAAAGAGCGTTGTGCTCGCCACAAAGAACAGCGTGCAGACGAAGATGGATCAGCTGCGCGTGGCAGATGCCATTTCCGAAATCTTCACGCTCTTTAAGCGCTGCAATAAGTACATTGACGAAACGATGCCGTGGGCGCTTGCAAAGGACGAAGCGAAAGCCGACAGACTTTCCACCGTTCTCTATAATCTTGTGGAAAGCATCACGATCGGCGCGGCGCTCCTCACACCGTTTATGCCGGACACCGCAGAGAAGATCGTCGCACAGCTCGGCACGACCTTGCGCGCATACGATACGCTCGATACATTCGGCGTTTACCCGAATGGGGGTAAAGTAACAGACAAGCCGGAGATTCTCTTCGCCCGTATCGATCCGAAGGAGATGGGCGAGAAGATTGCCGCTGTGGAAGCGAAGTACGCTCCGAAGGAAGAGCCGAAGAAGGAAATTGAGGGTCTTGCCCAGATCAATATTGAAGACTTTGCAAAGGTTGAGCTGCGCGCCGCAAAGGTCGTTGCCTGCGAGCCGATCAAGCGTGCAAAGAAGCTCTTGAAACTCACGCTCGACGACGGCACCTCCACACCCCGCACGGTCGCGTCCGGCATCGCGAAGTGGTATAAGCCGGAAGACCTCATCGGTCACACCGTCATCGTCGTCGCGAACCTGAAGCCCGCCGTGCTCTGCGGCGTGGAAAGCCAGGGCATGATCCTTGCGGCAGACGCAGGCGAGGACGATGTGCGCGTCGTATTTGTGGACGGCACACCGGCAGGCTCCAAAATTCGCTAAGGAAAATCTCTATGATATTTGATTCCCACGCACATTACGACAGCGAGCAGTTCGACATCGACCGTGACGAGCTGCTCGGCTCCGTACTGCCGCAAAAGGGCGTCGTTGCGGTCATCAATATGGCAGCCGATTATGAAAGCCTCAAAAAAACCGTGGCGCTCTGTGAAAAATACGATTATATCTACGGTGCAGTCGGCATCCACCCGGAGTGCGCAAACGACCTGCCCGATAACTGGCTTTCGGACGTGGAAGCGCTGCTTTCCCACCCGAAGATCGTCGCCGTCGGCGAGATCGGCCTCGACTACCACTGGGAGGACGAGTGCCCGCGCGAAAAGCAGAAAGAGGTGCTTATCGCCCAGCTGGAGCTCGCGAAAAAGCACGACCTGCCCGTTGTCATCCACGACCGCGAGGCCCACGGCGATATGATGGACATTCTGCGGAAATACAAGCCGAAGGGCGTCGTGCACTGCTTTTCCGGCAGTGCACAATTAGCACAGGAGACCGTAAAGCTCGGCATGTACATCGGCCTTGGCGGTGTTGTGACGTTTAAAAACGCGCGCCACAGCTTGGAGGTGGCAAAAGCCATCCCGCTCGACCGCCTTTTGACCGAAACGGACGCGCCCTACATGGCGCCCGTGCCGTTCCGCGGCAAGCGCTGCGACAGCTCCATGATCCCCTACGACGCGGCGAAGATTGCCGAAGTGCGCGGCATCACGGCGCAGGAGGTTTTGGAAACCGCCTGCGAAAACGCCTGCCGCCTTTTCGGTATCACGCTGCCGAGCGCCGCAAAATAAAAGGAGCGATCATCTTGACCATCACGTATGAATACGGCGATAACCTCTACATCAACGTCACGAACCAGTGCCCGAACGCATGCGACTTCTGCCTGCGCAACAACAGCACGGGCAGCCTGTACGCGGATAACCTCTGGTACGAGGGCGCGGAGCCGACAAAAGAGGAAATCTTAGCCGACCTTAAAAAACGCGACCTCAATTCATACGCGGAGATTGTTTTCTGCGGCTACGGCGAGCCTGCCTGCCGCTGGGACGACATGCTTTGGCTTGCCGCGCGCTTAAAAGAAATGGGCAATTACACCCTGCGCGTCAACACAAACGGCCTTGCGGACTGCATCACCGGGCGCAACGCTGCGCCGGAAATGCACGGGCTTTTGGACATTGTGTCCGTCAGCTTAAACGCGCCGACCGCCGAAAAGTACGATGCGGTATGTCACTCGAAATACGGCCCCGAGGCGTTTGATGCCATGCTGCATTTTACGGTAGAAGCCGTAAAAAACGTGCCGCATGTGGTGATGACGGTCGTCAGCACCATGCCCGCAGAGGACATTGAAGCCTGCCGCAAACTGTGCGAAAACACCGGCGCCAAGTTCCGCGTACGCGAGTATATCTCCGAATAACTGCATAAAATAACGAAAGCAGAGTGCTCGATCCGAACACTCTGCTTTTTGTTTTGTGATTTTAGTTTAATTTAATCTTGAATGTGATCGGCTTATCGGACGTGTAGTTCGTCTTGATATGCAGCCCGTTTTCGTCGCGCGTCCACGCGGGTGCATCGTCTGTGCCGAGCACCGAAACGCTCTCGACTAAACCGTGGTACACCGTACCGGCGGTGTGCTCCTGCATACGCAGGGAGTGAATGTGGTATTCGCCGTTGTCGTTCGCCCTCAGCGCGATGGCAAAGAGCGTATCTCCCTTTGCCGTAAAGCGGAAATCCTCACCCGTAAAGTTCTTTTTCACGCCGTCGGAAAAGCCGCCGTCCTGCACCTTTGTGGGGCCTTCGCCGAACGTCCTCCACACGTGCGTGTCATAAATTGCTTCGCCGTTCACCTGCATCCAGTCGCCGATGGCAGTCAGCACCGCGGTGTCCTCATCGGAGATGGTGCCGTCCGCTTTCGGGCCTACGTTTAAAAGCAGCGCACCGTTTTTGCTGACGATGTCCACAAGGTCGCAGATGATGTCCCCCGCCGGGCGGAAGTCGTTGTTTTCCGTGTAGCACCAGGAGTTCAGCGCAATAGCGGTATCGGTCTGCCAGAAATACGGCTTGATGTCCGCCATTTGCCCGCGCTCAATATCCGGCACCGCCATGCCGAACATGTACGCATCGAATTTATAATCGATGGCAACCTCTTCGCCCCATTCCGCAGCGCGATTATAATAGTACGCCGCCGCTTTTTTGAGGTACGGCTTTGCCGCCTCCTGCTGAATCCACCAGTCAAAATAGAGAATTTTCGGGTGATAATTGTCGATGAGTTCGCACGTGCGCACAAGCCAGTCTTCCATGAATTCTGCAGAGGGCTTGCCGTCGATGGCATCGAAATTCTCCGGGTCGGGCATGGAGGGCCAATAGAGGTCGTCGCGGTCCGGGTTTTGCGGCATATCGCTCTCAAACTTTTTGCCGTTGCTCATGAAGAACCAGTGCTCAATGCGGTGCGAGGATACCCCAAGCGTCATGCCCTGCGCTTCCACGGCCGCTTTCAGCTCGCCGACTATATCGCGTTTCGGTCCCATCTCGTAAGCGTTCCAGTGCGAAATATTTGAGCGGTACATCTGGAAACCGTCATGGTGCTCCGCCACCGGCACAACGTATTTTGCGCCCGCCTTTTTAAAAAGCGCAGCCCATGCGTTCGAATCGAACTTTTCCGCCTTAAACATCGGAATGAAATCTTTGTAGCCGAAATCCTTGTGTGCACCGTAGGTTTTGATATGGTGCTCGTAGACCTTGGAGCCCTCTATGTACATGTTACGCGGATACCATTCGCTGTCAAACGCCGGCACGCTGTACACACCCCAGTGGATGAAAATGCCGAACTTCGCCTTTTGATACCACTTCGGCGTCTGCCAGCTTGAAAGGGACGCCCACGTGTCTTTGTACGGTCCCTTTTCGATCACGTCGTCAATGTTCTGCAATGCTTTTTTCATATCGATCATACTATTTTCCTCCCAAAAGGAACGTTTCTCTAAGAGATTTTTCTCTTTCCCCATTATATCAGCACATCGGAAATTTGCAAGACAAAAGCCGACGGAAACCCGCCGGCCTTTTGCTGTTATTTGCTTCTGTAATAGACGTCGTTTAATTCTTTGAGCCACTTTTTGTCGATGCCGCCGAGCTGCTCCTGCGTGACGCGGAACGCCCAGTTGCCGTTCGGCACGCCGGGCAGGGAGGAAACGTGCATCAGTACACCGCTTGCTCTTTTATTCATGGGTTTCTCCCTTCTTTTGCATAAATTGCTCAAATATTAAGGCGTTATATCTCATAAATTTGTATAAGCGCACCATACTCTACTGGGCTATTCAACGGTAATCTTACACAGATTTCAGGGAGAACTTTTGAATTGTACGTCATTCGATAAGGAGCACCACGGCGCTTACGTCGTCCTCGTGCCCGTCTGCGCGGTCTTTTACGGCGCGCTCCACAATGCGCTCGGAAAGCGCTTGCGGGTCGTCGTCCTCATAGTTTGCGATTAAGTCGCACAGCCACTCCGTGCCGGAAGCCGTCACGCCGTCCGAGACCATGACGAGCATATCGCCCGCATCGAGGTCTTTTTCGCTGCGGGCAAAGGCGATTTCCGGCAGAATGCCCACGGGCACGCTTTTGGCTTCCAGATACTCCGTCTTCTTGCGCCTGCGCAGCACCGTGCCCGCAGCACCCGCCTTGCGCAGGGAGACGTGCCCCGTAAAGAGATCGATGCACGCAACATCCAGCGTTGCAAGCGACTCCTCCCCGCCCTTTGCGAGCATGGCGGAGTTGATCATCTTCAGTGTGCTCTCAAATCCGATGCCGGCTTTGAGAAGCGACTGCGCCATACCCGCGGTCATTGTGCCGTCCACAGCTGCCCGGCCGCCCGTGCCCATGCCGTCGCTTAAAACCGAGATATACCGCCCGCTGCCGTCCGTGAACGCCTCGGCGCAATCGCCACAGAGAGACGCGCCGTTTGCTGCGTGCTGCGCAAAGCCGCGCTGCACGGCATAAACGGGCTTCTGGCACATTTGCAGCTTTAAGGTATCGCCCGCCGCCGTCACGCTCGGCTGCGTGAACGTGCGCCCGCACGCGCCGGAGATCTCGCGTGTCAGCTGCCCTTTGTTGATGTGCACCCCGTGTGTGCGGCAAATGTTTGCTTCAATCGTCATGCGGCCGAATTTATCGATGCGGCAGCAGACTTCAATCGGCGTGAGCTCGCGGTGGCGCAAGACCTCGCGCACCTGCTCTGCACTGTCCTCATCAAAGCGCTGGTACTGCTCGAATTCCTCCGCCATGTCGCCGAGCATCTGCGCCGTGGAGCGGAAATGTTCTTCGACGATGGCGCGCACCTGTTCGGCGCGCATACGGGCGCTTTCTTTTGCCAAAAGCTCGCGGTATTCGCCGTTTACGGCGTCTCTCAGCTCCATGGCACGGTTGCAGCGCGTCAAAAACGGCACATCAAAGTCGCTGCGTTCGATTTTGCCGCGCTCCCGCAGCGGATACGAAAGCCGCGAGAACGTTTTTTGGGTCTCGTCGCGATTTTTGCGCCAGCACACTGCGCATTGGCTGCACCCGGTGCAAACCTTCTCCGCCGCGCGGCCGTACACATGCGGCAGGTCAGCCGCCGCGGTCGTCTCCAACTTTTCCGAGATGCGATCTACGGAATCCGATGCGCTGCGCATGGCTTCCGCCGTATACCGCAGGCGCAAAATAACGTTTTTTCTAAGAGAATCGCCCGGCAGCCTGTCCCCGTGCGCGGTGAATAAACTGGAAAGCCGTCGGCTCTGCGGCAAAAGCATGTATAAAATGGAGGCCGCGGCCACCTCCACCGCGCCGTAAAACACCTGCGAAGTGCTGTTCACCTGCAAGGATGCGATGCCGTTTGAAATGACAAACGCCACCGCCACGGCGAATTTGCCGAGTGGCGAGAACACGCCGGCCATCAGCCCGCCGAGACCGTACGCGCCGGAGAGATACGAAAGCCCCGCCGTGGAGAGCCCCTGCACCGTGCCCGCCGCAATGCCCGCCACCGCGCCGCCCGCAAGCCCGCCGATGCGCGCGCAGACGAGTACCGTCAGCACAATGAGCACGCGCCCGACGGAAATGTGCGAGACGGTCACGTTTGAAAACGAGAGCAGCAAAACGCCGAGCGAGACGATAACAGCCGCCACGTCGCCGCTGTCAAACACGGCGGTCTCACGGTGGGTCTCCAAAAGCTGCACGATGCGGCGCAGAAAATACGCCGTACCCGCTGCCAAAAACGACTCCGCAATGTACATGGCGAGTACATTTGAAAGCGAGCCGTTTAAAAACACCATGGCGATGCCCGTCGAAAGCAGCGGCAAAAACGCCGTGACCGGTGCGAAGACCGGGTGGTCACGGATGGACTTTAACTCCGACAGCGACCAGCGGATGGCCCCCACGGCGAGCAGAGCCGCGATGTAGCGCGCGGGGATATCCACGGGCGACGGGAACAGGTAGCCCACCGCGCCGCCGAGGATGACCGCCCACATGGTCGAAAACGGCGCTGCCGCCGCGCCTGCCGCCGCAAACGGCGCGTATTTGCCGAAGACGAGCCCGCGCGCCGTTAAAAAGCCCGCAAGGCCGCCCGCCATCAGCCACACCGCCCTGCGCACATACGGCACGGTAAGGGCCGCGCTTATGCGGTCCCGCACTCTTAAAACTGCTTTTTCCTCCATTGTCTTTTCCGCCCTTTCCTGCACTTTGTCTTTTCTGTGCTACCATTATACGAAGCCTTGCCCGCAGGAAAACACGAAACAGGCAGGCGGGTTTTAGGATTGTTTTGTGAAAAGCACAAGGTTTCTGTCGCCGCGCCTTTCATGCGCATTTTCCTTGTCGGTTTCTCTTGCTTCCCACGTGGAAATTTACAGTTTTCCGGCTGTGCCGACTTGACAAACCGCAAAAAAGGGCTTAGAATAGCGGTAATATCAAAACCGATGATTGGAAATAGTACCCGATGCAAAACGGCAAAGAGAGCCCCTTTCGGTGAGACGGGGTGCGGGCTGCGCGGCGAATGGCTCCATGAGGGCGGGCGGGAAAATCGCCCGACGTTTGGCCGCGTTAGAAGCCAAGCCGTAACTACGGCTGTAAAGCGGGCGTTTATGCGCCAATTTGGGTGGTACCGCAGGAATTTGACCTCTTGTCCCTTGTTTTAAGGGCGCAAGAGGTTTTACTTTTTGGGGTGCATCTGAAAAGCCTGAAAGTGCAAAATCAAATGAATCATATAGAAAGGTGACGTTACGATGGAATACAAATTTTCAGACCGCGTGCTCACGTTAAAGCCTTCGGCAATCCGTGAAATCTTTAAATACGCCGCTGACCCGAGTTATATTTCGCTTTCCGCCGGCAACCCTGCGCCGGAAGCGTTCCCGTCTAAACAGCTTGCTGCCATTTCCGCAAAGCTGATGGAGGAAGAGCCGATTTTGGCGCTCCAGTACAGCACAACGGAGGGCTACCCGCCGCTTTTACAGCATCTTAAGGCGTACATGAAGTCCTCCCGCAACATCGGTACCGAGGATGACGGCGTGCTCGTCACAAGCGGCGCACAGCAGATCATGGATCTGTTCACAAAATCCATCTTAAACGAAGGCGAAACCGTTATTTGTGAAGCGCCGAGCTTCATCGGCTCTTTAAACGACTTCCGTTCCTACAAAGCAAAGCTCGTCGGCATTCCGATGGACACGGACGGCATGAACATGGAAGCGCTGGAAAAGGCGCTCGAGACCGAAAAGAACGTGAAGTTCATCTATACGATTCCAAACTTTCAAAACCCCTCCGGCATCACGATGAGCCTTGAAAAGCGTCACCGCCTGTATGAGCTTGCCAAAGCGCACGACGTAATGATTCTGGAAGACAACCCCTACGGCGACCTTTACTATGAAGGCGAGCCGCTGCCGAGCATCAAGTCGTTTGATACGGACGGCATCGTCATCTACGCCGGTTCGTTCTCTAAGGTCATCTCCCCCGGTATGCGCGTGGGCTACGCCATCGGCCCAAAGCCGGTTCTCGCCAAAATGACCGTCTGCAAGCAGGGGCAGGACGTGCACACGAATATCTGGTCGCAGGTTCTGTGCTACCGCTTCATGACGGAATATGACTTTGACGCGCACCTTGCGGGGCTTAGAAAAATCTACACGAAAAAGCGCGCTTTGCTCCTTGACCTCATGGAAAAGCACCTTGCGCCGTACATCACGTGGGACCCGTTCAACGGCGGTCTGTTCGCGTGGTGCCACCTGCCGAAGGGCGTTGACATGATGGAATTCGTACAGAAAGCGCTCGAAAAGAAGGTTTGCGTTGTGCCGGGCACCGCATTTTTGACGGATGAAAACGAGCCGTGCGACGCGTTCCGCATTAATTTCTCCACCCCGACCGATGAGCAGCTCACAAAGGGCATCATGCTGCTTGGCGAGACCATCCGCGAGATGGTGGAAAAGTAAAGGATATCAGAGAGGAAAATCACCATGGAAAATACCGTAAACACCACACCCGAAACAAAAAAGAAGCGCGTTTTGAGCATGATTCAGCCGACGGGCATGTTCACGCTCGGCAACTACCTCGGTGCGCTGAAGAACTTCGTCGCGCTGCAGAACGACTATGAGTGCGTGTACGCGCTTGCCGACCTGCACGCCATCACCGTGCGCCAGAACCCGGCGGAATTCCGCAAAAACACGCTTTCCGCCTACGCGATGATGCTCGCGCTCGGCATCGACCCGGAAAAGAGCATTTTCTTCATCCAGAGTCAGGTGCCGGAGCACGCACAGCTTGCATGGGTATTGAGTTGCTACACCCAGTTCGGCGAGCTCTCCCGCATGACGCAGTTTAAGGATAAATCCGCAAAGCACGCCGATAACGTAAACGCGGGCCTGTTCACTTACCCAAGCCTGATGGCGGCGGATATTCTGCTGTATAACGCCGATTACGTGCCGGTCGGTGCCGACCAGAAGCAGCACCTTGAGCTTTGCCGCAACATTGCGGAGCGCTTTAACGGGCTTTACTCCCCGACATTCGTCGTGCCGGATGGTCTTATCCCGAAGACCGGTGCGCGCATCATGTCTTTGCAGGACCCGACGAAGAAAATGAGCAAATCCGATGAAAACACGGCGGGCTTTATCACTATGCTGGATACCCCGGCGGAGATCATGAAAAAGTTCAAACGCGCTGTCACGGACAGCGAAGCCCGCGTCTACTACGGCGAAAACAAAGCCGGCATCAATAACCTGATGGGCATTTACAGCTGTATTACGGGCAAAAGCTATGACGAAATCGAAAAGGAATTCGAGGGCCGCGGCTACGGTGATTTCAAGACCGCCGTGGGCGAAGCCGTCGTCAAGGAGCTTGAGCCCATTCAGGCGCGCTATAACGAGCTCATCAAGGACAAGGCATACCTTGAAAAGTGCTACAGCGAGGCCGCGCCGCGTGCAGAGGCCATTGCACGCCGTACTTTGCAAAAGGTCATGAAGAAAGTGGGGTATTTGCCGGTCGCACACTGAGCATACGGGAATTGACAATTTCTTTCTAAGCCAGTATAATGGACATGGAAATCGAAAAGCCGCAGCGGTCTGTTTCCGCGCGGCTTTTTTCTTGAGAAAATAAACGACCCTTTTTACAGAAAGGATGGATCCAATGGCAAAGCACATGGCCGGCAAAAATCAGCGCCCGTATTCTGCCGAAGACAGAGCGCGCCGCGCCGCAAAGGCTGACCCGCGCAGCACGGCTTCCGAGCTGACGCCGGAAACGCTGTACGCAAAGCAATCGTCACAAAGCGAAAAGCGCGTCCCCTCCTCCATAGAAAATCTGCATTTTACCCCGAAGTCGCCGAAAAACGGTCCCGAGGGCTTTGAAGAAACACGCGAATATCCCGTACCGGC
>OFMI01001560.1_pt1 | contig 14035 bp, 11 predicted proteins | sample 1541741 | NCBI WGS metagenome assembly OFMI01 (sample SAMN04209219, study PRJEB22552) | human gut metagenome | biome: gut; material: feces | host: Homo sapiens | place: USA: Oklahoma | reverse complement strand
GCGCCGGCCGCAAGGCCCGGCGCCGTTCTTCAGCGCGAAAGCGCCGGCTCTATTACAAGTGCGTTCACAGCGTTTTTGCGCACGCTGGAAATGCCGTGCTCACACGAGGCTTTGGCCGTGTAGCCCTCGCTTGCAAGCACAATTTCTCCGTTCTGTGCCTTCAGCCGGAAGCGGAACTGCCCCGCCGCATCGCGGTATACTTCAAACTTGGGGCTGGCCGCCTCCTTCACAAGGGCCACGGTCATATCCACCTTTGCGGCGGACGGCGCGTTTTTCTGCACACTGGCAATGCCTGTGCGGCATGCAGCCAGCGAGGTATATATTTCCGAAGTGCCAATCGTCTCCCCGTTTCCCGCTTTCAGATGAAACAGATATCCGGTGTCTGTTTTATACACTACGAATTTACCCATAGGCCTGGGCCCCCTTCACACAGTTGGGCAGGGCGGACACGCCCGCCTCTTGTTGCTTTCATTATAGTGCTTGTATAACCAAAAAGCAATTATTTTGTTGGTAAATTCTGATTAAAATGACAAATTCACAGAAACCTGTTTCTTTTTTGCCCAGTCATTCGCTGTCAAGCATCCGGCAGAAACGCATGAAAAATATTTGCGTCCCCGCCATGCAAAAGGGCTTTGTCTGTTTCAGACAAAGTTATTTTTGAGCTTTTACATTATTTGCAAATTTCTTCACATAAATTGATAAAGCAGATTGACATTGATAGAATCAAATCAGGGACATCCATCCGAAATGGAATTTTTGAAAGGGACAGAAGGCGGTTCCAATGGGACGGCAAAGCGGAACACAGCGGCACAGGGCAGGAGGTGTGAAAGCATGAAGCTGCACTGGAAGGCCGGTGTGCCGGCGCTTGTGTTCACCGCCGTATTTCTACTGCTTCCCGGTTTCCGGGCCGGATGGCCCGGCGTCTGGGCTGTGGCAAGCCTGTGCATATGGCTTCCGGCCTATGTCTGGGACGAGCGGCACAGCCCGCGCTGCAAAGCGGCTGTCTCCCTGCTGCTGTGCGGCGCCGACCTTTTGCTTATCCTGCTTTTTACGGCAGAGAACAGCCTGATGCACCAGCTTCCGTTCTACCTTTGTATTTGCATAAGGCTGTGCACCGGCTTCCTTTTGAAGATTTTGTGGGTAAAGCACATAAAAGCGCATGGGCAAAAAAATTGAAAAGGGGAAGGGCCTGCCTTTCTCCTTTTTCTTTTGTATGCTTTCGCAATATAAGCCCCCAGCTCCGCTTGGGAGAGTAAAAGGCTTTCGCTTCAGGTATTGAGAAAAGCGAGAAAGAAACGGCAACGTTGCGGTTTGCAAAAGTTAATGCCAGGGCAAGAGCCGCCCGTTTGCAGGCTGCTGTGCAAGCGGGGCAATAGACAGAATTAGGCAGCCCCTCTAGAGGCTTGCCGGTATGAGATCCTTCGAAGGCTGGCCCCAGCCCCGGCTTTGCCGGGGACTTGACCTTCACGGCGGCCGAAACCAGTCCATAAGGATAGGAAAGGAGGTTTCCCCTGCCTGCCGTTTCTGCGCCCTTTTTCATATGTAAAATTTTCCATCCGGCATAAAGCGCGGCGCCGTGGGAACCTTATAACTGCGAGGAGGGCACACACATGCATTTTCCGCACAGAAAAAACATGCACCGCTTTTCGCAGCTTGCAACGGGGCAAATTCGCCCCGGCGCACACACGGCGCATACACCGCAGGAAACACACACGGCCTGCGGCGCAAGAAACATGCGCCTTTCCAGCGAAGAAGAAAAAGAAAGCCATGCGCGCTTTTGTGGGCAGGAACTGATATAAACGCACACAGCGCACGGCTTCCCCTCCCCGTTTTGCACAAGGGGGCGCGCCCAGACGGGCGCGCCCCCTTTTTCTGTCATTTAGCCCGTCTGCCTCTGCCGTGCGCGCCGTTCAAAAGGCGCAAAAGAGCCTGCACGCCGCCCTCACCCAGCACAGCGCCCACATTCAAGCGCACGTTTTTGAAAGGAAGGTCCCGCGTGCTGGCGAGGCTGACGCGCCGGTTCACCGCCGGATTTTTGGAAAAGCGCAGGCCGCAGCGCGCCACGAGAAAGGCCAGCCTTGAAACAGCGCGCGCAGGCGCGCCGTTCATCTCGCCCAGCGTGGTGTCCGGCCCATAGCTGCCGCGCGCGGGCGCCCGGTTCGGGCCGGGCAGACGCCTGCCCAAAAGCTCTTCAAACGCTTCATCCGGAAAAGCGTTGCCCCGGAAATGGCCATAGGGGCCCGCCGCACTGTGCACATGCGGCAAAAGCAGCGTGTCGCCCTGCACCATCAGCGCGGCGCGCAGCGGCAGCGTGCGGCTGTCGGGGCCCACGCACACCTCGTAGGGCCCTGCCTCCACCGCAAAGCGGCCCCGTCCTGCGTCCCAGCATTCGAATGCCGTGCGCGGCACCACAATGCGCACTGCTTTTTCCTCACCGGGGGCCAGTTCTACCCCGGCAAAGCCCGCCAGTGTGCGCACCGGCTGATGGGCGCTTGGGTCTGTATGCGAAAAATACACCTGCGCCGTCTCACGCCCGACGCGCGCGCCGGTGTTGCGCACGCGGAACGAAAGTGCCAGCGCCTCGTGCCGGGCCAGGTTCTCGGTGGAAAGCTGCAGGCCGGAATAGGCGAATGAGGTATAGGAAAGGCCGTAGCCGAACGGAAAGGCCACACCGGCGCCTGCTTTGTCGTAATAGCGGTAGCCGATGTAAATGCTCTCATTATAGCTCACGCTCCGCGGGCCCATGGGAAAGTGGCGCCAGGCCGGGGTGTCGGAAAGGCGCAGGGGCCACGTTTCCGCCAGCCTGCCGCTGGGCGCCTGCACGCCGTACAAAAGCCTGCGCGCCGCCTCGCCCGCGCCCTCACCCGCAAGGCCCATATACAGAACGGCACCTGCATATTTCATCCAGCCCGTCTCCACCGGGCCGCCCGCGGCCAGCACCACCGCCACACGCGGATTCACCGCGGCAAGGCGGCGCAGAAGGGCAAGCTGGTCTGCTGGAAGGCGGAGGTGGGGGCGGTCATACCCCTCCGTCTCATACAGGTCTGTCAGGCCCATGCAGTACACTACCGTATGGGCCCGCTTTGCCAGATGCACGGCGCGCGCTGCCAGCGCAGCGCTGCCGCGGCCCTGCTGTACAGAATAGCCCGGCTCATAGCGCACCCTGTGCCCCGCCGCGCGCAAAGCCTGCAAAAGGTTTTCCGGGCGGGCGGCGTTCACAAAGCTGCTGCCTGCGCCCTGATACTTGAAGGCCGGCCCGGCCAGCGCGCCCACCACGGCCACATCCGCCCCTTCAGCCAGCGGCAGCAGGCCGTCGTTCTTCAAAAGCACGGCGCTTTGGGCCGCAGCCTGCACGGCAAGCGCATGGTGCGCCGCGGGCGGCGCAGGCGCGCGGCGCACCGCGGGCAGGGCATAGCGGTCTGCCGCGCGCAGCACGCGCAGCGCAGCTTCGTCCACATCCCTTTCGCTCAGCGCGCCGCTGCGCACGGCGCGCACCACGGCCCTGTCGTTGATGCCGCCGGAGGACGGCATCTCCAGGTCCAGCCCGGCGGCAACGCCCGCCGGGCGCGAGGCCACGGCGCCCCAATCGCTCATCACAAGGCCCTGATAGCCCCATTCTCCGCGCAAAATTTGCCGCAGAAGCTGCATGTGCTCGCAGACATAGGTGCCGTTCACCTTGTTATAGCTTGCCATCACGGCGGCAGGCTTTGCACCCTTCACTACCAGTTCAAAGGCGCGCAGGTAAATTTCACGCAGCGCGCGCTCGTCCACCTCAGCGGAAATGCTCATGCGCTTTTCCTCCTGATTGTTCACTGCAAAATGCTTCACGCATGCGCCCACGCCCGCCGCCTGAATCCCCTCCACCATGGCCTGCCCCAGCGCGGCGGCAAGCAGGGGGTCTTCGGAAAAATATTCAAAGTTCCGCCCGCAAAGGGGGCTGCGCTTCATATTCAGCCCCGGCCCCAGAAGAAGGCCCACGCCCTGGGCCGCAGCTTCTTCCCCCATGGCCTGCCCCACGCGGCGCGCAAGGTGTACGTCGAACGAACACGCCAGCGTGCCCTCACAGGGAAAGCAGGTGGCGGGCACGCTGGCGCCGCCGTTGCGGCGCGCGTGCAGCTTGTCCTCTTTGCGCACGCCGTGCGGCCCGTCCGCCATGAACAGGCTTTTTACGCCCTTTTCCGGTATGGCCTTTGTGCGCCAGAAGCCGCGCCCGCTCAAAAGCGATGCCTTTTCCTGCAGCGTCAGGGCGCGAAGCTGCGCTGCAGGCGTGCCGTATTTCTCTGTGCGCCTCATGCAGGCGCCTCCTTTCCGGGGCCTGCGCCCCCGGCCTGTGTGGCCATGGAAGATGAATCACAGCCACCGGCTGAGCCGATAGCTTGGGCAGGCGTCTCAAGACGCACTGAATTCTATTTCTCTTGCAATACATGCCCTGCAGACCGCAAGCGTGCGTTCGCCGTTCCAGCAGCCTTCTTTTATCAGGGCTTTCATGTCAGCGCCCCGCTTCGCCCGATGCCGGAAGCGAAAGCCTTTTTACGGGATATCTCCACCGGCTCAGCCGGCGGTTTCCGAAACCAACAAACAGGCCGGCGCGCTTTTCCGCAGCCGTCCGCAGGGCGCAGGCCGCCGCTACCCCTTGACCTTCTGCCAATAGGCTTTGGCCGCCTGCTCTGTTTTATTGTCGCCGTATTCATAGTACACCGTGCCGCGCAATTCGTCCGGCAGGTACTGCTGGGCCACCCAGTGGTTCGCATAATCGTGCGGATACAAATAGTTCTGACCCTTTACAGCAGCGTCCTCACCGTCAAAATGCCTGTTTTGAAGCTGGCGCGGCACAGGCCCTGCCTTGCCCGCGCGGATATCCGCAGCCGCCTTCAGAATGGCGTTGTGCGCGCTGTTGCTTTTGGGCGCAGTTGCCAGCAGGATGGCGGCCTCGGCAAGGGGAAGCTGCGCCTCCGGCATGCCAAGCTGCAGGGCGCTGTCCACACAGGCCTTTGTCACCGCCATGGCCATGGGGTAGGCGAGGCCTACGTCCTCTGCCGCTATCACCAGCAGCCGTCTGCAAGCCGAGAGCATGTCGCCCCCCTCCAAAATGCGCGCAAGGTAATGCACCGCGGCGTCCGGGTCCGACCCGCGGATGCTTTTCTGCAGGGCCGAGATGCAGTCGTAATGGCCGTCGCCGCTTTTGTCATACCGCATGGCGCCGCGCGGCGCAGCGCCCGCAGCGTCCTGCCGCGTCACAAGGCGCCCGTCATCCTGTTCCCTCGCAGCCAACACGGCAAATTCCAAATTGCCCAGCGCCTTGCGCATATCGCCGCCGCAGCTTTCCGCCAGCAGCTCCAGCGCGCCCTCCTCGGCGCGCACAGGCATACCCTCATCGGAAAGGCGGCGCAGGGCGTTTTTCAGCCCCTGCAGAACGTCCGCGTGCGAAAGAGGCTTGAACTCGAACACCGCCGCGCGCGATAAAAGCGCGTTGTACACATAGAAATACGGGTTTTCTGTGGTGGAGGCTATCAGCGTGACACTGCCGTCCTCCAGGCACTCCAGCAGGCTCTGCTGCTGCTTTTTGTTCAGGTACTGTATCTCGTCCAAATACAAAAGAACGCCGCTGTGCGCGCCGAAGGTGCCCACATCCGCCAGCACGCTTTTGATGTCTGCCGTGCCCGCGCTGGTGCCGTTCAGCTGGTGCAGCAGCATGCCGCTTTGCTTTGCAAGAATGCGCGCCACCGTCGTCTTGCCCACGCCCGGCGGGCCGTAAAATATCATGTTGGGTACACGCGGGCCGCTTACCGCGCGGCGGAAAACGCACCCCGGCGCCAGCAAATGGCGCTGGCCGCACACCTCGTCCAGCGTGCGCGGGCGCAGCCTGTCCGCCAAAGGGCTGCTCATTGGCCGCCCCTCCTTTTCTTGTATATTTGCGCGGCGCGTTATGCGCCGCAGCCCGCCTCTACGGCGCCGCTGCGCCAGTCGCCCAACTTTTTGGCCGCATAGCCGGGCGCAAAGAAGTAATCAATCGCATAGACAAGGCTTCTGTCCCAGAAGTTCCATTCGTGCACGCCGTTCCACTGCAGGCGCTTATAGTTCGCCAGAGGCAGGCGGCGCAGTGTCTCATGCAGGGAATCGTTCTGCATGGCAATGAAATAGGGCTCTTCATCCTGAAAGCCGTTTGTCAGCAAAATTTTCGGCTGGCGCGCGGGCGAAAGCTGCGCCGCCTGCCCGGCCAGATAGTGCAGGTTGCTTGCAGGCGGCAGGGCAAGGCCGTCGCCAAAGATAGGCGCAAACGTCTCGCGCACGCCGGGCACGGATGGGTCGCGCAGCATCAGGGCAAGGTCCACCGCGCCGGAAAAACTGGCGCAGCCCGCCCAGATGTCCGGGCGGGAAAGGCCCAGATACAGCGCGCCGTACCCGCCCATGGAAAGCCCCGCAATGTAATTCTGGCTGCGCGGGGGCGAAAGGCGGAAAATGGTGCGCAGCAGAAGCGGCAGCTCTTCCGTCATAAAGGAATAATACGCCCCGCCGTATACCATGTTCTGATAAAAGGAATTGTCACAATCCGGAATGATGAGAACAAGGCCGTTGTCCGCCGCATATCGCGCGGCAGACGTCATTTGCAGCCAGTCCTCCCCGCAGTTGGTGTATCCGTGCAGCAGCGTCAGCACGCCCTTCACCGTGTTGCCCACTTCGGCGGGCAGGTCTGTAGGGAAATACAGCTTCACTGCCACCGTCCTCTGCAAAAGCCGGCTTTTCAGCTTGCAATCGATATATGCCATGGGCAAGGCCCCCTCCTTTTTGATGCGTTGTGTTTCGGCAGCTTTATTATACACCGCGCCGGGGCGGTTTGACAATGTGCAAACCGCCCCGGCGCATCATGGAATTTTCAGCCTGCACCCCGTGGCCGTCATGTCTGCGGGGCCCTGCCATAACGGCGTATGAGGCCGCCCGTCCAGCTCAGCAGCAGGCCGCACGTCTCTTCAAAGCCCGCTGTGCCCGCAGCAAATGCCTGCGTGCCGCGCAACACACAGGCCGCCTGCCCCTCCAGCGCAGCCTCCAGCTCGCGCCCGGTGCGCAGAAACACACCTGTTTCGCAATAATGCTGGGCGCGCAGCACAAACAGCGCCGGCTTGCACAGCCCGCGCAGGGCTTCGCCGCTGCGCGCATGCACATAATTGTGCGCACAGGCGTGGTAGATGCTGCACGCACCCGAAAGCACGGCATGCTGCGCCGCCTGCGGCGTGAGCGCCGGGCGCAGAAAATCCAGCGTGCCGCACACGGGCACTGTGTCAAAATAAAACTGCAAAAGCTCGGAGGGTTCCCACCAGCAAAGCTCTTCTTTTCCAGAAATAAAGCCGCAAGCAAGCTCACGGTGCGGCAGCCTTTCCAGCACGGCTCGGTAGCGCGCCAGCTCGTCCAGTGACATCTTATCCAGTATGGCCACCGCATCAATATCGCTACCCGCGTGCGCTTCGCCCCGTGCGCGGCTGCCCTGCAGGCCCAGAAAACACACCCTGCTGCCGAACTCGGCCTTCATCTGACTTTCAAATGCCCGTACCCAGCTTTTCATATCCACATCCGCCATGCCTGTACCCTCCTGCATTTTTGTACCGCCCACCCCGGCACGCCTCGGGCCGCTCTGACGTCTTTCACCGGCGCGCCTTTTCCGGGCGGGTATTTTATGATACTCCAAGCCGTCCCTTCGTGCAAGCGCTCCCTTGCAAAACAGGACCATATATGGTATGATGTGTTCAGAATACAGTTTCAGAAAGGTGTGGAAGGATGCGCAATACCCTGTAAGTGTGTGAGCGAACAGGCTTTTCCAGCGCGGGCTTTGTTGTTTTGCGCCGGTGCTTTGTTTTGCTTTGCACAAAGCGGGGTATCCGTCTGCCTCTGTGGGGGGCGGCGGGCACGCGTCCTTCCTTTTTTGCGTCTTTGCACAGACGGCTGTCCGTCCGGCCCTGCACGCGTGCGCTTCCGCCTTCGGGCCTGGCACAGCGCAGCGGGCGCGGCCCCCCAGCACCGCAAAGCCGCGGGAGGCATGTGTGCCGCCCCGCGGCTTTCTCTTTTTTTGCCTGCCGGCGCGGTGCAAAAGCGCGCCCGCCCGGCAGAACACCTGCGTGGCAAAGCTGGCCGGGCCTGCGCCTGCCCGCCGCCGCGCCTTGTGCAAAGGAGGCATGCCATATGGCTTTAATCACAATAAAGGATATTTCATTTTCTTACCCCGGTGCAGCGGGGCCCTTATTCGAACATGTTTCCCTCTCGCTCGATTCCCGCTGGCGGCTGGGCCTGGCAGGGGCAAATGGGCGGGGCAAAAGCACGCTTCTGCGCCTGCTCTGCGGCGCGCTCGTGCCCGCTGCCGGGCGCATTGCCATGCCCTGCGCGGCAGCATTGTTTCCATTTAATGTGCCGGAGGGCGAATTGTGCGCCTATGAAATTGCCGGGCGCCTGTTCCCCGGCGCCGGGGACTGGGCCCTTGCGCGCGAAGCAGGGCTTTTGGGCGTGTCGGAAGAGGCATTGTGCCGGCCATTTTCTACCCTTTCAGGCGGTGAGGCCACCAAGCTTCTGCTTGCCATGCTGTTTGCAGGGGAAGAGCGCTTTCTTCTGCTGGATGAGCCGACCAATCACTTGGACGAACCCGCGCGCGAGGCTGTGGCCGCCTACCTTGCGCGCAAGCGGGGGTTCATTGTGGCCTCACACGACCGCGCACTGCTGAACGCCTGCACCACGCATACGCTGTGTCTGGAGGCCAGCGGCCCGCACCTCATTGCCGGAAACTGGGAAGTGTACCGCGGCGAGACAGATAAACGTCTTGCTTTTGAGCAGGCGCAGAACAGCAAGCTGCAGCGGGAGGCAAAACGCCTGGATGAAGCCGCCCGGCGCGCCGCACAGTTTGCCCAAAAGGCCGAGCATGAAAAGAAAGGGCAGCGGAATTCAGGCCTGCGGCCGGACCGCGGCTACCTTGGCCACAAGGCCGCCAAAATGATGAAACGCGCTAAAAACATCGAGGCGCGCAGGGTTCAGGCCGCTGCAGCGCAGCGCGGCCTTTTGGCGGACAGCGACGCCGCTGAGGCGCTGAAGCTTTCGCCCCTGCCCTGCATACAGCCGTGTGCGGCACGCTTTGACGGTGCGCGTGTTTTCTATGGCAGCGTACAGGTGTGCGGGCCGGTGAGCTTCACCGTGCCTGCGGGCGGGCGCGTGGCCCTGTGCGGGCCGAACGGCTGCGGAAAAACCAGCCTGCTGCGCGCCATTCTGCCGCAAAAAACTGCCGGCCTTCGCACAGAGGGCGGCGTGTGGCTGGCAGGCGGCATACGCCTTTCGTATGTGGCACAGACAGCGGAGGGCGTGTGCGGCACTCCGCACGCCTTTGCCCGCGCGCACGGGCTGGAGGAAAGCCGATTTCTTGCCATTCTGCGCAAGTTCGGCTTTTCGCGTGCACAGTTTTCCCTTCCGCTGGAGCAGGCCAGCGAAGGCCAGAAAAAAAAGGCTATGCTGGCAAAAAGCCTGTGTGAAAGCGCACACCTGTATGTGTGGGATGAGCCGCTGAATTACCTTGACATCACCGCACGCGAACAGCTGGAATCGCTGGTTCTGGAATACGCCCCCACCCTGTTGTTCACAGAGCATGACGCCGTGTTCCGCCGCCGCATCGCCACGCAGTGCGTGCAGCTGTAGCAGCAGCCGCTGCTTTTTCAGTCTGTGTGGGGTTTATTATTCTATTTTCAACGGCCGCACACATATCTTCATCTGGGGGCAGTCATTTTTACGGCAGGCACAGAATAAGGCCGCGGATACATTTCACATGTTCCCCCTTGACTTTGCCCGCCCGTGCATGCTATGATGCCTTTGCCCTTCCGCCCGCACCGGACGTCAGGCCGCATCGGGCCCTCTGGGTCCGGCGCGGACAGAACAGGGTAAAGTTGAAAAGGGAGTCGTTGCAAGGGGCCGCTGCCCTTTGTGTGTGCCGTCAACAGTCCGACCTCTGAAAAAGGCCTGGTGGCACACGCCGCTTTTTGCCGGTAATCAGACTTTTCGACGGTTGAACACAGCCGCCGGAAAGTCTTTTTATTTTCCGGCCAGATGTTTTACCTCTTCATTCAAAGCCCATCATACTGTCAGGAGGACAACGCATGACAAAACCTTTCTTTTCCCAAACTCCGCAGCAGGCGCTGCAAAGCCTTTCCGCCTCGCCGCAGGGCCTCAGCGCCGCGCAGGCCGAAGACCGTCTGCGCGAACACGGCCCAAACCAGCTGCACGAAGGCAAAAAAAAATCTGCCGCCGCCGTGTTTTTCGAGCAGTTCAAAGACCTTCTGGTGGTCATTCTTATTGCGGCGGCCGTCATCTCCATGCTGTCCGGCAATGCAGAGAGCACCGCCGTCATCTTCGCCGTGCTTCTTTTGAATGCAGCGCTTGGCACCGTGCAGTATTTCAAGGCGGAAAAATCTCTTGCCAGCCTGAAGGCCATGGCCTCGCCCAGCGCCAAAGTGTTGCGCGGTGGCCAGCGCACGGAACTGCCCGTGGCACAGCTTGTACCTGGCGATATCCTGCTGCTGGAGGCGGGCGACCTCGTAGCTGCAGACGGGCGCATTTTGGAAAACTTTTCACTGAAAGTGAACGAAAGTTCGCTGACAGGGGAAAGTGAAAGCGTAGAAAAGACGGCCGATGCTCTCGCGGGGGAAAACATCGCCCTGGGCGACCAGAAAAACATGGTATTTTCCGGTTCGCTTGTTACCTATGGGCGCGCCTCTGTGCTTATCACTGCCACCGGCATGCATACTGAGCTTGGCAAAATAGCCGCACTAATGAACCAGACACAGCAGCGCCGAACACCGCTGCAGAAAAGCCTGGACGATTTTTCCAAAAAGCTGGCCGCTGTCATCCTGGTGGTATGTGTGGGCGTATTCCTTTTGTCTGTGTTCCGCAGCCATATGCCTCTTTTGGATTCGCTGATGTTTGCCGTAGCGCTGGCGGTAGCCGCCATTCCGGAGGCGCTTTCTTCTATCGTCACCATCGTGCTTGCCATGAGCACGCAGAAAATGGCCCGGCAAAACGCCATTTTGAAGGATCTGAAAGCGGTAGAAAGCCTTGGCGCCGTATCTGTGATTTGCTCAGATAAGACCGGCACACTGACGCAGAACCGCATGACCGTGCAGAAGCTGTGGGCCGACGGCATGCTGATAGATGCGGAAAATCTTTCGCTTGCCAACGAGCCGCAGCGCCTGCTTGTAAAAATAGGCCTGCTTGCCAGCGACGCCACCACCAATGAGGCGGAGGGCACCTCTATCGGCGACCCCACTGAAGTGGCTCTTGTGCAGATAGGTGATGCGCTGGAAGTGGATGAAACACTGTACCGGCAGCATCACCCCCGCCTGCAGGAGCTTTCGTTCGATTCCGGCCGCAAGCTGATGAGCACCCTGCATATGCTGGACGGCCAGCCCACCCTGCTGACAAAAGGCGCCATCGACGTACTTTTGCAGCGTGCAGACTTTCTTCTGACATCTTCCGGGGCAGTGCCCATGACGGATGAACGGCGCGCGCAGATCATGCAGGTAAACGACACCCTTTCGCAGGACGGCCTGCGCGTGCTTGCCTTTGCCATGCGCCAGCTGCCTGAGGTGCGTGAACTCAAATTTGAGGACGAGGCGCATTTCACCTTTGTAGGCCTTGTGGCCATGATGGACCCCCCGCGGCCTGAATCTGTGCAGGCGGTGGCGGATGCGAAGCGCGGCGGCATCCGCACTGTAATGATAACGGGCGACCACAAAACCACCGCCGCCGCCATCGCCCGGCAGATAGGCATTTTTTCCGATGGCGACATGGCGCTTTCCGGCGTAGAGCTGGACGCCATGGATGACGCCGCACTGGACAAGGTGCTGCCGAAGGTGGCGGTGTATGCGCGCGTTTCACCAGAACACAAGATACGCATCGTGGCCGCATGGCAGCGGCGCGGGTGCATCGTATCCATGACAGGCGACGGCATAAACGACGCCCCCGCCCTGAAACAGGCAGACATCGGCGTGGCGATGGGCATCACCGGAACGGAGGTCAGCAAGGATGCAGCCTCCATGATTCTGTCAGACGATAACTTTGCCACCATCGTACAGGCGGTGGTAAATGGGCGCGGCGTGTTCACCAACATTAAAAACGCCATTCAGTTTCTTCTGTCCGGCAACATGGCCGGCATTCTGTGCGTGGTGTACGCCTCGGTGATGGGCCTGCCAGTGCCGTTTTTGCCTGTGCACCTGCTGTTTATCAACCTGCTGACAGACTCCCTGCCCGCCATTGCCATCGGCATGGAGCCTGCGCGCCCCGGACTGCTGGAGCAAAAGCCAAGAGACCCCAGGGCCCCTATTCTGGATAAGCCCGCCGCAGTGCGCATCTTCGGCCAGGGCGCGCTCATCGCTGCTTCCACAATGGCTGCATTCTATCTCGGCTACGCATGGGGCGGCGCCAGTGCTGCTGCCACCATGGCCTTTGCCACTCTCACGCTGGCGCGCCTGTTCCACGGCTTCAACTGCCGCGGCAAAGAGCCCATCTTCCGGCTGGGCCTTGGCTCGAACCGCTTTTCCCTGCTGGCCTTTGCCGGCGGCACAGCTCTTTTGGCTGCCGTGCTGTTTGTGCCCGGCCTAAGCCAGCTGTTTGCCGTTACCCCGCTGGGCGCCGCCCAAATTGGACAGATCGCCGCGCTGGCCTTTGCACCCACGGTGCTCATCCAGCTATTCAAGGCACTTGCCCGCAGATAACTTTGCTTTCCAGGTGGACGGCAATATCCGGTTTGTGGTATCCTGAGAGCGTGAGCAGTGCCTTTTCTGCGCACAAAAACGCTTTTTCTGCGGCACACCGCGCCCTAAAAGGAGGATGACGCCATGCAGCCCCGCCGTATCAATATGGATGCTTACCCCAGGAAGAAACACTTTGACTACTTTCGCGCCATGGCGTACCCCTATGTGGGCGCCACGGTAAAAACGGACATTACGGACTTTGCAAAAGCCGTAAAGCGTGAGGGACTGCCCTTTTTCCTCAGCTTCTGCTACTGCGCCGCAAGGGCCGCGAATGACGTGCCCGAATTCCGCCAGCGCATCGAGGGTAGCGGCATTGTGGAATTCAGCCACTGCCCCACCTCGCACACCGTCGCGCTGGACGACGGAACCTACTGTTACTGCACGCTGCGCAGCAATATGCCGTTCAGCGAATACCTGCCCCTTGCCGTGCAGGCTCAGAAGGCTGCGCGGCAGGCGCGCAGCGTGGAGGACAGCGAAGAAGAGGCCGGCAGCCTTATCTTCGTCTCTACCCTGCCGTGGTTGTCCTACGAAAGCCTCATCCAGCCTGTGCCCGCCCCGGCGGACAGCAACCCCCGCATCACCTGGGGCCGCTATGTGCAGGAGGGCGGGCGCGTGCGCATACCGGTTACGGCGCTGTGCCACCATGCCCTTGTAGACGGGCTGCATCTCGCCCGCTTTTATGAGGCGCTGGAGGCGCACTGCCGCAGCCTGCTTTGACGCAGGCACACGGCGGTGCCCCGGCCGGGCATGCGGCGTCAAGCCGCAGCCGCCGTCTGCATGGCAGAACTGTTTTCCCTGCGCGCACAGGCTGCGGCGCTGTTCGGCGCATCACCTCAGGTGACCCGCCAAGTGGCGGCCGTTCTGCCCGTGTTCCTTGCAGGGCTCTTGCCCGCCGCCTTCTCGCGCATGACGACCTCCTACTTTTATGCCATAGCGCGCAATTCCGGCGCTTATCTGCTCATTTATGGCGAACCGCTGCTGCTTTTCGCGCTGCTGGTGCCGCCCGGGGCGGCGGGCGGCATTTGGGGCACCTGGGCCGCGATGCCGCTTTCACAGGCGATGGCCGCCCTTCTGGGCGCCGGGCTTTTGTGGGCCGCGCACAGGCGCCGTGTGCGCGCCGGGCGCTGAGCGGCCGGCCCCCCAGCTATAAGTCAGGCCCTCCGGCAAAGCCGGGGCTTGCATAAGCCCTGAAAGGGCATACTGCCGGCAAGCCTCTCAAGAGGCACTGAAAAAATCCGCCGCCTGCATCACTTGCCCTGCGGCCC
>OFMI01001552.1_pt1 | contig 14103 bp, 10 predicted proteins | sample 1541741 | NCBI WGS metagenome assembly OFMI01 (sample SAMN04209219, study PRJEB22552) | human gut metagenome | biome: gut; material: feces | host: Homo sapiens | place: USA: Oklahoma | reverse complement strand
GCGGAGGGGTCAAGACCCCTCCCTACAAGGCCACAATAAAAGGGGCGACAAACAAAAAGGGAGAGGCTCTCCCTCTCCCATGAAACGTGATTATACTTTTACTCCGCCACCAGCACCGTCACGCTCGTCGGGGCCAGCTCCAACGCATCCCGGAAGCAGGGGCCGAAGGGTGTCACACCGGCGTGGACGCCGTCGCTTACTTTGCGCCAGGTACCGGCGGGCAGGCTGGCCCACTGGCGGGTGCGCTCGGGGTTGTAGTAGACGGCCAGCTGACCCGCCGTGGCCGTGCCGTCGTTCTCCGGCACAAAGCCGATGAGCCAGCCCGGCAGCGCCAGAATAAACGGCTCCGGCTCCCCTGCCGCGCCGCTCAGCCGCGGATAGGCGCGGCGGATGGCCAGCATGCCGCGGTAAAACGCCGTCAGCGCGGCAAACTCCGGGCGGTGGGCGCGGGTCCAGTCCAGCCGGTTCGTGGCCAGCGGCCCCTTGTAGCTGTTGTGGTCGCCGTGCTTGGTGCGGCCCCACTCCTCGCCCGCCTGCATAAAGGGCAGACCCTGGCAGGTCAGGTAGATGCCCGCCGTCATGCGGTTCTGTGCCAGCAAATCGGCGTCGGGGCAGTCGTAATCGCCGCGGCGGCCCACGGCGGCCAGCTTGTCCCAGAGCGTGTAGTTGTCGTGGGCGGAGACGTACTGCACGACCTGCCCGGCGCGCTTGGGCCAGAAGCCGTGTGCGCCGCTGCGCCACGCGCTGACCGAGTGCAGCACATCGTAGCCATGCTGCGGTGCGCCGTTGACATAGCCCGCGTTGGCCGCATCAAAGACGTTGCCCTTGATGCAGTCCCGCGTGTCATCGCAGAAAAATCCGATGCGTTCATGCAGCGCGTCGAGGGCGCGCTTGTCGGCGGGGCGTGCGCCGCCTTCAAAGTTCGTGCCGCCGCCCATCCAGGGCTCGCCGTACAGTAAAATGCTCTCGCCGCCGGGCAGACTGTCCAGCGCGGCGCGGATGGCGTTCATCGTGTCCACGTCTTCCAGCGCCATCAGGTCAAAGCGGAAACCGTCGATGTGGTAGGCTGTGGCCCAGTACAGCACCGACTCGACCACGTATTTGCGCACCATCGGGCGCTCGCTGGCCAGGTCACAGCCGCAGCCGGAGCCGTTGGTCATCATGCCGTTGGGCCAGCGGCGGTTCCAGTAGCCGGGCACGGTGCGCTCCAGATTGCTCTCGCCGTGGTAGGTGTGGTTGTAGACGACGTCCATCACGACGCCCAGCCCCGCGCGGTGCAGCGCGGCGACCATGGCGCGGCACTCCTTGACGCGCACCTCGCCGTGGAACGGGTCGGTGGCAAAGCTGCCCTCGGGCACGTTGTAGTTCTGCGGGTCGTAGCCCCAGTTGTAGCCGCCGTCGGGGCGGGACTCGTCCACCGTGGCGTAGTCGCAGATGGGCTGTAATTGCACATGGCTGATGCCCAGATTTTTCAGATAATTCAGGCAGGTCGGGTGTTCGCCGTCGTTGTCCAGCGTGGTGTCATCGGGCGTGAAGCCCATGAACTTGCCGCGCCACTCCGGTTTTACACCGCTGTGCCCGTCAGCGGAAAAGTCCGCCACATGCACCTCCCACACGCTGCGGGCGTGGGCTGGGATGTCGGGGCGCCGGTCCTGCTCCCAGCCGTCGGGGGCGGCCTGTGTCAGGTTCACCACCATGCCGCGGGTGCCGTTGGCCCCGGCGCTGCGGGCGTAGGGGTCCACGACCTCATGCACGCGGCCATCCGGGAAGTAGATGCGGTAGATGTAATACGTCCCGTGCAGGTTGCCGGGCAGCACAATGGCCCAGACGCCGCCATCGCCGCGGCGCATTTCGTGTACGCCCAGCTCTTTCGCGCCCGGCTCGGCGTCGGTGCCGGTGGCATACAGGCAGACCACGACCCCGCAGGCAGTGGGAGCCCACAGCTTGAAGGTGGTTTCCTCCGCCGTTGGATTTGCGCCGAGGTCGCTGCCGTGGTAATAGGGCAGCTCACAGGCCTGATGCCAGTTCATGAGTGATCGCTCCTTACAAATAGTCTGCATTTATTGTAGCAGGTAGAGCGACAGTTTGCAAGGGAAACGTTTCAACGCCCAGCGGAAGCCTCCGCATCCGGTATCCCATGTAAAGAAGCCATACACAAGCAAAAATCCCCTGCCCGTGCGGACAGGGGATGCGGTTGCTTATAGAAGTGGATTACTCGCCCAGATGCCAGATGTCCTTGTTGTACTCGGCAATTGTGCGGTCACTGCTGAACAGGCCGGCCTTGGCAATGTTGATGACGCACTTCTTGCGCCAGCCCAGCGGGTCGCAGGCGTAGTCGCTCAGGGCCTGACCCTTGCGCACCACATAGGCGTTGAAGTCGGGCAGCGTCTGGAACCAGTCCTTCCAGACCAACTCGTCGTGCAGGCGGCGCAGGTTTTCCTCATGCCCGGCGGCCAGCATCTCCGGCCCGACGAGGAAATCGACGGCGCGGCGGATGTTGGGGTCACCCTCCACCCACTGGCTGGCCTGATAGTCGCCCATCTCATAGCGGTGGATGACCTGGTCGGACGTCTGGCCGAAGATATAGATGTTCTCATCGCCGACCTGCTGACAGATCTCGACGTTCGCACCGTCCATCGTGCCCAGCGTCAGCGCAGCGTTGAGCATGAACTTCATGTTGCCGGTGCCGGACGCCTCCTTGGAGGCCAGCGAGATCTGCTCCGACAGGTCGCAGGCGGGGATGAGTTTCTCAGCGGCGGTGACGTTGTAGTTTTCCACAAAGACAACCTGCAGATACTTCGACACAACCGGATCCGCCGCAATGACCTTAGACAGGGTCAGCAGGGCGTGGATGATGTCCTTGGCAATCGTGTACGCCGGGGCGGCCTTGGCGCCGAAAATGCTGACCAGCGGTGTGGCGGGCAGATGCCCGGCCTTGATCTCATGATACTGGTGGATCAGGTAGAGCAGGTTCAGCTGCTGGCGCTTGTACTCATGCAGGCGCTTGGACTGGATGTCGAACATTGCATCCGGGTCAACGGTGATGCCCTGCGTGCGGTGCAGCCAGTCGGCCAGTGCGCGCTTGTTCTGCGCCTTGACGGCGGAGAACTGCTGCAAAATATCGACATTTTCCGTGTAGGGCAGCAGTTTTTCAAGCTCGGTGGCGTCCTTGCGGAAGCCGGAACCGATGAGCTTTTCGATCTCGGCGGTCAGTGCCGGGTCGCACTCCAGCAGCCAGCGGCGGAAGGTGATGCCGTTGGTCTTATTGTTGAATTTTTCGGGGTAGAGCTGGTAAAAGCCGTGCAGCTCGCTGTTTTTCAGGATTTCGGTGTGCAGATAGGCAACGCCGTTCGTCGAGTGGGTGAAGTGGATGTCCATGTGGGCCATGTGAACGCGGTCATCACCGTCGATGATGGCCAGACTCTCGTCGGTGGTGCGGGTGCGGGCCAGCGTGTCGAGCTTTTCAATGATGGGCATGAGCTGCGGCACGACGGCGTCCAGATAGGCGCGGGGCCACTTTTCGAGCGCCTCGGCCAGAATGGTGTGGTTCGTGTAGGCACAGGTCTTTGTGACGATCTCGACGGCCTCGTCAAAGTCGATGCCCTTCTCCCCCAGCAGGCGGATCAGCTCGGGGATAACCATGCTGGGGTGGGTGTCGTTGATCTGGATGGCGGCGTAGTCGGCCAGATCGTGGTAATCACAGCCGCGGGCGGCGCACTCGGCCAGAATCAGCTGAGCCCCGGCGGAAACCATCAGGTACTGCTGGTAGACGCGCAGACGGCGTCCGGCCTCGTCGGAGTCATCGGGATACAGGAAAAGCGTCAGGTTTTTGTCGATGTCGGTCTTGTCGAACGTGATGCCGTCGTGGACGATGCTCTCATCAATGGTGTCGAGATCGAACAGATTCAGCGTGTTCGTGCGGCCCTCGTAGCCCGTGACGGCCAGCTTGTACAGACGGGCGCTGTAGGTCTTGCCGGCCAGCTCGACGGGATAGACCGTATCCGTTTTTTCCGCCCAGGAGTGGGCTGTCAGCCACGGGTCGGGCAGCTCGTTCTGGACGCCGTCCTTGAAGGACTGGTGGAACAGGCCGAAGTGATACCGCAGGCCGACACCGTCGCCGGGCAGGTTCAGCGTGGCGAGGGAGTCAAGGAAACAGGCGGCCAGACGGCCCAGCCCGCCGTTGCCAAGGCTGGGCTCCGGCTCGACCTCCTCAATATCGGACAGGTTTTTCCCGGCAGCGGCCAGCGCGGCGCGGGTGTCGTCGTACAGCCCTAAATTGATAAGGTTGTTGGACAGCAGCTTGCCGATCAGAAACTCGGCGCTGATATAGTAGAGCTTGCGGCCCGTGACGGGACGGACGCGGGCGGCGCTCTGTTCGCGGACGATGTCCAGCAGGGCCAGATAGATTTCCTGGTCGGTGCAGGCGGTCAGGGGCTTGTTGGTTCTGGCTTCCATCGCAGCAGTCATATTCATAAGAGGTTCCCTCCATTCGTGTATGGGCTTCTTGGGTACAACTTGGTTATACCACACAAAACGTGCATCTGACTTGCAAAATACCCGCAACTTATGGTACAATACTATCATGCGAGGTGAAAATATGGCGAAACAAGAGCGCTTACGCGAAGCAAAGCAACACGGGGCCGCGTGGTTCCCGTTCAATATCTACCCGTGCACGATCCCGAAGGACTTCCCGCAGGTGGCGCTGCACTGGCAGGACAGCATGGAGCTGGTCTTTGTCAAAAAAGGGCGCGGCATCGTGCAGGCCGGGCTGACGACCTACACGGCACAGGCGGGCGACATTTACGTGTTTGCCCCCGGCGTACTGCACGCCCTGCGCCAGCTGCCCGGTGAGGCAATGGAATATGAAAACATCATCTTTGAGCTGGAGCTGCTGGGCGGCGCCGGTGACATCTGTGCCGAGAAGTACCTGCTGCCGCTGCAGAGCGGACGTCTGGCTCTGCCCATGCGCCTTGGCCCGGAAGACTGGGGCTACAACTGGGCAGTGCGGTGCCTGCATGCGGCGGAGGAATTCAACAAGATCAAAGACGTGGGATATGAACTCTGTATAAAGGGCGAGCTGCTGCTGTTTCTGGCGGCGCTGGTGGGCCGCACCGGAGACCTGCCCCCTGCCGATACCCCCGATACCCGGCGGCTGAAAACCGTGGTACAGCTTGTGAATGAGGGCTACGCGGGGGCGCTGCATGTGACCGACGCAGCGGCGGCCTGCGGATGCAGCCCCAGCCATTTTATGCGCTGGTTCAAGAAAATGACCGGCCAGGGCTTTACCGAATACCTGAACGAGCAACGCCTGAACGCCGCCGCCGATGCCCTGCGCAGCGGCAGCGACACCGTGCTGGCGATTGCGGAGCAATGCGGGTTTGAGAATTTGTCCTACTTCAACCGGCTGTTCAAAAAGCGGTACGGGATGACGCCGCGGGAATACAGGGGGAGAAAATAAAAAAGCCTTCCCCCGAGGGGGAAGGTGGCCCGAAGGGCCGGATGAGGAGCGAGTCTGCGGCGAAATCCCGTGAACGGGTGGCTGCGGGCGCTTTGCCCTCATCAGTCCGCTTCGCGGACAGCTTCCCCCGCGGGGGAAGCCTGAAATTATGCCTTTTTGCTGTAATCCCGTGCGCCGTAAATCGCCGTGCCGACGCGGACGATGGTCGCGCCCTCGGCGATGGCGGCGGCGTAGTCGTGGCTCATGCCCATGGACAGAATGTCCATCTGTGCCCGGTCATAATGCCGGGCGTCGGCTCTGGCCAAAAGCTCCCGCATCTGTGCAAAAAAGCGGCGGGTCTCGGTGTCGTCGGCGTCGGCGGGCGGGATCGCCATCAGGCCGCGCAGACGGATGCGCTCCCTGGCGGCGGCAGCCTCCAAAAGCGGGAACAGGCTGTCGGCGTCCACGCCGCTCTTGCTGGCCTCCTCGCCGATGTTGATCTCGACGAGAATGTCCTGCACCAGCCCCAGACGGGCCGCGGCGGCATCGATTTTATCCAAAAGGCGCGTGCTGTCCACGCTCTGGATCAGCGCGGCGCGGCCTACGACCTTGTTGACCTTGTTCGTCTGTAAATGCCCGATGAAGTGCCCGGGCTTGCCGTTGTAGGCGTTCGCGTCGGTCTTTTCGACCAGCTCCTGCACATGGTTTTCACCGAAAAGGTCAATGGGCAGGTCGGCGCTGTAGCGCACCTCCTCCACCGTGCGGGTCTTGCAGGCGGCGCAAAGGCGCACCTCTGCCGGGTCGCGGCCTGCGGCCTTGGCGGCAGCGGCCATCGTCTCACGGATCTTCGCGACGGCCTCGGCCATCTGCTGCTTCTGGGCTTCGGGAATCATCGCACTTCCTCCTGACTGTAAACGGCGCGGGAACCGCCGATGAACGGCGGACGGGTGCGGGCGCAGAGCAGAATTGCCTGCCCGATGTGGTCCATCGACAAGCGCACCGGCACAGCCACGCGGCGCAGGTGCATACCGATCAGCGTGCCGCCGATGTCCATGCCCGCGGCGGCCCTGACCTCCTCCACAAGGACGGGGTCGTTAAAGCGCTGCCAGCAGTTCGTGGCCCAGCTGCCGCCCGCGTGGGGCTGCGGAATGGCCGAGACGATCTGATAGCCGTTGGCCTTCGCGGCCTCGCGCTCAATGACGATAGAACGGTTCAGATGCTCACAGCACTGGGCGGCCAGATAGACGCCCTGCTCCTGCAATGGCGGCAGCACGCCCGCCAGCACGGCAGCGGCAGCCTCCATGCTGGAATCCTTGCCGATGCGCCCGCCCATGATCTCGCTGCTGGAGCAGCCGACCACAAAAATATCCCCGGTCTCAAGATGCGCAGCCTGCAGCAGTTCTTCCGCAGCCTGCCGCGCCTGCGCCGTAAGTTTTGCATAATCCACAGGTAATGCCCCCTTTGGTTACTATTATAGCAGGGGTGTCAATAAAAGAAAAGCCTTCCCCCGCGGGGGAAGGTGGCCCGCAGGGCCGGATGAGGGCGACCCTGCGGATGCTGCTCATAAATGGGTGGCTGCGGGAGCTTTGCACTCGACCATCCCAGATTCAAAAAGAATTTCCCCTTGCAAAGTAAAATTCTCCGCTGCTGTACATCTTGGTAGACAATTTATCTCTGCTTCATCATACGAGACATGCGCTGTAACCGCCGCATTACCCACAAGAATAATCAACAGGATACAGAAAGCGAACACGTAGATTACACGGTCACAAAAATCCCAAAGCGTTTCACTTGACAAAATCCTCCCGCATGGGGGTGAAGATATCCAGCAGGATGCCCGCTTCGGTGCAGACGCAGCCATGCTCCACGCCGTCCTCCTTGAGGATGGTGTCGCCCTTGTGGACGGTACGGGTCACACCGTCCACTGTGAACTCGAAGGCACCGGAGACCACATAGGTGATCTGGGTGTGGGGGTGGTGGTGCAGTGCGCCGACCGCGCCCTTTTCAAAGGTGTTCTCCACGCACATCAGGCCGTCTGTATAGGCCAGCACCCGGCGGGTGACGCCCGCGCCTGCGGGCTGCGGCAGAGTGTCCTCATGCAGGACCCAGCGCTGTTTCTTTTCCGGCAGTTTCATAAACGTTCCTTCTTTCCCGGCCCCGCTGCGGGGCCGTTTTCTATTTCCATTATAAAAAGGCAGAACCCGTTTGGCAAGAGTTCCGCCTTTGTTTACAACTATAGCAATTCAACTTTTTAATGCAACAGCAACAACGTTGAATTGCATATCGCAAATATGCTGTTTGAATGTTGCGCTAATTTCTTGACTTGCGATAGAACCAACCTGCGTCAATTTGTCAAGCCGTCACATCCTCAAACTGACTGTTGTACAAATCGGCATAGAACCCGCCGGCTTCGATCAGCTCGTCGTGGGTGCCCTGCTCGACAATGTCGCCCTCGCGCATGACCAGGATCAAATCGGCATCGCGGATGGTGGACAGGCGGTGCGCGATGACGAAGCTCGTGCGGCCCTGCATCAGGCGGTCCATAGCCGTCTGGATGCGCTGCTCGGTGCGGGTGTCAACGCTCGATGTCGCCTCATCGAGGATCAGGATGCGGTTGTCCGCCAAAATCGTGCGGGCAATCGTCAAAAGCTGCTTCTGGCCTTGGCTGACGTTGGAGGCGTCCTCGTTCAGCTCCATCTGGTAGCCGCCGGGCAGCGTGCGGATAAAGTGGTCGGCGTTTGCAGCCTTCGCGGCGGCAACGACCTCCTCGTCCGTGGCATCCAGACGGCCATAGCGGATGTTCTCCATGATCGTGCCCTTGAACAGCCAGGTATCCTGCAGCACCATGCCGAAGCCCTCGCGCAGGTCGCTGCGGTCAAAGTCCCTGACGTTGTGGCCGTTCAGCAAAATTTCGCCGGAATCCACATCATAGAACCGCATGAGCAGCTTGACCATTGTGGTCTTGCCCGCGCCGGTGGGGCCGACGATGGCGACCTTCTGGCCGGGCTTGACATTGCAGCTGAAATTGTGGATGACGGTCTTTTCCGGTGTGTAGCCGAACTTTACATGGTCAAACGTGACCTGACCGTCGATGCAGGCGGGGTCGGCGCGGCGGGCGGGGTCTGCCAGCTGGTCCTCCTCGGGCTCGTTCAAAAATTCAAAGACGCGCTCGGCGGCGGCGGTCATGCTTTGCAGCATGTTGGACACCTGCGCCAGTTGCTGGATGGGCTGGGTGAAGTTCTTGACGTACTGGATGAACGCCTGAATATCGCCGATGGTGATGGCGCCCGCTGCGGCAAAAATGCTGCCGACGATGGCAACGGCCACATAGCCCAGGTTGCCCACAAAGTTCATGATGGGCTGCATCAGGCCGGACAAAAACTGCGATTTCCACGCGGATTCGTACAGCTTATCGTTCGCGGCGTTGAAGTCGTCCAGCACGGCGGCCTCGCGGTTGAACGCCTTGATGACGTTGTGGCCGGAGTAGACCTCCTCGACCTGACCGTTGACAACGCCCAGCGTCGCCTGCTGCGCCTTGAAATACTTCTGGCTGAACTTGACGACCACCAGCACCAGCGCCAGCGAGACCGGCAGGATCAGCAGGGCGATCAGCGTCATTTTAGGGCTGATGGACAGCATCATGATGAGCACGCCGACCATCGTTGCAACGCTGGTGATCAGCTGTGTCACGCTCTGGTTCAGGCTCTGGCCCAGCGTATCCACGTCGTTTGTGATGCGGGACAGCACCTCGCCGACGGTGCGCTTTTCAAAGTAGGCCAGCGGCAGGCGGTTGATCTTTTTGCTGATCTGGTCGCGGAAGTCGTAGCAGACCTTCTGCGACAGGCCGGACATGAGCCAGCCCTGAATGAAGCTGAACGCTGCGGACAGCAGGTACATGCCCAGCAGGAACAGCAGCACTTTGCCGATGTAGGCAAAGTCGATGCCGCCCACGCCGCGCAGCTTGGCGATCCAGCCGGTGGCCAGCGCCGTGGTGGCCTTGGCCAGGATCTTCGGCCCTGCAATGTTGAAAATGGTTGACAGAACAGCAAAAACAATGACGACGACCAGCGACAGCTTATACTTGCTCATGGCGGCCAGCAGCTGGCGCAGCGTGCCCTTGAAGTCCTTGGCGCGCTCCGTCGTCATGCGTCCGGGTCTTGGCATATCACTCACCCTCCTTCTGCAAATTCAGTTCCTTCTGGCTCAGCTGGCTGCGCGCAATTTCCTGATACGCGGGGCAGCTTTCCATCAGCTGGGCATGGGTGCCCTTGCCGACGATGCGGCCCTCATCCAGCACCAGGATCTGGTTCGCGTGCAGCACGGTGGAGATGCGCTGCGCCACGATGATGACCGTGGCGTTGTCGGTTTTGGCCTTCAGCGCACGGCGCAGCGCCACGTCGGTCTTGTAGTCCAGCGCCGAGAAGCTGTCGTCAAACAGATAGATCTGCGGGTGCTTGGCAATGGCGCGGGCAATCGAAAGCCGCTGCTTCTGCCCGCCGGAGACGTTGCTGCCGCCCTGGGCAATCGGGCTGTCGAAGCCCTCGGGCTTGGCGGAGATGAACTCCGTGGCCTGGGCGATCTCGGCGGCCTGCGCTGCGTCGGCGTCGGTGATGTGATCGCCGCCGAACTTCAGGTTGGATGTGATCGTGCCGCTGAACAGCACGCCCTTTTGCGGCACATAGCCCAGCTCGTCGTGCAGCTGCGCCTGGGTCATCTCGCGCACGTCAACGCCGTCGATCGTCACGCTGCCCTCGGTCACATCGTAGAACCGCGGGATCAGGTTGAGCAGCGTAGATTTGCCGCAGCCTGTGGAGCCAATGATGGCCGTTGTCTCGCCGGGTCTGGCCGTGAAGCTGATGTGCTCGAGCGCGTCCTCGTCGGAGCCGGGATAGCGGAAGCTGACGTCATGGAACGCCACAACGCCGTGGGTGCCGTCCGCGGGCAGTGCCTTGGGCACAGCGGGGTCATGGATGGTCGAGGGGGTCTTGATGACCTCGTCAATGCGGTCCGCAGCCACACCGGCGCGGGGCAGCATGACGGCGACCATCGAGAGCATGAGGAACGACATGACGATCTGCATCGTGTAGGTGATGAACGCGATCATCTCACCCACCTGCATGTTGCCCAGATCCATCGCCTTGCCGCCGAACCAGACGATGAGCAGGCTCGTGCCGTTCATGATGAGCGTCATAAACGGCATCATGGCGACCATTGTGCGGTTGGTGAACAGCTGGGTCTTCATCAGGTCGGTGTTGGCCCTGTCAAAGCGCTTTTCCTCAAATGCCTCGCGGCTGAACGCGCGGATGGGCATAATGCCGGTCAGGATTTCGCGGCTGACAAGGTTCAGCCGGTCCACCAGGACTTGCATCTGCTTGAATTTCGGCATGGCTACGTTCATCAAAACGGCGATGAGCGCCAGCAGTGCGGCCACGGCCACAAAGATGATCCATTCCAGCCCCGTGTTGCCGCTGGCAACGTGCATAATGCCGCCGATGCCCAAAATGGGCGCGTAGGCCACCATGCGCAGCAGGATCACGCAGACGAACTGCACCTGCTGGATGTCGTTCGTGGTGCGGGTAATCAGCGAAGCAGTGGAAAATTTTTCGATTTCGGCGTTGGAGTAGCCGACGACGGTCCTGAACACGTCGCGGCGCAGGTCACGGCCAATGGCGGCGGAGACGCGGGACGCGATAAAGCCTACGGCGACGGCCACGGCAACCATGAGCAGCGTTAAAGCCAGCATCTGACCGCCCGTGCGCAGCAGATAGGACATTTGCACGTCATGGGCAATGCCCTGAGCGTCATATTCCAGCGCGACGAGCAGCATGGCCTGGCTGGACAGGCTGTCGGCGACGGTCTCGTCCAGCTGGGCGAGACCGTCCGTCAGTTGGCTCTGCAGCATTTCCCGTGCGCCGGGGGCCTGGGACGCGGCGGCCAGCTGCGTGGCGACGGCGTCGAGGTCATAGGCCGTGGGGGCCACGGTGTCGGTGGTACCGGCGGCAGTGGCGGCATTCTTCGCCGCGGCCATGTACAGCACAACGTCCGGCGTTGTGAACGCATTTTCCAGCGCGGCGGTGTCCGCGTCCGGGTTCAGTGTGCGCATACCGTCCGCGTCGGGGTCGGAGTAGGCTTCGTCCGCCAGTGCGGCGTCGTCCTCGGACATGAGCAGCTCGAGCGCCTGCAGCGTTGTGCTGCGGACGGTGTCGGGCACGGGACTTTCAATGCCGCCCTGCTGGATGCCGGTGTCCACAATTTTGCTTGTGTAGTCGGGCAGACTTAAATCGCAGTATGCCTGCACGATGAGCAGCGCAACGACGGCCAGGCAGGCCGCCCAGTGCCGCCCCAGCTGCTTAAAAATTTTCGTCATGCGGGGGTTCTCCTTTCAAATCGGTTTTCATAGCGGCGTTCTCGGCCTCGATGGCGGCGAGCAGAGCGTCCTTTACGGCGTTGGCCTGCGCCAGCTGCTCCGGGGTCAGCCGCGCCATGATGCGGGCAAAGTAGTCGTTCATGGCCTGCTCATTGGCTTTGCGGGCGCGCTCCCCTGCCGGAGTGATGCGCACCAGCGTCTTGCGGCGGTCCTTGGGGTCTGTCTCGCGGACGATGTGGCCGTCCTGCTCCATCTGACGCAGCCCGCGGGAAATCGCCGGCATAGGCTGGTGCATCTGCCGCGCAATGTCCGAGACATAGATCGCGCCATCGCGGCCGTGCTGCTCAATGAGATTGTACAGACTTTGCAGCATGCCATAGCGGCATTTGGGCTGCCCGGCCAGTGCCATGCGCATCCCGCGCCTGGACAGTGTGTGCAGCCGCGCCACAAAGCGGAACACCCCGCTCAGATAAGGGGTTTCAGTGCCCATTGGTGAACACCTCCTGTTAATAGTTGACTTATGTTAATTATTAAAGCACGATAATAATACACCCTCCTGCACCGCGGTGCAAGAGGGTGTAAGGAAGTTTTAAGATTTGTTCATAAAGTGGGGAGGCTTTAGGCTTATTCCTTCACACACGCAAGATTGCTCAGCGTCACACCCTTGCACAGCCCCAGCGGCAGGGCGACGGACGGCTTGGTGATGGTAATATCCTTAAAGACAATGTCCTCGACCTCATAGCCCGGCTTGTCAAAGCCCGCGATCTCGATCGGGGCGGCATCGTGCCGGCTGCGGTCATGGTCCAGCACCTCGGCGGTCAGGGTCAGACGCTCAAAGAAGCAGTGCTCGAGCTTCGGCGGGGCACCGGCGGGCAGACCGTCGTCATTGTACGGTACGCTGTGCAGCATGACGCGGGGCGTGATGCAGTCCCGCACGGTCACGCCGCGCACATAGCCGCCGCGCTTGGGCGTGGTCTTGATCTCAATGCCGGACAGCGAGTTTGCCAGATCGCAGTCCCAGATCTGCACGTCCTCCACGCCGCCGCTCATCTCGCTGCCGATGCAGATGCCGTGGCCGCAGTCGCTGCGGCAGTCAAACACCCGGATATGCGCGCAGGGACGGTTGATTTCGTTGCCCTCGGGGTTCTTGCCGCTCTTGATGGCGACAGCGTCGTCCCCCGTGGAGAACTCCGACGCAAACAGCGTGCAGTTCGTCGAGGAGTCAGGGTCCCAGCCGTCGCCGTTCCAGACGCCCTCGGACACAAAGGTGCAGTGGTCGGTCTGGATGTCGTCGCAGTAGATCATGTGGACGTTCCAGGACGGGCCGTTTTTCAGCGTGATACCGCTGATCCAGACGTTCTCACAGTTGCTTAAATTGATAAGTCGCGGGCGGACGCGGCCCGGGATCGTGTCGCTGTTCTCGCAGCTTTCGACGAGTTCCCGGTTGTCGTCCAGAAAGCTCTTGATGCGGGCGCGCTCGTCCTCGATGATTTTGCGGGCCAGCTCCTGCCCGCCGCCGCAGATCGTGCCCCTGCCGCGGATGATGATATTGTGGCAGTTCGGGCCGGTCTTGTGGTTCATGTCGCCCGCGTTCAAAAGGCTTGAGTAGCAGCGCATCTCGGTGCCCTCAAACCGGCTGGGGATGCGGGGCGAATAGTCGTGAATGTTCGTTGTGCCCTGCAGGACCGCGCCCTTGGCCAGATAAATTTCCAGATCGCTGTGCAGCCGCAGTGCGCCGGTCAGGAAATCGCCCGCCGGCACGTACAGAATATCGTCCGCGCCGCAGTCGTTGATGGCCCGCTGTAAATTGTCGGTGTTCAGGATATGGCCGTCGCCCTTGCAGAAGTAGGGCGCGGCGGTAATGTCGATGCGGCGTTTTTCCCTGCCGAACTGCAGCGTGGCCGAGCCAATGCAGTAGCTGCCGCTGACCACGTCCACCCGGAAGGCACTGCCGTAGCTCAGCCCCTCTATCGTAAAATGGGTGCGGTCTGTGCGGCCAATGGCCTCGCCGTTCAGGGAGACCGTGTATTCCGCCCCGCTGGGCGCGGCGGCGGGTTTATCCCAGTACAGCACCGCGTAATCTTCGGTGCAGCGTATATTCAAATTGCCTTGTTTCATGGTGACGTCCTTTGGTTATGGAGAGTTTGCTCTTTCTTACATATTGTACCACAGTGTGCGCGTTTATCCAAGACTTGGGGGTGACAAAATACGCGGGCTGAAATGCTGCAGGTTTTTACACTTTGCAAGGTTGACATTTATAATCACATCTGCATAGTGGGGATATAGAGAAGTAGGGGCC
>OFMI01001549.1_pt1 | contig 14121 bp, 10 predicted proteins | sample 1541741 | NCBI WGS metagenome assembly OFMI01 (sample SAMN04209219, study PRJEB22552) | human gut metagenome | biome: gut; material: feces | host: Homo sapiens | place: USA: Oklahoma | reverse complement strand
AAGAATCCTTAAAGGAGCGTTTTGAACAGTTTGACAAAACTGCAGAATATAACCAGATGAAAGTTCTTCTGGCTATGCAGAAAAACCGCGTCAGCGAGGAGTGCTTCGGCTCTTCTTCAGGTTACGGCTACAACGATTACGGCCGTGATACTCTGGAAAAGGTTTATGCGGATACATTCCACACAGAAGCATGTCTGGTGCGTCCGCAGATTGCATGTGGAACGCATGCCCTGGCCATTGCTCTTTTTGGAAACCTGCGTCCAGGCGACGAAATGCTGGCACCAGCCGGAAAGCCATATGATACTCTTGAAGAGGTGATCGGTATCCGTCCATCCAGGGGCTCCCTGGCAGAATACGGAGTAACTTATCGTCAGGTGGATCTTCTTGAGGATGGAACTTTCGATTATGAAAACATCCGCAAAGCAATCAATGAGAAAACAAAACTGGTTGAGATTCAGCGTTCCAAAGGCTATATGACACGCCCCTCTTTTTCAGTAAAGCAGATTGGTGAGCTGATCGCATTTGTAAAGAGCATTAAGCCTGATGTGATCTGTATGGTAGACAATTGCTACGGCGAATTTGTTGACACGATTGAGCCCAGTGATGTTGGTGCAGATATGGTGGTTGGTTCTTTGATCAAAAACCCGGGCGGCGGACTTGCTCCAATTGGCGGTTACATTGCGGGAACCAAAGAGTGCGTGGAAAATGCTTCTTACCGTATGACCTGTCCGGGACTTGGTGCTGAGGTGGGAGCTTCACTTGGCGTAAACCGCTCCTTCTATCAGGGATTTTTCCTTGCACCGATGGTGACAAAGGGTGCGTTAAAGGGCGCTGTTTTTGCAGCCAATATTTATGAAAAGCTTGGATTTGATGTGGTTCCAAATTCCACAGAGCCAAGGCAGGATATTATTCAGGCAGTGACTTTAAAAAGTCCGGAGCGTCTGATCGCATTCTGTAAGGGAATTCAGGCTGCTGCCCCGGTTGACAGTTATGTTGATCCGGAGCCATGGGATATGCCAGGTTATGACAGTCAGGTCATTATGGCGGCCGGCGCATTTGTACAGGGCTCTTCTATTGAGCTTTCCGCAGATGGACCTGTGAAAGAGCCGTATGCCGTATATTTCCAGGGAGGACTTACCTGGGAGCATGCAAAACTAGGTGTTATGATGTCCTTGCAGAAACTTGTGGAGCAGGATTTGGTAAAATTACCGTGAAATTATGAAAAACATGAATTTTCGTGCAATGCTAGGCGTGTAACAGGGAGGCGCTGAACCGTTACCATAAGTTCTTTAAAACAGATGTAAAAAACGGGAGTTTATATGGAGAAAAAACGTGTTATCGTTACAGGCGGCGGGGCGTCCGGGCTGATGGCTGCCATTGCAGCTGCAGAAAACGGGGCCGCTGTAACCATATTGGAACAAAATGAAAAACCAGGCAAAAAGATCTGCGCTACAGGAAACGGCAAATGTAATTTTACCAATATCCAGGTGTCGTCTGATGCATATCGAAGCGAAAATCCAGGATTTGAACAGGCAGTTCTGAAACAGTTTCCGGTAGAAGACACGGTGAAATTTTTTACCAGGCTTGGAATTTATCCTGTGAATAAAAACGGCGGCTATCTCTATCCGCGTAGTGGACAGGCAGCAAGTGTTGCTGAGGTATTGTGTATGGAAGCGCGGAATCTTGGGGTAAAGATCAAGACCAACCAAAAAGTACAACGTGTTTTTAAGGAACAGGATATCTGGAAGGTTCAGGTAGAAGGCTGGATATACGAGGGTGAGGCAGTTATTCTTGCCAATGGTTCTAAAGCTTCTGCAATTTCCGGTTCCGATGGCAGCGGTTATGAGCTTGCCGCAGCACTGGGACACAGACTTATAGAGCCTCTCCCGGCTTTAACTGCACTGAAATGCAGGAATACAGGCTTTTCCGGTTGGGCAGGTGTCCGCACAGAAGGCAGAATTATGCTGCTTGTGGATGGGAAAAAAATCACAGAGGAAACAGGAGAACTACAGCTTACTGATTATGGCGTATCTGGAATTCCGGTGTTTCAGGTCAGCCGATACGGAATCCGTGCACTGAAACAGGGAAAAAATGTGACTCTGATTTTAAATTTTCTGCCAGAATTTTCCCGGGAACAGTTGAAAGCTTTTCTGAAAATACGAAAGGAAAACTGCCCCTATAAAGGAAAAAAAGACTTTTTGACCGGACTTTTCCCGGATAAGCTTGCAAAAGTGCTTTTGTCAGCAAATGATCTGGAAGAAGCAATCAGCAGCTATCCGCTTAAAGTGACTGGTTATCAGTCTTTTGAACAGGCACAGGTGTGCTCTGGCGGCGTTGATACTACGCAGGTTAACGCCCGGACCTTGGAATCCACACGAAATTCAGGCCTATATTTCGCAGGAGAACTATTGGACATTGATGGGAAATGTGGCGGTTACAATCTGCAGTGGGCCTGGTCCAGCGGTTATGTTGCAGGAGTGAATGCCAGTAAATGTCAGAGCGTGTTTGAAAAAGGAGAATAACATGATTCGAATTACCCAGCTGAAACTTTCAATCAATCATACCCCGGAAGAGTTAAACCAAAAGATCCGTAAGGAGCTTCGTCTGAAAAATGACTGCTTTACTTACGAAATAGTGAAGCAGTCACTGGATTGCCGTCATAAAGAGGATAAAAAATTTGTTTATACGGTAGATTTGTCTTTGCAGGATAAGAACCAGGAAAGTAAGATACTACGAAAAGTTCACAATAATAACATTATGTTAACTCAGAAAAAAGAATATACATTTCCATCTCCTGGTGAAGAGAAACTGAAATATCCGCCGGTTATTGTAGGAAGCGGACCTGCCGGGATTTTTTGTGCCTGGTATCTGGCGAAGGCTGGTTATCGCCCCCTGGTTCTGGAACGGGGAGAGGAAGCGCATGTCCGTCAGAAGACTGTCGAGAATTTCTGGAAAAATGGCGTACTGGATCCGGATTCCAATGTGCAGTTTGGTGAAGGTGGTGCTGGTACTTTTTCCGACGGAAAACTAAATACTCTGGTAAAGGATCCTTCAGGAAGAAATCATGAAGTACTGAAGCGTTTCGTGCAGGCGGGTGCACCGTCGGAAATTATCTATCAGCAGAAACCACATCTTGGTACAGACGTGCTGGTTGGCGTGGTGGAGACTCTTCGCCATGAAATTGAGGAAATGGGCGGCAAATTCCAGTTTCGTTCCAAAGTGACAGATCTTTTTTTTGAAAACAGTCAGTTAAAAGAAATTGAGATAAATGGGGAAAAAAGGATTCCGGCCCAGGTATGTGTGCTGGCAGTTGGACACAGCGCAAGAGATTCTTTTTCCATGTTTGAGAGAAAAGGAATTTATATGGAACCAAAATCTTTTGCAGTAGGTGTACGTGTGGAACATCCACAGTCCATGATCAATCTGGCTCTTTATGGGGAAGAGGAAAATGAGAAACTTGGAGCAGCTGCTTATAAAGTTACCCACACATGTGAAAATGGCCGTGGTGTTTATTCCTTTTGCATGTGTCCGGGAGGTTATGTGGTGAACGCTTCTTCGGAACCGGAGATGCTTGCTGTAAATGGTATGAGCTATCAGGCCAGAGACAGTCGCAATGCAAACAGTGCACTGATCGTATCGGTGACTCCGGCTGATTTTCCGGAAGAGGGTCCACTGGGCGGTGTAGCATTTCAGCGCAGTCTGGAACGCGCAGCGTGGAAAGCTGGAAATGGTAAGGTTCCGGTACAGTTGTTTGAAGATTATCAGAATCATAAGCCGAGTACAAGACTTAAAGATGTAGAACCTTGTATCAAGGGTGCCTGTGTTCCGGGTGATGTGCGCAGTATTTTTCAAAAAGAGATCGGTGATTCCATAGAAGAGGGTGTTCTTGCTTTTGGGAAAAAAATCAAAGGCTTTGACCGACCTGATGCAGTGCTGTCCGGCGTGGAAAGCAGAACATCATCTCCGGTGCGTATTGTCCGTGATAAGGATTCCCTGGAAGCAAACTATGAGGGGATTTACCCCTGTGGGGAAGGGGCTGGATATGCAGGCGGGATTACTTCTGCTGCTATGGATGGTATAAAAGTAGCGGAAGCTGTTTCTAAAAAGTTTAGAAATTTTTAGGAGAGAGTGTACATCTCTCCTTTTTTATGCTAAAATGAGTCTGCATTGTGAAACACAGTGCTGGGGAAACTGTCTTTGTGTCTCGGGGAATAAGAAGAATCTGCTTATTATGGCATGAAGAACAGTCCCATTACTGTTCATTGGCAAAGCTGCGCGAAGTATGCTTTGGGTATGGTGTGAGCAGTATCCTGTCAGTCCTGGAGAACTGCAGGTGAAAGATATGAATGAAATGAAACAGACCATCAGAGAACTGCCGGAGTCGTCACGTCCTTATGAGAAATGTCTGCAGTGGGGACCATCCGTGCTCAGCGACAGCGAGCTTCTGGCAGTGATCCTGAGAAGTGGTGTACAAGGCTGCAATTCTCTTGTACTCGCCAATCAAATCTTAAGTCTTACGAAAGATACCTCCTATCCGGGACTTCTGGGACTTTTACATATGTCCATTCCGGATCTGATGAAGGTGAACGGAATCGGGAAAGTCAAGGCCGTCCAGCTGAAATGTATCGGGGAGCTTTCCAAGCGGATGGCGTCTGCTGTTGCCAGACCAAGACTTTCTTTTAACGAACCCATCACGATAGCAAAATACTATATGGAACGTCTCAGGCACGAAGAGCAGGAAGTATTGATTCTTATGCTGCTGGATGGAAAAAACCATTTTCTTGGTGAGCAGATGCTTTCCCGGGGAACTGTGAACTCGACTCTGATCACTCCCAGGGAGGTTTTTATGGAAGCATTGAAGTTTCATGCTGTATGTGTGATTCTGGTTCATAACCATCCAAGCGGAGATCCTACTCCCAGTGAATGTGATAAGAAAATTACAGAGCGTATTTACCAGTCCGGGGAGATTCTTGGGGTGAAACTTCTGGATCACGTTGTGATCGGTGACCAGAGATACATTAGCTTTAAAGAACAGGGAATGATGCCGGAGGAATGATCCGCCGGAAGTGCTGACGCCGTCTGTAAACCAGTGGCGGGCATCTGTTTTTGCAGGCATAGTAATGATGAAGGGACAGATATATGCTGTTTGAAAAAACATATGGAATAGACCTTGGAAGCAGTTCCGTCAAGGTCTATTCCATGATTCGAAATAAAAGCTACATTGAGAAGAACATGATTGCGGCCAAGGGCCGCAAAATCATAGCCGTGGGCAACGAAGCGTATGAAATGTTTGAGAAAGCACCCTCTGATATTTCCGTAAGTTCGCCGATGGCTTTTGGTATGATAGCCAATCTGGAACTGCAGGAAATTGTACTTTACAGTATGATGAAAAAAATTGATAAAATTCTGGGGATAGGCTCTGTCATGTACTTTGCAGTTCCTCTGGACATGACTGCTATTGAAAAAAGAGCTTATTATCAGGTGGCGAATGGACATTGGCTGCGGAAGAACAGGGTTTACATGGTAGAGGCTCCTATTGCAGATGCCATAGCTATGGGTGTGGATCTGAAGAACAATGCAGGAAGCATGATCGTAAATATTGGTGCCCAGAGTACGAATTTTTCCATTATTACGGGAGGCCGTATTATCATAAACAAGAAGATTCCAATTGGCGGACGTCAGATGAATGAGGCAGTGTGCAGCGAAGTACGCAAGCGTTATAATCTTCAGATCGGCACCCGTACCGGGAAGCGGCTGAAGCTGGTAATGGGACGGCTTGCAGACCAGCACAAGCAGGCCCGTAAGGTTGTAGGAATTGACAGTGTTTCCGGTCTTCCCAGGGAAGAGGTTATCTCTGCATATGTGGTCAATGCGGGAATCATGAACTGTGTCAATGAGATCGGTGCCCAGATGAAAGTTTTTCTGGAACGTATCCCGCCGCAGATCTCCTACCACATTGCGAAAGAAGGCATTTTTCTTACCGGAGGGAGCACCAGAATCCCTCATATTGATACATATCTGGCAAGTTATACAGGCTATTCTTTTAACCTGTCAGATCTTTACGAAACTTCAGCTGTAAAAGGTCTGGAGAAGATCATCCACGACAGAGAACTTCGTAAATGGGCTCAGCCCATCACACAAAGAAAATTATAGTAACTGTGAAGGTACTGAACAGTTATAAATCATAAATTTTTAGGGGTGCCATTTTATGAAAAACCTTAAGAAAAAATTTCGATTTCGCATAAATCTGAAAAGTAAACATTTGCTGGCGATTATGACACTTTTCTGTCTGAGCTGTATTGTTGCTACATTTGCTTCAGGAATTTCCACAGCTCCTTTGCAGGAAACAGCAGGAATTGTCATAGTTCCTTTTGAAAAAAGCATTGAAAAGATCGGCAGTATGGTCCGTTCCGTCAGGGACAGCTTCAAGGACAAACAGGATCTGCTTTTTGAAAATGAAGAGCTGAAGGCAGAACTGGACAGCCTGACCACACAAAATAACAAACTGATCCAGGATCAGGGGGAATATCAGAGACTGAAAGAGCTTTACAATCTGGATCAGACCTATGAGGACTATCCGAAGGTAGCTGCGACTATCATTTCCAAAGATCCTGGAAACTGGTACGATACCTTTATGATCAACAAAGGTTCTGATGATGGGATAAGGGTCGATAATAATGTGATCGCAGGCAAGGGGCTTGTTGGAATTGTCACAGAAGTTGGTTCCTCCTGGGCTACTGTCCGTTCCATTATTGATGACAACAGCAGTGTAAGTGCCATGACAGTAAGCACTTCTGATAACTGTATTGTAAACGGAGACCTGGAACTGATTGATGAAGGAAAGCTTCGCTTTGAGCAGCTTTATGATCAAGAGAACAAGGTGACTGTCGGGGAACGTATTGTCACTTCCAATATCAGTGAGAAATTTGTAGAAGGATTGTTTATCGGCTATGTAAGCGAAGTGCAGGTAGACAGCAATAACCTGACTAAGACAGGAACCATTGTAACACCTGTGGATTTCCTTCATTTGAAAGATGTATTTGTTATTACTGTGAATAAGCAGGATCTGGTAGACGGAACAGCGCAGGTGGAAGGTAATTCTGACAGCGGCAGTTCTGACAGTACCTCTGGCGACAGCAGTCAGGAGAGTAGCGGCAATACTGACGGCAGTGCAGCAGACGGACAGGAGGGCGCAGATGAAGGGTAAGATTGTCTATTTTCTTACGATTGTAATATGTTTTCTTCTGCAGTGTACGGTTATGAATCTGATCTCTATTGGCTCTGTAACGCCTAATCTGATGCTGGTTTTCTGTGTATCCATGGGACTTATGCGTGGGCGCAAAAGCGGCCTTTGGGCAGGCTTTTTTTCAGGGCTTTTTGTGGATCTGTTCTTTGGATCGGTATTTGGATTTTATGCTCTAATCTATATGTATATCGGTTATTTAAGTGGATATGCGCACAGGATTTATTACGATGATGATGTGAAGGTCCCCATGTTTCTGACTGCAATTGCAGATCTTTTATATAATCTGTCTGTTTATGGGCTGCAGTTCCTTCTAAGAGGCAGACTGGGACTTGGGACTTATCTGTACAGGATCATTATCCCGGAAATGTTTTACACGGTATTTATTACCTTGATTGTATACCGGATTTTCCGTTACATTAACTATCACTACATGAACATAACCAGGAAAGAAAGTGAGTCAATTTGGGTACTAAAATAAAACGAATTTTCAAGAAAATCAGTTTAAAACGAACAACAGTCCTGATCTTGGTATTTGTGATAATGTCTGTTGTTCTGGTGCGTAGATTATTTGATCTGCAGATTATTCAGGGTGAGGATTATATCAGCAAATTCCAGGCCAGGACAACCAAGGAGCGTGTGATCAAGAGCACCCGCGGAAATATTCTGGATAGAAACGGAGACATTCTTGCATCTAATGTGCTTTCTTATTCTCTGACGCTGGAGGATAATGGAACTTACACTTCTACAAGGGAGAAGAATCTTACATTAAATGGTGTAGCCTATCAGGTGCTTCAGATTCTTCACAGCAATGGAGATGATATTACCCATTCCTTCCATATTGTGGTAGATAAGAATGGAGAGTATACTTTTGATGTTGCTGAGGGTTTTACCCTGAATCGTTTCCGTGCGGATATTTATGGACAGGCATTGATCGATGATCTAAAAGATGAACAGAAGACGGCGACTGCCGATCAGATGATGGAGTTTCTCACTGGTTCTGAGAAATTTTCTATTGTTCTTAGCGGTGATCGTGCTTATACAGAGGATGAACTGACTTCTCATGGTCTGCCTCTTACTTTGACCAAGCAGGAAATGCTTGATATTGCAACTATCCGCTACGAACTGAATACCAACAGTTTTAAGAAATATATGCAGGTTACCATTGCTACCAATGTCAGCGAGAAGTCGGTAGCTGCGATCATGGAGAATAAGACCGGACTGCAGGGAATTGATGTGGTTGAGGATTCCATCCGCCAGTATATTGATGATGAAAGCATGGCGCCAATCCTTGGCTATACTGGTAAGGCTTCCTCTGAGGAGCTGACAGAGCTTCGGAAACAGAATCCGGATTATTCCAATGATGCGATCGTAGGTAAAGCTGGAATTGAGCAGTATATGGAACTTACCCTTCAGGGAACAGACGGCAAGGAGACGGTTTCTGTTGATAACCTTGGAAAGGTTCTGAAAATTGATGAGGATACCAAAGTAGAGCCGGTTGCGGGAGATGATGTGCAGCTTACTATTGATACTGACTGGCAATCGGCAATCTATCAGATCCTCAAACAGCGTGTGGCTGGTGTTCTTCTGACGAAAATTGATGCGGCAAAGACTTTTGATTACACGTATGTCACAGATGCCAGTCAGATCCGTATTCCTATTTATGATGTATACTATGCCCTGATTTCCAACAGTGTGATTGACATTACCAAATTCAGTAATGAGGATGCCTCTGACATAGAAAAAAATTTATATGCCAAATTTCAACAAAAGCAGCAGAGAGTTTTTGATACAATAAGCACGAAGCTGAATGGCTCAAACCCGCCAGCCTATAAGGATGAAGATGAAGAAACACAGGAATATCTGTCTTACATCTGTAATGACCTTCTTAGAGACACGCTTGGAATTATTTCCAAAGATGCCATCGATACATCAGATGCTACTTACAAGGCCTGGACAACAGATGAAACTATCAGCCTGAAGGATTATCTGACTTATGCCACAAGCCAGGGCTGGATCGACATCAGCAGCTTTTCACCGGAAGGAGAGTATCTGGATTCTGAGGAAATTTATCAGGCACTGACAGAATATATTATTGACTATCTCAGTACGGATACTGGATTTTCCAAGCTCCTTTACAAATATATGCTGCAGGAAGATACAATTTCCGGACAGGAAATCTGCCTGGTGCTTTATGAGCAGGGAGTCCTTGACAAAAATGATGATGATTATGAGAATCTGGCTTCCGGAGCAATGGGAGCTTATGATTTTATGATCAATAAGATATACACTCTGGAGATAGAGCCTGCACAGCTGGCATTAATGCCATGCTCAGCGTCCGCTGTGGTTGTAGATGTAAAGACTGGAGATGTGGTTGCACTTGTTTCCTATCCCGGATATGACAATAATCGTCTGACCAACGATATGGATACAGATTATTATGCAAAACTGGCACTTGACCAGTCCAGTCCGTTCTTCAATAAAGCGACCCAGCAAACCACTGCACCAGGTTCCACTTTAAAGCTTCTTTCAACAATTGCAGGAATGGAAGAGGGAATTATTGACGAAGGTACATATATTGAATGTACTGGAACTTTTGACTATGTAGATCCGCCTATTAATTGCTGGTATAAGAATGGTCATGGAAGTCTGGATATCCGTACTGCAATCGAGCAGTCCTGTAACTATTTCTTTAACATGATCGGTTTTCAGCTAGGAAAAGTTGGGGATAATGAGTTCTCCGAGGTGCAGAGTCTGAATAAGCTTCAGGAATATGCCTCTTTGATCGGTCTGGACCGAAAGACTGGAATCGAGCTTTCAGAGGCAACTCCGAAGGTTTCCGATGCCAAAGCGGTTCCATCCTATATGGGACAGGGAAATAACCTGTTTACTACATCAGAACTGGCTCGTTATGCTACTGTAATGGCTACTTCAGGCAATGTATTTAAACTGACTCTTCTGGACAAAGTAATGGATCCGAAGGGTGAGGTGATCCAGGAGTATGAGCCGGAAATTGAGGATGTGGTAAATATTTCTTCAAATATCTGGGATGTGATCCATGATGGTATGCGTCGTGTGATCCAGACTCATTCCCAGTTTGATGGTCTTGGAGTAGAAGTGGCAGGTAAAACCGGTACAGCAGAGCTGGATCTTCGCCATCCAAACCATGGTCTGTTTATCGGTTATGCGCCGGCCTCTGATCCGGAGTATGCGGTGGCAATCCGTATTGCCAATGGATACAGCTCCGGTAATGCATGTCTGATTGCTAATGATATTTTTAAATATATGTACAATCTTGCAGATAAAGATTCTATTCTCACAGGTATTGCTTCTACAGATACCAGTGATACATCGAATGACTAAAAACGATTTTGCTGCTGTTCATAGTCTGATCAGCAGTACTGGATATGCCTGCCGGGAGTGTTCCGGCAGGCATATCCATAAGAGAAATACCAGGATTTTGGAACATTTTGTTTAGGAGGAATCAGAAGAAATGGGTGAAGTCATTGTCATTACATCCGGAAAAGGCGGTGTAGGAAAAACCACTACAGTTGCCAATATAGGAACTGGTCTGGCTATGATGGGAAAGAAAACCGTGGTTGTGGATACGGATATTGGTCTTCGTAATCTGGATGTTGTGCTTGGGTTGGAGAACCGGATCGTATATAATCTGGTAGATGTGGTGAATGGAAGCTGCCGTCTGAAACAGGCTCTGATCAAAGACAAGCGCCATCCGGAGCTCTATCTGCTGCCATCTGCGCAAACTAAGGATAAAACCGCCGTATCACCGGAACAGATGATCAAACTGACGGATGATCTGCGAGAAGAGTTTGATTATATATTGCTGGATTGTCCGGCTGGAATTGAGCAGGGATTTAAGAATGCCATTGCAGGTGCAGATAAAGCTCTTGTAGTGACGACCCCGGAGGTATCCGCAATTCGCGATGCGGATCGTATCATTGGTCTTCTGGAAGCAAATGATCTGCGGGATATCCATCTGATCATCAACCGTCTTCGTCCTGACATGATCGCCAGGGGAGATATGATGTCTGTGGATGATGTGACAGAGATTCTGGCTGTAGATCTGATTGGAACTCTTTTAGATGACGAGCAGATTGTGATAGCAACCAATCAGGGAGAGCCTCTTTCTGGTAAAAATTCTCAGGCAGAGGAGGAATACCGGAATATTTGTAAACGGCTTATGGGCGAGGAAGTTCCCTTTGCAGAACTCAGACAGAAGAAAGGTATGTTTTCAAGACTGTTTAAAAGACATTGATATTCAGGTAATAATTAGTTACGCAAAATAGCATGTTGGTTGTTTGTAATAATGTTATGTCAACTAATGCTCTGAAATGGAGGGATTTTGCATGAAGACCTTTTTAAATGAAAGAAGGCGTTCAGCAGGATATGCTCGCGACAGGATGAAACTTCTTCTTATCTCAGAACGCATAGAATGCTCTCCACAGATGATGAAAATGTTAAAAAGCGATCTGGTACATACAGTAAAGAAGTATGTGACCATAGAGGAAACTAAAGTGAAAATACAGATATCACAGGAACCGCCTGTCTTAATGGCGTATATCCCTGTGTTGACGAAAAAGGACAGATAAATTTATGATTAAACAGTATAAGCTACGTTTTTACAATTTTAAACTAGTGATCCTTCTGACTGCGATCAGTCTGTTTGGAGTGCAGCTGGTAGCAAGTGCGTCTCCAGATCTTCGAAACAAACAGCTTTTGGGCGTTGTGATGGGGCTTGTGTTGCTGGTGATCTTATCGTTAATGGATTATTCCTGGATATTGAATTTCCAGTGGATCATGTATGGTTTTAATCTGCTTATGCTTATTGGTGTACGATTGTTCGGAAGTGAGGCTGGAGGTGCGTCCAGATGGCTGGATATCGGTGGTTTCCGTTTTCAGCCTACCGAGCTTTCCAAGGTTATTATTATTCTGTTTTTTGCCAAGTTTTTTATGGACCATGAAGATGATATCAATACTTTCAGGGTGTTGGCAGAATCAGTGCTCCTTCTGGCTGTTCCATTGGCTCTTATTTATGCACAACCGGATATGAAAAATACCATTACGGTAACCATTATTTTCTGTATTCTGCTGTATATAGCAGGACTGAGCTACAAGATCATCGGAGGTGCGATCCTGATCGCGGTTCCCCTTCTGATCATATTTTTGTCTATTGTTGTGCAGCCGGATCAGACTTTGATCAAGGATTATCAGAGAACACGTATTATGTCTTTCCTTTACCCGGAAAACGAGGAATACCAGGAGGATATTGAACAGCAGAATAACTCGAAGACGGCGATTGCCTCCGGAGAACTGGTTGGAAAAAAACTTACCGGGGATGACCAGGTTTCTTCTGTAAATGCCGGAAACTTTGTTGCAGAGAACCAGACCGACTTTATTTTCGCAGTTGCCGGAGAGGAGTATGGATTTATAGGATGTACAACTTTGGTCGTATTATTGCTGTTGATTTCAGTTGAATGTATCAGGATGAGCCTTAGGGCCAAGGATCTGGCCGGGAAGATTATCTGCTGCGGAATTGGCAGTGTGGTAGCTATACAGAGTTTTTTGAATATCTGCGTTGCTACTGGACTGGCACCTAATACTGGTACGCCTCTTCCTTTTGTAAGTTATGGTCTGACTTCCCTGGTCAGCTTGTTTATCGGTATGGGGCTTGTGATGAATGTAGGTCTGCAGAGCAGTACTTATAATAAAGAACTTAAGAGAAAAGAAATTGATAAGAAAGAGGAATATTTATGACAGCCGCAAAAAAGAAGAACTCAAGACGTAAACAGGCAAGATTTCGAAGTTCCAGAAGAAAGAGGATCAGAAATACTGTTCTTTTGCTGTTTCTTTTGGTTGTGCTTGGCGGTACTGGGATCGGTGCAATTTATGTTCTCCGAAATGGAACTGTTTTTGATAAGCTGGAGGAGGCATATGTAGCTTCCAGAGAGTTTTCTGGTGGAATTACAGACTTAGACAGCCTGAGAGCTGATGGTTTTGCTAAGAATTTGTGTGTGGTCGTATCAGATGTTCCGATGGATGGTGTTTCCCTTGGGGAAAACCAGAAAGGACTTCTTCTGGATCTGGATGACAGAAAGGTGCTTTATTCCAAACAGGCACTTCAAAAGGTATACCCGGCAAGTATCACCAAGATCATGACAGCTATGCTGGCACTGAAATATGGAAATATGGATGACGTAGTAACTATTACACAGGAAAATCTGAATCTGGAGGAGGGGTCACAGGTTTGCGGCTTTTGGGCAGGTGATCAGGTGACTATGGATCAGCTTCTTCATTGTCTGCTGGTTTATTCAGGTAATGACGCAGCAGCGGCTATTGCAGAGCATGTGGGTGGTTCTACAGATGGGTTTGTGGAGATGATGAACAGTTATGCCAGGGAACTTGGCTGTACCGGAACTCATTTTACCAATCCTCATGGACTGCAGGATGAAAACCATTATACCACTCCCTATGATATCTATCTGATGCTAAAGGAAGCTTTGAATTATCCAGAGTTTACTCAAATTACACAGTCCGGATCTTATACAGTAGAATATACTCATGCGGACGGAAGCAGTGCAAGTACCACATTACTTGCCACAGACCATTATCTCACAGGAGAAGCTACCCCTCCTAAGAATGTGACTATTCTGGGTGGAAAGACCGGTACTACGGACAATGCAGGTAACTGTCTGGCGTTGCTGAGCCAGAATGCTTATGGAAAGCCGTACATTTCCATTGTAATGGGTGCCTCCACAAAAGACGAGCTTTATGAGCAGATGTCGTCCCTTTTGCAGAATATAAACTAGAGCCTGTTTGAAAAATCATTCCCGCAATCTGCACGCCCCACTTTGCGGTAT
>OFMI01001548.1_pt1 | contig 14136 bp, 14 predicted proteins | sample 1541741 | NCBI WGS metagenome assembly OFMI01 (sample SAMN04209219, study PRJEB22552) | human gut metagenome | biome: gut; material: feces | host: Homo sapiens | place: USA: Oklahoma | reverse complement strand
AAATACCGGTTACCGTGACAGGGCCGCTTGGAGAAAAAGTGTCGTGTTATTACGGTTTTTTAGAAGAGACAAAATCGGCTGTCATGGAAATGGCATCTGCCGCAGGAATCACGCTTGTGACAAAAAAAGATCCATTGCGTGCATCTACCTATGGAGTGGGGGAGATGATTGCAGATGCCCTGAAACGCGGCTGTAAAAATTTCATTATTGGAATTGGAGGAAGCGCAACAAATGATGGTGGAATTGGAATGCTTAAGGCACTTGGCTATCAATTTTCCGATGAAAATGGACAGGATGTCGGCGAAGGCGGACAGGCGCTTGAACGGGTATCTTCTATTATAATAAAAAAAGCTAACCCAATTCTCAAAGAATGTAATTTTCATATTGCCTGTGATGTAACTAATCCACTTTGCGGAAAGAACGGAGCTACCTATATTTATGGTCCGCAAAAAGGTGTCACACCGGAAATAGCAGAAGAACTGGATCAGGCAATGAATCATTATGCTTCTGTTACCTCCAAATTTCTTCATAATGATTATGCATCTGCAGAAGGTGCTGGTGCTGCAGGTGGTCTTGGCTTTGCATTTCTCAGTTATTTAAATGCTACGCTGACTCCTGGAATCGATCTGATTCTTAACGCTGTCGAACTGGAAAAAGAATTAGAAGATACAGATATCACTGTTACCGGCGAGGGACGCCTCGATCACCAGACCGCTATGGGAAAAGCTCCTGTCGGTGTGGCAAGACTTGCAAAAAAATACGACTCCAAAGTCGTTGCTTTTGCCGGAAGCGTCACCCCGGAAGCAACAGCCTGCAATGCGGCCGGAATCGATGCATTCTTCCCGATCGTCCGTGGGATCACAACACTAGCCGAAGCAATGGATCCCAAAAATGCAAAATCAAATATGGCAGCAACTGTAGAACAGGTATTCCGTCTGTTATAGTTTTAACATTATTCACAAATTTCAGAGAGTGTTTTTGTATAGTTTTTACAGAAATACTCTCTTTTCTTTATGATTTTCTTCTTTTCCTACACTGACCATCAACAACACAACGATCTACGACCTGACAGATCTTCATTTCATCTGTAACAATGATTCTTCATCAAATGAAGAGCTTTCACTTGTGAAGGCAGGTTCTTCCGAAACTGTAGAACTTCCTCGATCCAGTGTTTATTCTATCCATGTTTCCGGAAAAGCTGCAAATGGAACATCCTTTTCTAACACATTCTCCGGAACCATTGATAACAGTTCTTCTGTTACCATTTCTCTGGATGACTCTGCAAACCTCTCAGTGATCGCAAATATTGCAGATTAAGTTTTGCCGTAAACAATCCGCCTATGTAGTTTTAAGCAATGACAAATATGCAGGCAACTTCCATAACGCAAATTGCCTACATATTATCCATAAAGGGGCACTTTCCAAACTGAATTGCAAGTGCCCATTCTTCTTTCTTTTTACCGATTGCCAGTCCCAGCATCATTCTAGTTGATTCGCTCATATTTGGTTACCTCTTTACTAATCTTTCCTCTACTCGTTCATTATGTCAGCGTGCTGTCATTTATCTGACAATGCTATTGTACGAAAAAAAGGCATAAATTCTATTGACGCTTTCATCAATACCTATGTACTTTTTTTATGTATTCTTTACATTTTTTCATATACAGTAATGAAGTTTTCAAAATCATTTCAACATGATATTTTTCTGTCAATCTATACTTTTTCAGCAATTGTTTTATTTCATATTTTGAAATCTTTCATTCATATATTGCATTTTTGTGAATCATATACATTTTCCAGTTCTTCTTTTATGCAATCTTCCCCTTGTACCTTTCCACCTTGTCCCTCTCTCCAAATAATGCTACAATTCTTAAATAAGTGGTAATGATACCGTTCTCTTTATCCTGTTAAATGATGGATAAGCATCTGCATCATTCCCGCAACTTCTTTTCCAGAATCGGAGGATGTTTAAAATGAAGTTAGACAAATCACTTGCCTTTCAGGTAGTAAACACGATCAAAGACACCTGCGGACAGGATATCAATTTTATCGATAAGCAGGGAATGATTTTTGCAAGTACCAACGCCGACCGGATTGGTACGTTTCATGCCATCGGTCACAAAGCCGCCCAGACAGAACAGACAATCGAAGTTTTTTCAGATAATGATTTTCCCGGAACACAAAAAGGGATCAATATGCCACTCTATTATCACGGCAGTTTTCTTGCAGTGATCGGAATTACCGGAGAACCGGACCAGATCCGCCAGTACGTCCATCTTGCCAACCGGATTACCCATCTGCTGATCCGTGAAAAAGAGCTGAACCGACTGAGCCGCTCTCTAGAAGATAAAAAACACTTTGTTATCGATGCCCTGATCCGGAATGAAATTGCTGATCCGGATTATCTGGACACCTGCCTTTCAGATCTTCAGGTAAATCCAGGGACAAAGAAACGGCTTCTGATCATCCAGTCATCACCGGATGGACACAACAACTCTTCTTCCCTTGAACAGAAGATCATCGGACTTTTCGGCACGCTTGGTATTACTCTTTATACCTTTTATTATCCAAATGAATATCTTGCCGTGCTGGAAAACTCCGGCAAAGCCGCTCTCTATCAGATACTGGCTGATTTTACCGCAGACTGTGGAGCTTTGCTCTCCATTGCAATCGGAAAGAAATGTCAGCTTTTCCAGCTTTCTCTTTCTTACCAGTCTGCACTCACTGCGCTGAAATACTGCCGGAGTTCGGAAAACGGGATTGCTTTTTTCGATGATATGACACTGGAAATTCTGCTCTCTTCCATCTCGGAGCAGGAAAAAAATGCTTATCTGCAAAAAACGATCTCTGCACTTTCTGATGAAGAAAGAAATCTGCTTCAGACTTACTTTGAAGCAAATATGTCTCTTCTCGGAACCAGCCAGAAGTTGTTTCTTCACAAAAACACAGTGCAGTATAAGTTGAATCATATTTATCAGAAATGCGGGCTGAATCCGCGTGTTTTCAAGGATGCGGTGCTTTTATATCTTGCCGTGCAGTTGTGATATTTTTAAATCCCAGACACGGATTCCTGTGCACATATCTTCCATATCCGTGTACAGTTTTGCCTATATAAGAAAATATTCTTGACAGATAAGTTTACTTACAGATTTTCGTCAAAAAACAGGACAGCCTTTCCTTCACCCTCACACCGGGTATTAAAAAGTCTGTCCTATCTTTTTTTATTCTTTATTTCTCATCAGCTATTCATCATACTTTGCTTCCACGCCATATTTCTTCATCCTCCGCCAGAGCGTCGTCGTACTGATCCCCAGCTCTTTTGCCGCAAGGTTCCGGTTTCCTTGGCACCTTTCCAGAATTTCTGACAGCTCAATACTCCCTGGCTGCCGATTATTTCAATTATATTTAACAATATGCCTTTTTTGCTTCGTCCATTCTCTGGAAAAATTCACTGTAAAATTCTTCCGTCTGATACGGAGTAAGGTAAAATCTCTGCAGTACATCCATGCTGACCGCCTTCGCACTCTCCGGATGTGCTGCGATGTATTCCTGTAACTGAATCAGTAATCCATGCCATCTGACAATATACGTTTCATACTTTTTCAGATCCGGTGTATCAAGCCATTTTTTAACCTTTACTTTCGCCCGGTTCTCTTTCTGACATTCATGTACCTGAAGGAAATAGCGGAAACCATTTTCCTCATAATATCTTCCAAGCGGGAAAAGCCTGCAGATTCCCGGACGAAATGGATGAATCCCACATCTTCCTTCCTCAGTCAGAAAACCACAGCCATCTTCCGCTCCTGCCATCTTCAGATTCGGCAAAATGATTCCGTCTACCACATTCAGTTCAATCTTTCCTGCAAGCAAAGTCTCAAAAGCCGCTCCTGTTCCCCTGCAAATCCGGACAATATCCAACGGATCCAGCACAATCGAGCTTCCCATCCCCGTACAACAGGCGTGGCATCCCTCACAATCGCCACAGTCCGCTTTTACAAGATCATTGCTGGTATATAATTTTCCATCTGAAATTTCTTCCATTGTCACCTGTCTTTTCATATCAATCTCCTTTCCTATACTCCTTCCAGTGTAAATGGTGGGATAAAGCTTTCCTTTGCCGTATCCCCTTCCTGTATAAACGCCTGCATCACACCAAGCGAGATCGCATAGTCCACCAGTTTCTCATACGCATACTCCGGCACTTTTCGGTTCAGCTCCGGATATTTTGCCGCATCCAGACTCTCAAGTGGCGTATACTGGCTCATCAGGCTCATATAAATCCGGTTTCCATAAGTCTCATGCAAATATTTCACCACTCTTTTTCCATCTGCAAGACATCCCGGCAAAAGCAGATGACGCACGATCACGCCACGCTTCATCATTCCGCGCTCATCAAATACCGGCTTCCCTGCCTGTCTTACCATCTCAGCAATAGCCGCCTTCGCAACCTCCGGATAATCCTCCGCCATCGAATATTTTTTCGCATGATCTGTATTTAAATATTTGAAATCCGGCAGGTAAATATCCACCAGACCATCCAGCATTTTCAAAGTTTCCACTCTCTCGTAACCGCCCGTATTATATACAACCGGCAAATACATCCCCTGCTTCTTTGCACTCTGAAGCGCCCGGATGATCTGCGGCACAAAATGCGTCGGCGTCACAAGATTGATATTATTCGCACCTTTCCCCTGCAGTTCCAGAAAGATCTCCGCCAGCCGCTCTTCTGAGATCACTTTGCCAACCTTGCTTCCCGCAATCTCATGGTTCTGACAGAACACACATCTTAAAGTACATCCCGTAAAAAAGACCGTCCCTGATCCTTCCTTTCCGGAAATACAGGGCTCCTCCCACATATGAAGCGCCGCTCTCGCCGCCCGGATCTCCCCTGTCTCTCCGCAAAAACCTGTCTTCCCATTCTCCCTGTCCGCCCCACACATCCGCGGACATAATGTACAGCCACTCATCCTATCGCTTAACCTCTCATCTATCCCTGATTTATTCCTATCAGTATACCGCACTTTTTGAAAAATAGCCACCCAAGTTTTCCTCTTCCAGAGATTGAAAATTCTTTCCCCATCTGCTACAATAAAGTGCAGACAGGCATTTTGCCTCAAGTTTGGAGGAATATACAATGAGTAAAATTGATGAAGTAAGAAGCGCTATGGTCGCAGCCATGAAAGCAAAGGATAAGGACACAAAAGAGACATTATCTGCTCTTCTTGCAGCCCTTAAGAACAAAGCCATCGACAAACGTGCCGATCTTACCGAAGAAGAAGAAGTTCAAGTTATCTTAAAAGAGATCAAACAGACAAAAGAAACTCTGGAGATGACTCCTGCTGATCGTACAGACATTATTGAAGAATGCGAGAAACGTATCGCTGTTCTTGAACAGTATGCTCCGAAGATGATGGACGAAGCTGAGATCAAAGAAGTGATCGCAGGTGTCCTTTCCGGTCTTGGAATTGATGCTCCGACACCAAAGGATAAAGGACGTATCATGAAAGAACTGATGCCGAAAGTAAAAGGAAAAGCTGACGGAAAGCTTGTGAATGATATTCTCACAGGAATGATGGCTTAATAACAGATATTATGAATGCAGGGTTCCGGATTGGTTCCCTGCATTTATATATAGTCGAATATACTCTGTATTGCGTCTGTTACATTAATTACATCTGCCATTTTTACACGATCTATTATTTTATACCCCCTGACTCTCAAGTCTAACATTTTCATTTGTTCACATTGGATATAACCTTTATTTTCATCCATTTCAACATAAATGTGAAGTGGGCTTTCTGTACTCTCTCCTAATATTGGACAGCCAATTATTTCTCCCGACTGATTAAAAAAATTTTTACTTGCAACAAATACAGGATCCTCAATTTTTTCCACTTTTAAAACATCCCCCTGCTGTATCTCCATTTTCTACCACACCTCTCTTCCTTCCGGCTTATCCCATTCATATTCTCCATCAAGATTTAACTTACCACCAAACTTTTCAGCTCTTTCTTCTAATTTTTGATGCCTGAAGGTCTTAACAAGCATAATCATACCATCCGATACTTTTACTTCCAGCATATCATTTATTTCTACATTGGCCTCTTGTAAAATATCTTTTGGAAGTCTGATTCCCTGACTATTTCCCCATGCTTTTACCTGTGTTTGCATAAAATTCACCTCCATATAATGTATATACTTAGTATATACATTATTCTGAAAATAATCAAATATTTTTCTCTCCTAATCACACTCCTCCTCAAAATATGTTATAATTCATAAGCATCAGTCTTTTACAAAATCACAATTACCAAAAGGGGATTTACTTACTATGAATAAAAAAGAAGTTACTGAAATCAAAAAACAATTCACCCCATCCAACTGTGCGATCACCCGTATCTGCGGATGCTATGTAGATGGTGAAAAAGAGAAAAAAACGGAGATGAAAGATGCTTTCCTTTCTCTTCCGGAAGAGGAAATGTTCAAGTATTTTGACATTTTCAGAAAGTCCTTGTCCGGTATGATCGGAAAAAATCTTCTGAATATGGAATTTCCTCTGGAGACCGAATCGGAAGGTGGTACACAGGAATTTCTCCTCAAATTAAGAAACAGCCGGCTTACTGACGACGCTCTTCTGGAAGAATTCTATAATCGTGTCATCGATTCCTATGATTATGCAGAGAACTATCTGATCCTGCTGGTCCATGCAGCCTACGATATTCCGGGAAAATCAACGGACGGAAGTGAAATGTTCGATGCATCCGATGAAGTCTATGATTACATCATGTGTACCTTCTGTCCGGTCAAGCTTTCCAAGCCAGGACTCAGTTATCATGCAGAAGAGAACAGCTTCCATGAGCGTATCCGTGACTGGATCGTAGAGATGCCGGATGCCGGTTTCCTCTTCCCTGCTTTTAATGACCGCAGCACCGATATTCACAATCTACTTTATTATTCAAAAAATGCAGAGAATCTCGGAAACGGTCTGACCGATCTGCTTCTTGGATGTGTTCCGCCACTCACCGCCGGAAATCAGAAGGATACTTTCCGTACACTGATCGAAGAAACGCTCGGTGATGACTGCGATTACGATACAGTCAAAAATATCCACGAAAACTTAAATGAAATGATTGAACAGAATTCTGAAAATCCGGAACCACTCGCCCTTGACAAAGCAGAAGTTAAATACCTCCTTGCCAAAAGCGGTGTCGAAGAAGAAAAGTTGGAAACATTCGATGAACAGTACGATTCCGCTGCCGGAGAGCACAGTACACTCCTTGCCTCCAATATTGCAAACCTCAAAAAATTCGAGATCAAAACTCCGGACATCACCATTCAGGTAAACCCGGAATGCGCAGATCTTGTAGAAACACGTATTATCGATGGTCAGAAATGCCTGGTCATTGTCGTTGACGACCGCGTTGAGATCAACGGAATCAGTGCAAAGACTGCCGTATCCGGAGGACTTCCAAAATCTTCCACCCCTGATGCATCTGATGAATCCAAAAGCGATACACCCGAAAATGAAATGGATGTTCCATTCTAAATGCCTTACATATTATTACAAAAGACATTTTTATTGATTATCTTTCGTAATATTTCCTTATTTCTTTTCAATTTTACAATGTATACGAAAAATGCAGGTAATCCTCTCGACTACCTGCATTATTCTATACGCATTTTTTCATTCTCATTTACTACAATTCCCGTTTTTCATCTTTTCCTAAATCACAGTTCCTCCACCGGTCGTCACAAATCCAACTCTCAGAATCGCTTTCACAAAACTCCACATTCCATTGATTACTGCAGAATTCAGCAGACTGATCGGCACATCCAGAATTCCTGTTCCAAGTAACAGAAGCAAAATCCACATACTATACGGTCGGATCTTCCAGTAAAACTCTGCTACCCTCGGAAAGATCTCAGCAAGAATATTCGATCCGTCAAGGGGCGGAATCGGAATCAGATTGAACACACCAAGTCCAATATTCAGCACTGCTCCATAATAAGTAAGCACATAAAGATAATTCAAAATCAACCCACTCGATCCGTACTTATACAAAAGCCCGTGTAGAATCATACAGACAAACGCAAGCAGGAAATTCATGACTACTCCCGCTGCTGCCACAAGGATCGTATCTCTTTTTTTATTCTTATAATTCCTGGTATTAATCCTTACCGGCTTCGCCCATCCCACATGAAATACAAGCAGACATAACGTTCCCCACACATCCAGATGCTTAAATGGATTCAAGGTCAGTCTTCCATCATATTTTGGTGTCATATCCCCGAGTTTATATGACACATATCCATGTGCAAATTCATGCAGCGAAACAGCAAATAGTGTGGCAGGGGCAACGTAAATGAGTGTCTGAAAAAACTGATACATCGCCCTGGTCAGTCCTGTATTATGAAACAGCATAATATCCTCCCGATTTTCTTAGTAACGTCTATTATAGTCCCAAGAGAAAACGGATTCAAGAAAGATTATGTAAATTTTTTCTAAAGATTGTACAGAAAAAGTCATTATCCCATCCATAGATAATGACTTTTTTATACTATTTATTTTGCTTTTTTATTCTGTCTGTCCATGTAGATCTTTCTCCCCATAAAAATCAGTGCCGACAGAGCAAACAGGATCAGCAGTCCTGTCACCAGAAGCTTCGCTCCTCCTGTCAGCATTCCTCCAACATAAGAATATACAATCGTTGCCGGAAGCTGTCCTACACCAGTTGCCACAAAAAAAGATATAAACGACATCGAAGTAAGTCCTGCTGCATAACTTACAATATCAAACGAAATAAACGGAAGCAAACGACAGATCAGAACTGTATTCTTTCCATATTTTTTAAAAAATGTATCTATCTGCTGCATTCCAGCTTTACTCGTAAGCTTTTCTGCCACATCACGTCCAAGTATTCTTGCAATGAAAAAACATACCGCTGCTCCTGCCATCGCACTGCTCCATGACAGAATAGCTCCCTGCCACCATCCAAAAAGATTCGCATTTGCAAATGTAATCAGAAATGCCGGAAGTGGCGCTGCAATCGACTGAAAAATCATAAGCAAAAATGAAATCAATGCCGCATATGCCCCATAAGATGCTACAAAGTCTCTGACCACTGCAAAGTCTCCACTAGCAAACATCTTAAATACCTGATTCATCACATGTTTTACGGACGGAAATACATAATAACTTCCGATTGATACAATAATCAAAACGATCACTACTATTTTCCCCACCCAAATATTTTTCTTTTTTTCCATACTTTTTACTCCTTATTCCTTATTTTCTTCCAGGTCATCTTTCAGGTAACGCTTTTTCAGGATCATCCCGATTATCGTGACTACAACTGCCAGCACTACTGCTATTCCAATATAAAGCAACCTATTCTCCTTATCCGCAAGGCCTGCTGTACCAACCGTATACATCGCTGTACCAGGTAGCATAAATATCAACGAACCAATTGCATACGTACTAAAACGGATATCTGTAATACCATACGCAAAATTCTGCAGATTAAATGGAAATACCGGAACCAGACGTGTAATCATAAGAACAAATAATTCATTACAGCCAGTATCGTCAAACAACCATTTTTTCAAGATACGGTTTTTTGCAACCACTGGTCCAATACTGTCTTTCAAGAAAAAACGTCCTGCAATAAATGCAAGAACCGCCCCGATCGTTGTTGCCAGAGAACAACAAATCGTACCGATTACTGGTCCAAAGAGAAGTCCTGCCAGTATCGCAAACGTCACTCCTGGAAGCGCAAGCACCACACACCCAACAACTGTCAATACCATATACAATAGAATTGCCAGAGGAAGATTATTCTGCACTATCCGCTTCATAAATTCAAGATTTTCTGCAGTACTTATGTAAGAAGACCAGTCAAAAATATAATTCAGGATCACAATCAAAAGGATGATTCCCCCAAATATCCATAACTTCTTGTTTTTCATCTCTTTTTCCTTTTCCCCTTTTTAAATTTTGCTATCTAATGTTATCACATTTTCCCTTCTATCTCAAATACATTTATACTATAATTGTATATCCTTATCGTGTTTTTCTATAGCAAAAAAGCAGCCCTTGATGGACTGCCCTTTACGCTTCCTGAATAATTCAGATTATTTACCTTCTTTTTCGTATTCTGTAATTCTTGCCACCTTTGGCATAGAACGGGATTCCGGATCGAAAGTTACGCTTAAGTACTCTTTTACGAGGCATTTTGCGAGCTCAATTCCTGTAACCTGTGCACCAAGTGTGATAATGTTGGCATTATTACTGAGCTGTGCTCTCTGAGCCTGATATACATTGTTAACCAGTGCTGCATAAGCTCCCGGAACTTTGTTGGCAGCAATGCTTACCCCGATACCTGTTCCGCAGATCAGGATTCCTCTTGCAATTTTCATTTTTTCTTTTTTATTTTCGATTATTCTTGTGTTTTGTTTTCGTTTTCTTTCGTTTTCGCCGGTTTTCTCTTTATCTGCAACTGCAGGTTCACCCCAAACGGATTGACTGCAACGCCAAATGCTTCCGGTGAAAGAATTTCCGGAATCTTACTTCCTTCTACAACAGCGGTTTTCAATGTCACACCCTTGTTCAGGTTCTGGAATTTCTTAACTTCCTGCACATCCGTAAAGATTGGCTGATACACTTTTCCATCTTTCTGTTTCAAAATCGGAATTCCTTTGTCCTCCTGAACAGTCACAATATAACGCCCCTCCTGATAATGGGCAAGCATTTCTTCGTTCAGTTCTTTTAACTCATCCGTCATCTCCGGTTTATCCGGCTTTCTCATCTGTTGCATAAAATACGCTGCAGTCAGCACCAGTTCCGGATTCTCTACACGTATTTTTCCTTCTGGCAGTTCTTCATCCTTCGGTCTCGTGATCAATTCGTCAAGCTGCACAGTAATCTGTCCGTCCAACCCTTTGTCCACCAGAATACAGTTGACTCCCATCGGAAACAGCCCGGTAAAAAATGACAGGCGGGAATTTTCATCCACCTTGACAAGCTGCATTGGATTTCCCTCCTTCTGAAGCTTCATAGCCTCTTCTTTCGCTTCCGCTTCTGTGTAGTAAAGAAAGATCTCATCATCAAATGTCTCCGGGTCGCAGACCACATATGGCATTCTTGTACAGGATGACATCAGTACATAAATTGCCTCTACAGTACGCAGTTTATTTAAAGTTTCGATTTTCTGATTTGTATTACTCATTCTAGTATATCCCTTTCCTATTTCTCCATATAACAAGAATTATACCCGTCTGTCCGAAAGAAGTCAATTTATACTCCCTTATTCCACTTGATTATCTTCGTATTTTCCTATATCATATGTGTTTAGTGGCTGTTTTTACAATATTTTTACTCTTTTATCAGAACAGAAAGGAATGAGAAAATGAATCAGGAAAATACATCTGCACCTGCAGAAAACAAAATGGGTACCATGCCCATCGGAAAACTATTATTTAATATGTCTCTACCTATGATGATTTCTATGCTGGTACAGGCTTTGTACAACATCGTAGACAGTATTTTTGTCGCTAAATTATCGGAAAATGCACTGACCGCCGTTTCACTTGCCTTTCCACTCCAGACACTGCTTATTGCAGTTGGAACCGGAACCGGTGTCGGCATGAATGCACTCCTTTCCAAATCACTTGGAGAGAAAAATTTCAAAAAAGCAAATGCAACTGCAAGCAACGCTGCCGTTTTATATTTTTTCAGCTATCTCGTATTTTTCATTCTTGGCTTTACGATCGTCCGTCCTTTTTACGCAAGTCAGATTGGAAATGCTGACCAGGAGATCATGGAACTCGGAATTGAGTACTTAAGCACCGTCATGATTTTTTCTTTCGGACTGCTTGCACAGGTCTTCTTTGAGCGTCTTCTTACTTCAACCGGAAGAACCATCTTCAGTATGACTTCCCAGCTGACAGGGGCAATCACTAACATCATTCTTGATCCAATCCTGATCTTCGGACTTCTCGGAGCTCCGAAAATGGGTGTGACCGGAGCTGCTGTTGCAACCGTGATCGGACAATGCGTTGCCGCACTTGTCGCCGGATTTTGTAACCACCGGTACAATCATGATGTAAAACTGAAGTTTCATGGATTCAGACTCGATTTCCATATTATCGGCACCATTTATGCAGTTGGAATTCCAACGATTATTATGCAGTCCATCGGATCGGTTATGACTTACTGCATGAACCGCATCCTGATCGAGTTTTCATCAACCGCAACTGCTGTATTCGGCGTTTACTTTAAACTACAGAGTTTCTTCTTCATGCCGGTATTCGGTCTCAACAATGGGATTACTCCGATCATTGCCTACAATTATGGTGCCGGTCAGAGAAAACGTATGCTCAAGACGATCAAGCTCAGTATGCTGGTTGCCTTCTGCCTCACCTTCATCGGATTCCTCTGCTTTGAAGGAATCCCACAGATACTTTTGGGTATGTTCAATGCATCGAACGAGATGCTCACCATCGGAGTTCCTGCCCTGCGGATCATCGGAATCCACTATCTGATCGCATGGTTCTGTATTGTATCAGGAACAGTATTTCAGGCTCTTGGAAAAGCATTTTTCAGTATGATCGTCTCCATTATGCGTCAGTTATTTGTACTGATCCCCGCCGCATATATCCTTGCAAAGCTTGGCGGTCTTCATGTAGTGTGGTGGTCCTTCCCGATTGCGGAGGTCATTTCACTTATGGTCTCCTCCTTCTTCCTGGTACGGATCAACCGGACGATCATTTCCAGGGTTCCAGAGGGAAAGCTTTAGTAGAACTGTGCTCGGATAGTTCCTCTGATAGCGAAAAAGAAGATTTTCACGTGTCGATTCAGATCCGCGAAAATCTTCTTTTTATTTTAACTTTATCTTACATAAATCCCTGTATGGATTCGTCCTCGCAAGCCCAATCTCAACCGCTTCACCTGTAAACGGTGCAAACTGGTTCTGCATCACAACAAATGCCTCCCGCATTTCCGCCTGATTCAGTCTTTTTCCCAGTGTTGTATGCGGAAACCAGGAAAACGGCTGGTATCTGATCTGGATCCGTACCTCCTCCAGATATCTGATCTTTGAGAAAACAGATTCTGACAGCTTTTGCAGATATGCATTTAAAACCGGTGACAAATAAATTGTATGTGGCAGAAACATCCCTACCGAGCACCAGAAAATCTGTCCTTTTTCAAATTCCTGTTCCATTGCCGTAAAGCCGGCGATTGCTTTCTCTTCTTCTGCCATATCAAATGCCGACAAGGTAATATGTGGCGGAACCTTTCCGTCAATCATCGCCATATTACCCGTTCTTTGCGCAATCTGTTCCATATATAACTGGATCTTCTTGTTTGTCCCTTCGTCAAAATAAAGTGATATCAGGTACATACTATCCTTTTAGCCCAGCTGACTGCCGGATCATATCTTCCACTACGATATCGTAAATCTCGCCAATACTATTACAATATTCCAAAATCTTCCATGGCTTGTTTGTATGGAAATGAATTTTGATCAGGTCTTCATCTCCTACCGCGATCAGGCAGTTTCCCTCAAAATGTTCGGATATATATTCTGCAATCTCATCTTCATCCAGATCTTCATCTCTTCTGTCAATCAAAAGCTGCGTATCATAACGGTATGCAAACTGATCCTCTTCTACGTCTATACTGTGTACATTTCCCATCTGTTTGTTCCTCCTTACTCAAAGTTCAAGAACAGTATAGCATATTTTTATTTGTTATCAAATGAAATATTTCTGACCATATTCCGGTTGATCAGCTGTATTCCCTTTTTCCCTGCATCCACTTTTAGAATCCGTAAAGAATTACCGGAAAATTGACGGACTTATACTTGAATGATTTACTTTGTCGCAGAATTATGGCAGTGCTCCAATCTTACGAACAAGTTCGTTCGATTGACGGACGTACACCTTGAATGGATTACTTTTGTCGCAAATTTATGGCAGTGCACAATCTCACGAACATAGTTCGTTCGATTGACGGGCGTACGCCTTGAATGGATTACTTTTGTCGCAAATTTACGGCAGTGCACAATCTCACGAACATAGTTCGTTCGATTGACGGGCGTACGCCCTATAAATAACTCAAGCCGAGGTCAAATTCCT
>OFMI01001544.1_pt1 | contig 14152 bp, 28 predicted proteins | sample 1541741 | NCBI WGS metagenome assembly OFMI01 (sample SAMN04209219, study PRJEB22552) | human gut metagenome | biome: gut; material: feces | host: Homo sapiens | place: USA: Oklahoma | reverse complement strand
AACATTTCATCGCCAATACAAGGCAGATAGTTGCAAATTATTAGCCCAGCAGGGCGAAAGCCCTGCAAAATATATACGATTATGAAAGAGTATGATAAAGCAATAATTAGTTGTAAACGAATAGCACGTAACCCATGTGGGCCAGACGAATACGAAATGACAATTAAGCCTCATGGCGAACCCGAACAAGTGATATATACACTTGCTGGTCCTTTTGAAAACGATGAAGCAATTTGTGACAGAATTTATCGCCAATGGTGCCGACCCTCTTGACACAATTCAATACAAATTTTAAGTGCATTGAAAGAAGAGGCGAAAATCAGAGTAACCTCTATCTTTCTGATTTTCAATATGGATATTTCATAAAACATAAAAATAAAAAGATTATGGAAAAGGAAGAATTTCAGAAAAAGTACGACAACAGCATTATAGTGTATGACAATGATACACAAATTGGCGGAGTGTTCAATATTTGCGATTTGATGGATTTAACGTGCTATAAATCAGAAAAATGTTATAAAGTATTTATAGGACAACCACCGATAAACTGTTCATTGTTCCACGTGGAACAATTCGTGAATGACTTCGTAACAGCAGCAAAGGAAAAGAAACCCATCTTATTGAAAACAGTCCTATTCAAACAGAGAATGAAGGATGCAGAGGAAAGGACAAGACGCAAGTACAACAACAGCTTCATAAAGAAGGGAACCGATATGGGAACCGTAAAAGAGCTTATCAAGATGCTTGACATGATAATGTGTATAACAGACGATGCAATACTGGTAGGAGAAGGAGGAAAGGACCTTGTAATGCACCAGGCAAGGTATTTTGTTACGGACGTAATAGCGAATATGTGTGACGTGCTGTATCCCTTCGTCCAAAAAGAAATAATGATAGAGATTAAGGAGAGCGACGGTGTGGAACACATAATGAACGAGGCGGAATTTTACATCACCAATACATTCACAGCACCCCTACATAAGATATACGACACACAAAGAAAGGTCTATTCAATCGGGTTTGGAGATAAGGAAAAGGCAATGATAGACGAGGAAGATTTCCACACGTTCCTAAAAGCCCTCTATTATATGTACAAGTGTAATGAATGGATAAAGAAGGATGATGAGAAGAACAAGAAAGAACCTACATTCAAGAAAGGAAACCGGATAATGTACACCATAGAGGACCAGGACGGAAACACCTATGCAGTAGACAGACTATCAAAAAGGGTGTACGAATCAAAGGAACACTGCACCCTATTCATAACAGACGAAGAAGGAATTGTAACCGGGATATACAAGGAGAAATAAAAGAGAAAACGCCTCTACGATACCCTAAAGACCATATTTTATTACTAATCCGTTATACATTTATTATAGTGGTAATAGGGTATCAATAAAAGGCGAAAAAGCAATGATAAGAAGAACCGGAAAAGGAACACACCCTACACCATAAAAGGAAAAGAAAGGGTTGTTATGTCCGGACCCTATATAAACATTATTATAAACCGTCAACCTATAATTGTTAATTTGCAAAAGAAAGGGAAAGGATATATGGAAAGCCGATATGGCAAAGGGGCATGTCCCGGCACGGTTCTTGTATCATTGTAAAACGTGGAACAATCAATTAATAACGATATGAAAAGAGAAAAGGAATTCAAGGAGTATTTAAAGAACAAGCGCATAGACCTAACGTCTTGCATAAAGACATACGAGGACTGCAACCGAAGGATAGCGGAGGTACTGGAAGTGCTGGACGAAGAACTGAGGATGTCATACCAGGAAGCATCAAACGTGATAGACGGGAATATAGAAACCCTAATTATCCAGATAATGGACTGGGAGGATAAACCGGAGACAATAGACTATGACACGTTCATAAAGAAATACCGGGAATATGACAAGGAATATGAACCGGAGCACTATATAAAGGACGAGAACGGCAATATGGTACACGTGGAACTTGTATGCGTCAAGACAGAAAAGGACATGACGATAACCTGGAAGGATGTGGAGACCGGAAAGATGTACAAGACAACGGAATAACCCTAATATATTAAACAATAGCTAATTATGGAAAAAGATTTGAGAAACAACGTCAAGTTTATCCTATTCTGCACAGAGTGTTTGCAGGCAGGCGTGGTAATGACACCAAAAGAATATGAAGTGGCATTCATGGCAGCAGAAAAGTTTGAAGGATTCGACAACAAAGCATTCGAGAACATGAAGCCGGAACAGTTTGTACTCCGTATGAATGCTATGTTGCAAGCTATGTCAAAGCGGAAACAAATCATTGAAGGATTGACATTTAACCTACTCACAAAACGTAATCTCGACGAGCTTGCAAACAATGAAAACCTTGTGGAGGAAGTGATGAAGGCAAAGCATGTAGCGGCAGCAATGGCAGACGAGATGCTGGAACCGGACGAGAAACTGGAAAAGGTTGTGACTGACGGACGACGTGTAATCGAGCATTTCATTGACCAGTGGAAGAACGCCCCTAAAGAAGAAGAAAAGAAGGAATATGAGCCGGAAAGTGACGCGGAAATCGTGGAATAATCTTTCCGTATACTTATTATTTTCACAAAATCCCCGAAATGGAGCTTTATTATCAAGTAGTTATGGACAAGTCGAAATTAAAAGAAGCAAATAGATTACATAATAAAATCGAATATTTGAAAGACCAATTAGAACGAATTCCCAGATTTGAGATGGAAGGGAAGATACAAATAACGAACTCCTACGATTCCTATTTCTATATTGACGAGGATATAGTGAAAACCTATTTCCCGATGATAAAAGAAAGCATGGAGAAGGAACTGGAGGAGTGCGAGCGATTATTTTCCGAACTTTAGTTCATTTTTGAGATAAAAATTCCTATCTTTGTTTCCGTGATAGATAACTGGTAAGGTTGTATCACGTTGTATTTAAAGGTTAACAAAGGCGGTAGGGGTTGCAAGTCTGTATGGCTGAGGGTGAAAGCTTGGTTCAACGACTGCAACCCCTATTTTATTATCTAATTCATTTTGTATTATGGAAAGAAAAGAAATTATCGAAAGGTTGAAAAAGTATTTTACGCTGCCGGAACTTGTATGCCCACACGTATACAGGAAGTATTCGGAATCGCAGATATGGAGCTTTTTCACGACGGAAGCACTGGAAACCCTACTTGTATTGAGGGAAGAAATCATTTGTAAGCCCTTCACTATCAATAACTGGCAGAATGGAGGCAGCTATTCACAACGCGGTCTTAGATGTAATGTATGTATTCTGTGCAAGGAAAAGACGATGCTTGAAAAGCCGTATCTTTCGGCTCACGCCCTGGGTCGAGGGTTCGACGTTACGGTATCCGGCATGAGTGCAGAAGATGCAAGACAAGCTATTATAAAGGCTTCTGATAAACTTCCTCATCCTATCAGACTGGAGGACGGGGTTAGCTGGCTGCATGTAGACACGATGGACCTATGCAACGGACAGAAAGTGACGCTATTTAAGGCGTAAATATATTTTACTATATCCAAAAAGTATTCTCCCTTATAGGGCAATCGATACTACAGTATACTGTAGCCGCGATTTTGCAAATTTCGTATTTTTATCATTTGTAAATTTAAATTGAAATAATTATGTATCCTACTAAAGTAAGCATAGCAAATAACAAGGGTTTTGAGAGCATAACAGCGATTTCACGCGCTTTCGAGGTCGGCACACCAGCCGAAGATGTGGTACTGTCAAAGTACACCTTGGTTCCCGATGATAAAAGGGCGTTTCTTATTATTCCATTGACGAGTGGTACTGTCAAAGTACACCTTATCGGTGAGACTGGTCCAGATACATATACCATTTCCGAAACCGAGGTTTCCGCTTATATGGGTTCTCCTATGCCTTATCTTATTGATAAAGTGCTTAAGGATGGTACAACTGCTCAATTCAATATAGGCTTATGATTGGTATCGGTTCAAGTCTTTTGTTTGATAGGAGGACTGGCAAGGCTGGTTCTCCCGAACCGGACGTTTATTATGACTTGTCGCTCAAGGACAATTCTTCTCCTACACGTAACATCATAGATGATTTGTCGGGTAATGGACGTGATGCAGAGATATTCAATGCAGCGTATACAGAGAGTAGCGGCTACAGGGCAGACGGTGCTTTTGTCTTTGACGGTATAGATGATTATGCAGTAATGCAGGACGAAAAGAAAGGTTTCAAGACGCTGTTTATGGAAGTGGTTCCGTTTAATTTAAATAAGATGATATATGACCAAAGAGATACAACAAATAATTTTGCTATATTCAACGAACCTAATTCCGTGGCGTATAATGCAAGAAATAACGGTGTGACTTATATCAATGGTAAATTGAATCAGACTATTATTTCTAATAATCTCATAGATAAAAGACAAATTATCACGATAGTTAACGGCAATGCAGGCAATGCCACACGCAATATTACGATAGGTGCAAGTCCATTGCATAACGAACATTTCTCAAACATGGCTCTTTACAAACTTATCGGCTTCTATGACGAACTCACACCTTTGCAGATTGAGAAAGTAATTAATGACTATAAACTAAAACATGATTGATTATGAAATGGTTAGCTATACCTATAGAAGAACTCAAACAATTCGACAAGGATTGGGAGACAAGACGTGTAAGCAACGACGGCACAAAAGCGTTGCTGCACAAGGAAATCTACAATTCACTCGTACCCCCGGCAATGACGATTCCGGAAGGCGAGGAGATTGTGAAAGAGGTCGTTTATCCCTATCCTTTGGTGGATGAAAACGAAATTAACAGTTCTGATGATTGGGTCAGTAATGAGGTAATTTGATTGTTTTCGAGATGGCCGGGAATTCGGGTGTTTTGTCCGGTTCCCGGTTTTTATTTTTCTTATTTTATTGTATACTGAAAAATGGTGTAATTTTCAAAGTTAGGGTTAACTATCTGATAATCACATATCATTTTCTTCTATTTCCGAAAAATAAAATGTCACTGAAAGAAAGGTTATGTTAATTATATGTTAAAATGACATACGCAGTTGCGTATGTCTAAATAAGGCCTTATATTTGCAATGTGATAAGAAACAAAGGTCAAACAAATTAAAGAATTAAGATTATGAAAGCAGAATTTTACAAGGTAAGAGGTACAGAACTTGAAGAAATGATAAAGAGAGGTAATAACAACGAATTTTCCTCTATGATTTCCCAAAAACAAAAGGCGCTTGCAGAAGCACTTGAAAACGTTGAGTTTTACAAGTCTATCGGCAATATGGGGTTTGCAGAGAATGAGCAGAACCGCGCAAAACTCCTTCAAAGACAGCTTGAAATGTTGAACAAATAAAAATTAAAGAAATATGAAACTTTTGGAAATACACAAAAACGGAATTAACGCCCATAACAAAACAGTAAGTTACTACGGTTTGGATTATAAGAAAAAGAAAGTGCTGTTTGAAGTAAAGACACTGGAAGAAGCCATTGAGAAGGGGTCTTGTCTTGGCTATAAAAACGATGAAATAGTAATAATGTTCTGGTAGCCTTCGGGCTACCACAATATACACAGTTATGAAAGCAATTGTAGAAAACTCGTTGAATGTCTATCATTCACCAATAGCAATCTCTATGTATGTCAATATACTTAACGAAATCACCAAGTGCAATGACGAAAAAGAATTAAGGGAGGCAATGAAGGTTGTTTCCAAAGAATATCCGGTTACATTTAATTCTCTTTTTGATTACGGTTTCGGTTCCAACCATATGTGGGTCAGTGAAAAGGAAAGCGGTAAACGTCTTATTCTTGTTGAATTCTAAAAATTTTACATTATGAAAAAACAGCTTATAAATTTCTTCAACGGCCGTTTCGGCAAGAAAATATTGAAAGCCAAATATCGTGAATGGTGGGTACGTTTCTGGTACGGAGTAGGTGCAATCGTTTGCACCTTCCTATTCTTTGGAATGATACAGTTTATGTCCTGGATTTCTGATTTGATTAATTATGTTTTCTAATAAAAAATATTTTACAATTATGAAAAAGGTATTATGTGACAAAGACGGGAAATTTATTTCCATATATGATAGTGATTACTATTTAATGGAGCTTAACGACGGCGATTGTCTGACGCATGAAGACGGTACGATAATGATATACAAGGAAAGTGAAGAAGACCCGTTGCTGAAAAACATGTACTTCCATGCCTATTATAAAAACGGCAGACTTCATCTTTCAAAAAGAGCTTCTTCTTTTTATGATTATGTCTGTTGTGGATACAGATTCTCTACAGAAGAAGAAAAGAAGCGTATAAACAACGCTCTTTCTGAAAATGGGTTATACTATGACGAGAAAGAAAAATGCCTTAAAAAGCTTCGTTGGCGTGCTGTAATAGGTAATCATTATTACAGTATCAATTTTGATTCTTTTACAATCTTCCAAGCTACGGAAACGGACGAATCGATAGACAATTCGCGATACAAGAACCTTAACTATTTCCAGACAAAGGAGGAAGCGGAAAAGAAGTTGTTTGAAGTTAAGGCGGTTCTCAATGATTAAGAAGGAGTGTTACGTGTGGGTCGGACATATTGTCGAATACCAGGGAATGACGTTACGAAAAGTCCGACCGGGCAAATACGTAATCATTTCTCCGTGTTCCCTGGTTTCTCGACCCGTCTATATTGACAGGAACGAAAATTTGCACGTTCTTTAGTATCGATTATTTGTTTTATTTTTATATATTTGCAGCTATGGTAACAGCGATATTTATATGTCTGGTTATCCTTGTGGTTCTTCACATGTTCTTTTTCCTATGGATTGTAGGAGGACAGATAAACATGAAGAAAAGGATTAATGTTCTGATTTATACTTTGTCCTATATCGATTTTATTCAGAGAAAGCGGTTTATCCGTTATCTTGACAATATTTCAAGAAAGATGAGTTCTTTTGATGAAGAACTGGACGATAAGCAGAAACAATTCCTATTCCTTATGAGTAAAGAACTCCAGGAAGAAATCAAGCGTTTGGAAGACGATTATAAAGACATGATGTGATGGCAAGGAAAAACGAATTTACATACAGCGGAGGAAGCCAGTATATTGACTGGCTTTGCAGGTCTAATAAACTTGTTTTACTTCGTGATAATGATAACGTAAAGGATGAGGATAAAACGTCCATTGTGCGTGCCCTAAAGTGCAAATCTGGCGATATACTTTGCCTTGTACTGGGTCGAAATATCAGTTCTTTCGCCTATCATAAAATCATTGAGGATATGGAGGGGCGCACTGTTGAAAGTATTATCCAGTCCAAGAACCCGGTGTTTTCTTCTATTTACTGGACCGGAAACAAAAAAGCGGCCCTTTCAGACCATACTATCTTTGTTTCCTGGGAAATACTCAAAGAGATAATAAATGATTGGGATAATGCGCCTTATTTCTACCCAAACATAGTTTAGAACCTTCTTTCTCTAAATTTTATATATTTGTTTGACTGACACCCGGTTACGCTCTTCGTGAAAGAATGTTTCCGGGTGTTTTCTTTGGGATTATATGTTAATCTTATGTTAAAATGACATACGCAGTTGCGTATGTCTAAATAAGGTTTTATATTTGCAATGTCTTCTTAAGGGAGGCGATTAATTAGGTCAAACAAATAAAAACGCTATGGAAGTTTACGTAATTGAAACAATGGGAGGACAAATAGTTAACGGTGAATATAGCAAAGAAATTTGTCCAAAATTCCTTGAATCAGTGGTAAAAGACAATTTCAACAAATTAGGATATTGCTTCTATCAATCAAGCGAATATGAATGTATTATATATCCCAATCAAGAATCAGCCGAACATGCCATTGAATGGGCGTTAAATTAATTGTCAAGCGAATAAAATCTTTACAATCATGGCAAATATAGACTTTTTCAAGAATCCCGATTCATACGAGGTATATGTAACAGTCAAGTTCGGAATATGGAAAGTGGCCGAAATAAAGCGTTTTCCGTCTCCTACAGATATTCTTCACGGTAACATCATAGAATATACCGAAAACAAACACATGTGCTCTGAAAAGGACATAAAAGAGATTGAGGAATTTACTATTAACAATGTCATTACAATGTCATTATAAAGCTTTTATTACAGAAATGAGAACATTAAGCAAAGGAAACTACCGGGTCGTGTATGACCCGGCAAAGGGCGAAAGCATGAGTATGGTTGCCGTATACAGAAAGAACCTGGACGGCACGTTATCCCTAATAAATAAAGAGATGGGAGAAGTGATGGACGATGATACCCTAAAGGAATATGCAGTAAAAATTATTAACAAACTAAATAAAAAGGAGGATTAAGCTATGAATGCAAGTATCGTGTTTTTATGTATCATTATTTTTATCGTTCATCTCATGCTGAGTGCTGAGGTAGGTTCCACGGCAGAAAGAATGAACAGAAGTTTTGGATTATGGATGCTTTTAGCGCTTATCATTTCCCCGTTTATCACGGCCATCTTTGTTCACTGCCTGGGACCTATTCCGGTTCTCAAAAAGAAGGAGGAAGAAGACAATGAAACCAAGGAATGATAGATATATCTACTATTATGACAAGCGGTCCAAAAACAAGCCGTACCGGGTTATAATAGAACTGGAAAAGAAGAAGTACAATATTGGTTATTTCCGTACCGTAGAAGAAGCGAGGTCAGCCCGTGACGAGTTCATTAAAAACCATTTTTCCGTCTCTGTTAACTGGAAAAGATTGGAAGAAATGAATATCTTGGTAGACAAGATAGCGGAAATTTCAGAAATTCTTTCTTCCTATAGGGATATTTCCACTAATGAGGTTTGTCGGAAAATCGGGAATATCAAGCGGAACGCGGTTTCTATAAAAAAGATTATCGCATAAATATTCACTCAATTTGTATAATTATTCAATTTTGTTTTGTAGTATGAGAACATGGGTTTAGCGAAACCCGACAGACTGGGACGTTGTGAAACGTCCCTTTTCTTTTTCTAAATCTTGACAATCGAGTTAATAATACTTGAAGAATGATAAAAAACCATAATCAACCAATCCTTTTTCTACTGCATTGGCTTCTTGTTCAAACACGATTGCATGATAACAATCATGGTTTATTGCCTGGATTCTCTTAATCCATTTCTTTATACCGCCACTGAAACCGGGGTGATATTTGATTAAGGCACCTATCACACGCACAAGCCATTCCAGGACGTAATACAGATAGAATGTCAACGGGATAAGGAGAAGTAGCCAAGGACATGAGAAAACGCCGGAAAGACCGCTAAAAAACACGGTTCCCGGTATCATTAATGATTTCCATTGGTAGGAATGCGTCTCTTCATGTTTCAGAAATTTTTCGTCATAATACTCTTTCGATTTCTTGCAAAGCAGCCAACAAAAAATTAGGATTGCGGAAAAATTCGGAATGATGATTTTCGCAATTTTCGATTCATAAATCACTTTCATATTTTACAATTTTTAAGATTAAACACGTGTAAAGGTAGGCTTTTTCGAGGAAATTTCTGTCAATATTTATTACTATTTATAACTATCTGGAAATCAACACTTTGACATTTTACCATAAGGATATTATCTAACCCCTTAAGGGGTATGAAATTCCCCTTTTTCTTTTACCCTAACGGGTATGTTAATAGGAGGAAGATATTGCAATATAGCAATAGGGGGTTTGGGGGAGGAAGGGGAAAGAGTGAAAAATGGGGAAGGAGGAGAAAGTGGGATACAGGAAGTGTTAACGGAAGTAAAAACAGAAAAAGGGGAGATGAAGCGAAAGGGAAGACGGAAACAAGAAGGAATTTTGGAAAAAGCGCGGAGCGGCGAAAATTTTTCCGAGAAAATTTTGTGGATTGAAAAATTATCCCTATGTTTGCAGTGCTTAAACAAATGGCGGCTCAGTTCTGAAAAGAGTTGGGAACCGCAAAAGAAAAGGGGTTATCTGTAAAATTGCACTTCTACAAATACCACTTTTTAAAATTTTCCCCTTTTCTTTTTGTTTTGTAAGCAGGTATTTGAAGAAGTGAAAATATCCTTGAGCAAGATATTTGTAAAATTGAAAATTTTGTAGAAGAGGTGCAATTTTATAGAAAATGAAAAAAGATACAGAAAAATCGGCATCATGCCAGGACATTTCACAAAAGATTAAACTTCCTACTAAGGATTTAAAGAATTTACAGACTATCCAGGATTACGAGTATTGCTGCGTATTGTGCGCTATTAGATTGATAAACAACAAGTATTGTAAGAGAAACCAGAAGAAGTATCAGTATAAGACGTTTTGGAAGAGAAGTTTTACTACACAAGAACTGTCATTGAAGGTTGCGGAAGAAGTGGGTATTTCCTACAGAAAAGCAAAGGATTGCATTAAATTTTTGAGGTTAAATGATTATATTAAATTTCCGGAAAAGGACGTATGTACAATCATAAACAAGGATTTCAAGGATGTAACGGAAGAGATGTATCTGCCGGATTATTTGCGTTATGTGATTAAGGAGAAAGGGGTAAAATGGTCTCCTATTTTTACAAGGATATTGAACTACATTTCAAAGAAGATAAGACATTACAAGTATTGCAAGGAGATTGCAGAGTATAATTTGGATGTATGGAATGACGAGGAATCAAAGAAAGACGAGATTTTAAAGATAGTTGAATGGCTGTACAATAACGAGGACTGGAAGGAATCAGATTATGACAAGGTTTATAAAAAGGCTGTAAAGATGGCGCATAAGCACGCATTAGAGGCTATAAAATGGAATAATTGCGAAGCATCATTCTATGAAAGCCCCAAGCGTATTGCAAGCCGTATGAAATGCAGTGTAGACACGGTGAGAAAGTTTATAAAAGCATTGAAAGAAATTTTTGGAGAAAGAGTATACATGAAGCCGGACAGGGCGACTAAATCAATGAGATACAACCCTAAATTGAATAACTATACGATAGCGTTGCCGGACAGGGAGGAATGGAAGAATATATTTGCAAGAAGGTTCGAGAAGATTAAAGAAGGTGTTTCAAGGGTAAAGGATTCTGTTTATTATCTTAAAAGAGTTTGGTTCAGAAAAGAAAAGGGTTTTTTATGGGAAGACAAGGAGTTCAATAGAATGGCGAAAAGAGATACCTCTATAATGTGTGAAGGAGATGATATACCGTGTAAAAAGAGATTCAGTTTACATCATACGTTAAAAAAGGATTTGGAATACTGGGAAGACAATTTCGAGAAGGAAAAGGAGGAAGAAGAATATTTGGAATATATTCACAGGTCGGATATACAGAGAGAAATCGAGGAAAACAGTAGAATTGATTTGGTTGCAAAAAATCGCTGTACGGTATATGACTATAATTATTTTGACCCCAATACAAGCAGAACATACTATGAAGAGCCGGAAGAGGAAAGGAAGAAGATTGCAAAAGAGATAGGAGAAATCGCCAGGAAAGCAAGGGAAGCGAGGAAAAATAAGTTTACTGTAGCAAAATATATCAATCAAGAATATGGAGACTTTGAGTTATTATCTATACAATGACTATGAGAGCGAAGACGTGGAACTGTACGCGGAACAGATGATACGGGAACGCATAGCGCGAGACGATAAGCGACGCGAACGGATTGAGAAGGCTTTGGCGAAAGCCGAAAGGACCAGGAAACGGGTGGAAAACAGAAGAAGGAAATACATAAAAGAAAATCCTATCCGTGCGAAGTACAAATATCCGTGCCCGGATAAATATTCAAGTTAAAAGCTTGGTTATTTGGTTGATAATGCCTATTTTTACCGTTGTAATTACAATTTCGTTATAACTTAAAAAGGCATTATTCATGGATAATAATACAAAAAAGCAGAAAGTGTTCACGCGTGCACAGTTTGAACAATTCCTTATTGACAACGACTACGAAGCGTTCACCTCAAAGCAAGTGGCGGCTTTTGCAACTGATGTACTGAACAAATCGGAAAACAACGAATTGGACGAGTTCGAGAAAGCATGTGCGGCTGCGGACTGGAAATCACTGGAAACGGTTAAGGTGCTGAATGACCTCTACGAGGAAGAACCTATGTTTGTGAGACCTTCACAGGTGGAAGTGATACCGGGCAAAGAGGGAATCTTTAAATCAATGTCCGAAAATAAGGATATGTTGAGATACAAAGAAACACCTCTAAACATTTTCAAGGGTATAGCCGGAATGTGTGTATCTGATGATATAGAGAAGGCACGGAAGGGTGAACCTATCGGAACGGTCAGAAGCTGGAGCGGAAAGGAATACGTGAAGACCGCCAACGGCTGGGTACGCCGCCAGGGTATCAAGACAAAGGAGACCGCGAAGGAAGGTCCGAAAGAAAAGAAAGGCGGTTTTCCTACAGTTGAAAAACTTGTGGCCTCAGCCACAAAATCTGGGCACAACCCTAAAGAGGCAGAAAGTGTTATCAGAGAACATTACGACTATCTGAAAAAGAAATACCCGGAAGCATCACCGAGTAAACTTGTACATATCGCATACGTCCTTTCTTAAAATTCTGTCTTATGATTATGGGGAAAATACATAAAATAAGGGAATACGTAATGAGTTTATATTTTCCCGTGTTGTTGAGTATACCTATCTCGTTTTCCAACACGGCTTCATTCATTGAGAAATATGTGTTTCGAGACTGGGAGTTCTTGAAATACCTAATGATTCTTATCGTGATAGATACACTGGTAAGCTGGGTATACCATATCAAGAACAAGGACTTTTCAAGCAAGGGTTTCGCAATGATTATTACGAAGCTTTTCATTTACAGCGCTATTCTTATCGTGGCTCATGTGATGGGTAACTTTACCGTGGAAGGCGGAAACGTGGAGATATACACATGGTTCCGTGCCGTGGTATGTAACGCCCTTATTATAAGGGAATCGATATCAATTGTGGAGAATGCGGCAAAGGTTAGCCCTACTTTGGTACCGCAAAGGATAAGGAAATATCTGTCTGATTTCGACGAGTTCGGAGACAAGAAACCGAAAGCGATAAAATAACAAATTCGTATTTTATAACCTAAAAGAAAAAGATTATGAGATTGTATAGATTTTTAGACGAAGACAAGCATATTGACGTAACATTAGTGACAGACGGAAGCTGCGACCAGAAGAAAGTGTTTATCACTGAATCACCGCGTGGAATTACCCCTAAAGGGAATGTAACGGACCCGGAAGGCGGCGCAGAACTTTTGAAGCTGGGTTTCAAGTGGAATGTGGGTGAAGCAGTCATGCACGAAGAACTTGTGGCACAAAACGCATAAGGACATGTTACGGATATTGTTTACAACAGAGGATAATGTTCACCAGATGACCGTCGTAACCGACGGAATCGACGGTCAAATGAAGGTTTTTGTAACGGAAAGCCTCTATGGTGACGTGGAATATTACAAGAGTCTGGGTATCGTGATAGAACCCGGACACACCTATAATATAGGACAGTTCAAGGAATGGGCTTTCAAGGCGCTTGTTAAGCTTATTGCATATCCGGAAGGATTCGAGGAAGAAAGCATCGTATTGTCGGACGTACAAGATACGATAGAATATGTATTGGAGACCAAAGAGTCTACACTCAATTTCCCGGCAAAAGGAGGAGATGATATGTGTGTGGTTACTTCTTCAAAACAGACATTCAAGAACGGACAACCAGTAGGACACCCGGAAGGTGTCCCGGTAACATTCTCAATATCTGGAACCGGATTCAAGGTTGACGGTGGAGGACAAGTAACGGTAGACGAAAACCCGAACAACACGACAAGAAAGGCAGTTGTGACGATTAAACAGAATGAGAGTGGAAAGACCGTGCAGATTGAATGTGTACAGGCCGCATCTACCGTGTCATACGAATACGCACTGACGCTTAATCCTACGTCATTGACTTTTGACGGTGCAGGAGGTGAAAAGCTGGTTACAGTGACTTCTACAAGAACAAAAGTTCTGAACGGGGTAAAACAGCAGGCACAAACTTATCCTACTGACATAGAACTGGCAGGTGTGGGATTCAGCTATGAAGTGAGCGGAAACAACTACAATCTGAAAGCCGCGGAGAATACCGGGACCTCACAGAGAACGGGAAAGGCAACCATTTCACAGGAAGGCGGAAAGACTGTACAGATGAACTTGACACAGAATGCGGCTACAGTGACGTATGACT
>OFMI01001533.1_pt1 | contig 14260 bp, 10 predicted proteins | sample 1541741 | NCBI WGS metagenome assembly OFMI01 (sample SAMN04209219, study PRJEB22552) | human gut metagenome | biome: gut; material: feces | host: Homo sapiens | place: USA: Oklahoma | reverse complement strand
CCAGTGTCTGAGATGGAGCAACTACGATAGAGTCACCTGTGTGGACACCAACCGGATCAATGTTCTCCATGTTGCAGACTGTGATGCAGTTTCCTGCACTGTCACGCATTACTTCATATTCAATCTCTTTCCATCCTGCGATGCAGCGCTCTACCAGAACTTCACCTACACGTGAAAGACGAAGACCATTCTCTAGGATTTCACGAAGTTCATATTCATTATGAGCGATACCGCCGCCGCTTCCACCGAGTGTGTAAGCAGGACGGAGAACTACCGGATAACCAATGATGTTTGTAAATGCAAGACCATCTTCTACTGTTGTAACAACCTTGGATGCTGCGATCGGCTCACCGATCTTCTCCATGGTATCTTTAAATTCCTGACGGTCCTCCGCTTTCTTGATTGTCTGGGCAGTTGTACCGATCAGTCTTATATTGTGTTCTTTGAGGAAACCTTTCTCATCCAGCTCCATGGCAAGGTTTAATCCCGCCTGGCCGCCCAGTGTAGGAAGGACGCTGTCCGGTTTCTCTTTCAGGATAAGCTGTTCTACTACTTCTACTGTCAGAGGCTCGATATAAACTCTGTCAGCGATATCTTTATCTGTCATGATGGTTGCAGGGTTGGAGTTAAGAAGAACAACCTCAATGCCTTCTTCTTTCAGGGAACGGCATGCCTGTGTTCCTGCATAGTCAAACTCTGCTGCCTGGCCGATGATAATCGGGCCGGAACCAATTACAAGTACTTTTTTAATGTCTTTATTTCTTGGCATTATTTATTTCCTCCCATCATATCCATAAATCTGTCAAACAGGTAACTGGAATCCTGCGGTCCCGGGCATGCTTCAGGATGGAACTGTACAGTAAAGATATTCTTTCCTTCGTATGCCATACCTTCGTTTGTGCCGTCATTGACGTTAACGAATGCAGGTTTTGCAATGTTTTTCTCTTCAAGTCCCTCAGCATCTACTACATAGCCATGGTTCTGGGAAGAAATGTAAACACGTCCTGTTGCAAGGTCTTTGACCGGATGATTTCCGCCTCTGTGTCCGTATTTCATCTTATGGGTATCTCCACCTGTTGCAAGAGCCATAAGCTGATGTCCAAGACAGATTGCGAAGATCGGAACTTCAGAATCATATAATTTTTTTATTTCCTTTATAATAGAAGTACATTCCTTTGGATCTCCAGGGCCGTTACTTAACATAATGCCATCCGGATTTGCCTCCAGAATCTCTTCCGCAGGTGTCAGTGCCGGATAAATTGTAACCTCACATCCTCTTTCATTCAGGGAACGTGCAATGTTTCTCTTAGCTCCCAGGTCAAGAAGTGCTACTTTCGGACCGTCGCCTTTTAAAATCTCTTTCTCGCGGCATGTTACCTTCTCTACTACCTTACCTGTTGTATATGCTTTTAACTGGGGGATAATTGTATCTAAATCATAATTTTCATTGACGGTGATCATACCGTTCATGGTACCTTTCTCACGAAGGATTTTCGTTAAGGCTCTGGTATCAATTCCGGCAATACCTGGAATATCATGCTTTGTTAAGAAATGCTGAATCGTGTCCACGCTTCTGAAATTACTTGGGACACGGGATAATTCGCGGACAATAAAGCCGTCCACCCATGGCTTTGATGACTCCTGGTCATCATAACAAATTCCGTAATTCCCAATGAGGGGATAAGTCATACATACTGCCTGTCCTGCATAGGAAGGGTCGGTCATTACTTCCAGATAACCGGTCATGGAAGTATTAAAGACGATTTCGCTGATAACGTCTCTCGTTGAACCAATGCTTGTACCTTTGAACACATGGCCATCTTCTAATATCAGAAATGCTTTCATACAATCTCCCTTTCTTATCTTTATATTGTGTCTATCACTTATTTTTTCCTAAATCTTCAAGATTGTATCACAGCAAAGTGCTTTTTTCAACCTTATAAGGTACTAAAAATAATTAAGTTGATATTAAAAACTTTTTTGTAATTTCAGGCAGATCCAATCACATGCATTCACTGCTTTCTCACATCCAAATATCTCTATAAAATTTAAATCATCCTCTTCTCTGTGCAACTCTACACCGGATAACTGCTCCGCAGTTTATCAGAAGAAGCTTACACTTCTACGTAACAAATTGTGCGTTTTGAGGATACTGTAAAAAAAATTAAAAAAATTTCAAAAAAGCTATTGACTTTTATCCATACATCGGTTATTATAAATGAGCAGTCGCGAGAGAGCGATTGATAAATAAGAAATGCAGAAGTGGCGGAATTGGCAGACGCGCAGGCTTCAGGTGCCTGTGGTAGCAATATCGTGTGGGTTCAAGTCCCATCTTCTGCATTGTTTTTTTATAAGCGAGAAACGCTGGAAAGTCGCATAAATTCAGCATTTCTCGCCTTCTTTTTATTCTGAAGTATCAAATATACTTTGATTATTTTTGATTATAGTCACCCTTTTTGGGTAGTATCTGTATGTTTACGCTTAAAGGCATTCTCATAACTCTGGCGTGCTTCTTCAGGAGTTTCTCGGCTATATCTGTAATGTTTTTCCGTAACATCATAACTGGCATGTCCAACATTCTGGCATACAATTTTTCTATCTACGCCACTATTTATAGCAGTAGAAATGAAAGATCTTCTTGCACAATGCATTCCTTTGATTGTATCCATACCTGCGGCTTTACAGCACTTTTTCATAACATGCGCAATTTGAATAGTAGTGGCACGAGTTCCTTTGCTTTTGAATATATATCCGTCTGGCTTTTCGCCCGCTTCTATTAGTCCGTCTTTAATAGTTTTCAAAATACGTCTGGCTTCTTCTGGTAACCATACCCATCTGTCACCAGCTTCTGATTTTGTATGCTCGACTACTTTACATCCACAAGTACGCCCACCAAAACCGTCCCTTTCATACCGTTTAGTTTCTTCACGACAGATATGTATGGAATCGCCTGATTTATTAATATCATCGAATCTCAATGCGGCAATTTCCCCTTGTCTTGCTCCTGTTACGAATGCAAATGGTATAGCCAGATATAAGGTATCTGTACGATTTCCATTGTAGTACATTTCCCAAGCGGCATCTTCGACTTTCTCCTGCTCATCTTCAAAAAAGATTCTGGATTCTCTGGGCTTCTCCGTATTCTGACGAAGTAATTTGTTCGGGATATCGACACCTGTATATGGGTTCACATTAATATACTGCATTCTGTTAGCATATTCTATAATCTGTTTTCCAACAGCAATCAGGTTCCCTTTTCCCTTTTTATCAAGTTCATGCTCTTTAATCATACTGATAAACCATTTTTCCAATTCTACAGGTTTCATTGTCTGCATATCTACATCAGAGATCTGTGCATTTTCATAGAACTTATTCCATGTACACTGGAAGCGTTTAATGTAAGTATCGGCACCGCCTCGTCCTTCCTTGTATTCTAGCCATTCGAGATATGTATTACGGAAAGTGTACTTTTTAGTACCCGATTCATAAGTATGCTGATAATAGTTAACTATTGCTTCAATTAAATCTTCTTTTTTCTTCTTCCTGAGCTGTTTACGCCCGCTGGCTTTACTTGGATCTGGAACATAAGTGTAATACACTTCCTGACTTTCGGCATAACCTATAGTATGCTTCTCTAAATGTTTCTCTAATATCTCCTGTGCAGTTCTTCTCATTTTAATTTGTTCCAACGCTATACTCTGCTCTATCTTACCATCGTAGATATCGTTATACAACTTACTTGTAAAATGATCTGTGTTTGCTCTGCTTTCTTCCCTGATCTCAGCAGTAATACTCTTACCATCTTTCTTCATATCAATACCCTCTTTTCGTGAAAAATTTTTCACTTTGGATACACAGACTGAGAAAGAAAGTAGAATGCTGTGTTTACTATCATCTTAAAGATTCAATCTACAACCATATTTTTCTCAACTAATGCCATTTAATTAAAGTAACATTTCATACTGTCCCAAATTTGAGATTAAAAGATTAGAATTTATATAACTACAATACAGAAAAACTAACTACTAATTTTTTAAAGCATCTCTACAGTGCTCAGCAACAGCCTTGGACAGTTCCTGCGGATCTACCCGAATATATCGCTGTGTTGTTTTACAATCTGAATGGTTTAACAGTTGTCTCACAAGATCAATATTACTTCCTGACCTCTTGTAAATATCAGTAGCGTAGTATTTTCGGAAACTGTGGGTAGAAACTTGGGTAAGACCTAAATAAGAACACACCTTACCCAGATGCCGCTGTACGCTTCTGGGGGTAATATCAAACAACGGTTGATGCAGTCCAATACCCCACTCATCTGCATATTGACGGATGGTACAGTACAACTCCAACGGAACAAAACACTTCTTAGTCTTACCTGTTTTCTGTTCCTTAACCTCTACGAAATAATTACTGCCGTCTGCTATAAACTGATCTAACCTCAAGCGGAGAATATCACTGATACGAAGTCCCAGTAACGCTTCGCATTGTAGTGCCATAGCGATTCTGGGATTTGCTTTGACTGCAGTACCCTCAGGCATATCAAAACCCTTTTTGATACAGTCGATAATTAATCTGTACTCTTCTTTATTTAACGCTCTGGTTTTCTTTGACATATAAAATTCCTCCTGTCGCATTTCGTACCCTCTAAAGGTCGCAGTTTATACTGGGAACACTGGGAATGCCCATGAATCCCCCATTGGTCGCATATTGCGGAAAAAGCGACCTTGAACGTGTACCCCGTATTTGCCAATGTAAGCAATCCAATACCCCATTCGCACAACTTAGCACTAAACATATAAAAACACCCTGTACAGGCAAATAGCAGCTCTGTCGGCAGAAGCTACCTGACAGAACTGCTATTATGTTGCTATGACTAAATATTATCTTCGCAGAATGCCGTCTGTAGACAGTGTGATCGAAACTACACGACCAACAATCCAGTCACATTTTCTGTAAAAGCTATCAGCCTGAACAGAATCATCATTGCGTATACCAAACCGTGCACGCATATTCCATAACTGGTTTCTTAACTGTTGCATTTCCAGCAGGTAGTGGGTCACCTTATAAGGTAACGGACGTGCCGCTGAAAAGCATAAGTAACGCTGGCGTGTGGATTCAAAAGTAATCCCGTTTCTCAGTGCAAAGTCTAAGAATGTCAGCATGAAGTCATAGGTTGGAAATGTAGTAAAGATGTCACCGACGATTACTTTATCTCCAGTCTGAAGCCTTGCAGGTAGAGATACTATTTCATCTACACCGACAACCTCATCGTACATGCGATGGTCGTTGTCATAACTTAAATCAGGTTTTACGTTGCATACCACATATACTTTTTTATGTCTCTTATGCTGGCTCATTTTATTCACCTCCTTTCTTTTGATGCAGTAAGTAAAATAAAATTACCCTGTCCCTTGTTACATCTTCTGAACCCATAAGATGCAGTAGGAACGATAATTTTTCTTTACTTAAACCTTCCAGTGATTTCTCAATATGGGAGAGGGTGTACTGCCGTAAAAAGGCAATCTCAGCTTTACAATCTTTTAATGGAAAAGATTTTCTGAGAGATGCATTTTCATCCTGCAATACCCCATTCATCTCCCATACAGAGTTGGGAACCACTACCCATGAGGGTGGTGATCTTAACATTTGCAGAAATACAAGTCTGTCCCTTACCTGCCTGGCAGGGGCATTACATATTACTTCTACAATATCGCTACCAACCAGCTTAGAGAGCTTTCTGGATGCCAACTGACGGTTGCTTCTGACGGTGGAAAGAGAAATACCCAGCTTATGACTTATTTCCTTATCTGGGATGTCGAAATACGTCTCAGCAAAGGCGACTCCCTTTTTTCCATCCCACACTTCCGAAAAGAGTAATGCTATCAACTCATCCAGTGCCGCTATACGGATCTCGTCATCAGGCTTATCACTGTCAGAGAGTGTACTCCATGCAATTTCCAACTGCTTAACCAGAGTAAGTACCATCATTTTCTCCTTTCCGAACTGTGTCTTCGTCATCTTTAATCGTCAATGGAATGTCCAAGAATCCTGTGTCTCTATTCGTCATCTTTTCAGAACTCACATACCCTTTTCTGGATAACACCTAGAGAAACCAAGCTTTTCCTGAAATTCAAAAACCTTTTCTAAGCTACTTGTCATTTAATTTAGTATCAACTGATGTACCCGAAACAGAATCTCATCATCATGGAAAATAAAAGCAGGAGAGAGATAGGATACTGGCAGAAATACTGGAATGCTGAAAGATATCTACCAAAAAACAATATATGGTAGGGCAGTTGCAGGGCAACTACTGGATAGATGAGAAAGTACCCTTGATAAAGGGAAAGAACTGAACTGTAGATACCTGATACAGTACCCCACTCATGTTGTAGACTAAGATATGAAACTGTATCTATAGCAAAAAAATACAGGGCATCTCTACCCTGAAATATGACTTGAATTATATATTATATCTATCATCAATACCCCATTCAACCAACAGGTTTAATAGTATTGCTACCTGCAATGAATAGATCATTACCCCCATCATCTGCATCTATACTGATTCCAGAATCCGATGTGTCTGGTGCTATGTCCATCGCCATAATTGGCATGGCTGTCGTACCAACACTTAATATTAAACTGGAAGCCAGTAATAGTGCCTTTAATGACCTTGCCTTCATTTCTTGACAACTCCTTTCCTTTTTTACCTTTACTACTACTTTAGTGAGAAGTACCCTTCAATGAATTGAATCATAGGTAGGGTGTTTACTTCTACCTGTACATTTTGAATGTCTTAAGGAGAGTGGGCTGACTTGTAGGGGTTGTGAACGCAAAAAAGAAAGGACAGGCTTGCGCCTGTCCCTGTAAGGTTGTGGGTTACCACTTCTGCCATCCGATGTGCTCATTCCAAATAGAGTTCGGTGCATTTGGACTTAAATCATAACCGTGAAGTTTAAGTGTGCCAAAGCGATAATTATCATTGTCACCATAGCCATCAATCTTATTTGAATAAGAAGATTCACCATAACTATAATATGGGTCAGATAACATTTTGTTCTTCTTAAAACAAGAATCAACGTAACTTGTCATTAATGCGTAGGAGTGACCGTTTGCACCACCACCAACAATATTACTACCATACTTAGCTCGCTGTTTCTTACTCATCTTGTAGAACCAGTTGTTAATGGCTTTATTGTAAGTATCAAAACGCTTTTTATTGAACTTCCTCAGCTCGTTTGCTAACTTCGGGTTATACTTAGCCTTACCTGAAAGATAGGTATTAGTCTCATTGTACATTTTCTGAGCGTAGGCTTTGCATCTAGGTGCCCAACTTTTTGAGGTAGAAAGACAAACTTTATCTTCGATATACCTGTACATTCTAGACCATTTAACCCAGTAGACATAAACCATTCGTGCAGATAAGTAAGCCTTTTTCCATGTAGCTGATGCCTTCTTCATGTCCGCCTTCTGCTCGGATGTGATGCCTGAAGTTTTCTGAAGTAATGTTGTCATCTGCCATGACCGATATAACTGAGAGTCATGAGTACCATCTATATAAAGTGGTACGTACCCGTCTGGACGGAATGCATATCTGTCTGTAATATCATTGAAGTAATCAACATATTCAGTGATTTCTGCCTTGCTATGAGATTTTTTAGGTGTCAGCGTTGATGCACTGACTGGCATTGCGCTTGTTACTAATGTAACGGTGGTTAATGCTAACGCTAAGATTTTTTTAAGTGTTTTCTTCAACATAATTTTGTCCTCCTTCTTTATGTTGATCTGTTGTAATTACTATACAGTACCCCATTCACCTGCCTGAGAATGAAGTACCCACACCCTATGGTGGGACTGAATACTCAGGCGGGTAAATGGAAAATACACTCTATAGAAATTACCATATCGTTTCTTGTAGCATACCATAGTTACTACTAAACTACAACTAATATCTGAAAAAGTATTCTGACAATGTAACACATAACTGTGTTGGATGTAATACTGTAGAATAATACCCCACTTATCAAGTAAAGGATGTCTGTATCTACTGATACCCGATAAAAATATCACTGTGTTTACTTGCACCTTGTTATGTATTGTTGAATGTTGAAATCTGTACTTATAACAGGGAATAATGCCGGACTACTGCGAGCTGTTACCAGAAACTATCGTATTCTTGATATGTAACACTGCAATGTATTGTCTATCAATACCCTACTCAGTATACTGGCTAATATTTAATAACTGTGTCTACTCATATCTGGATACCGCAGAAATACGGCATTCTTCACTCTGTTCTGGAACTGTATGCTCCCTATATAGACTGTGTTTATTCTTACTACTTAATCCTGAATGCCTGTCTTATCATTCATAACTGTGTTTCTTGGATACTCTTTATTCTGTAAGTACATGATGGAAATGGGAGAGTAGACCTATCTGGTCAACTACCCTTATTCTTTGCATAGCCTTAAAATACCCTACTCATCCATGACCATAACTGGATATACTCGAAATGATTTCTGTGTTTCTTATCTACTACATCTCTTGTAAGTATAGGCAGAATCAGGATATTAAGACCTATCTGGTCAGTACCCCTGATACTTGGATGCTATTGGAATACCCTACTCATATACGGCTCTGCCTGTGTCTATCTGGAATCATACCTGTGTTTCTTACCTGCTATCTATCCTGCAAGTAGAAGCAGAAGATTAAATATCAGACCTATCTGGTCAGTATCCCTGTTCCCTGCATAATCTGGAAATACCCTACTCATCCATGACCATAACTGGATATACTCGAACTGTTTTCTGTGTTTCTGATCTGCTCTCTATCCTGTAAGTATAAACAGAAGATTAGATATCAGACCTATCTGGTCAGTACCCCTGTTCTCTACATATCCTTGGAATACCCTGCTCATATATGGCTCTGCCTGTATCTACTTGGAATCATACCTGTGTTTCTTATCTGCTCTCTATCCTGTAAGTAGAAGCAGGAGATTAGATATCAGACCTATCTGGTCAGTACCCTCTATTATCAGACTGGCTATTGAATACCCCATTCGTACTTCTCAGACTTTGCCTGTACTCTCTGGGAATCTGTGCTTATCAGCTACCCTATATCACACCTGTTACCAGTGGAACCTTTATACTTGGGAGAATATACCTACTGGATTTCTGTATGGCATTGCTGGGGATTTCTTTCTTAACTGATCTGTTCTCTGCCTTTGCTGTACCTACTGACTGTATCTGTTTTCTCATATCGGGAGAGTATCTACATAACTGGATATACTCGAAATGCAGAATCATCTACCCTTACTGAGACTGATCCCTTACCCTTTGCTTTCTGTCTCTCTCTGTAACCATAACTGCTCTCCTCTCTTTATGGAAATCTTATCTACCCTACATACTTTGAGTATAGGCAGAACCAGTACAACTTATCTGGAAATATATCCTGACCACTATCTCTGCACTGCCTTAACAATACAGCTATTTCTTAATACTATGTATGGCTGAAATCACCACTCGAAAATAAAACTCACTAATATTAATCTTGATCCCTGACTGACCCTGACCTTTATTACTGACTCTCTATCTGTAAACTTTTAATCTTGCTGTTAATTTTGCTGTTCTCTTATCTACTGATATCCATTATTCTGCAACTGACTGTTCATGTAAGAATCCTATTCTGTATTAGGATTCATTACTAATGTCTTATATAGGACTGTTGTTGTATTTACTGTCTTTATAATAACTGTTGTAAGAACTATGTATGTAGCAATAACTGTTATCTATTCATCCTGTAATCTTATATGAAATCTAAACAGGGTTGCTTTCTAAGTGTAATCCATAAGAATGGATAAGGATAGAAGAAAAGCATATCGAACAGCAAAATAATAATATCAGTACCCCACTCATATATACGGAAATCTTTATACTGACAAAGAAAAACAATATCTTAAAACAGACAAATCATACATTTTGCAGATAGCAGCTATGCCTCTTCCTGCAGGACAGTAGGCAGGTTGAAACCTGTGCCTTATTCCTGAAATGAGAAAAAAGCATCCATCTGCCAGACAGCACTGCACAACTTCCCTTCTGCGAAGATATCTCTCATTTTTTACCAAAAGCAGGAGAACGGGAAAGTATTCTTTCCTATATATATGCAGACGGTAGGGCAGTTACTGCTGTGCTTGCAGATGAATGCTTTTATTTTTGGAAAATGGAATCTGTACCTGCTGAATGGGAGTGGTGTCAGGGTTATGACACCACTGGAACCGGGCAGTTAATTTCTGGGTTTTTCCAGAAAAATACAGGAGTCCTCAAATCGAAGGTAACGCTTCAATGCAGTGTAAACATCCGCAGATACTTTTCTAAGGTCACGCTCGCCTGTCTCGAGCTTGCATATCTTACCCTTGCTGAAGCCGCAGAGTTCCTCTAACTTAGACTGTGAATACCCCATTCGTTTACGGTAAAACTGCAGGTTATGCCCAACTGCAGAACTGGTTGCAAGATAGGATATTGCATCTTCCAGAACCTCTACTGGGAATCCCAACTCCTGATACCCCATTGAGCAGATATGGAAATATGACTCTGATGGATAAGCATATGGCTGATCTATCATAACATACATCGTTCCCTCAATTGTTTCATCTGTGTTTACTTCCACAACTACCTGTTCTTTTGTATAGAAGTTAGGGTACCCTTCATATACATCCAGAAAACGCTCATCACTGGGGCTGATGCGGTATACTGCGACAGGGACAGAACCTCCTGCCTGTTTCTTTACTGTAAGGAATGCATTCCCATTGATACCGCAGAATGCCAGAGTATAATCTTTCAATACCCCACTGGCTACAAATACGGAATCAGGGCATCTCTGGTAAAATTGTTCTGAATACAAGTTACTTCCATAAGCTATATAATAATTCATAAGTATCTCCTTTCATATAGTGGGGAGTATTTTCTCCCCACTGACTGTACTTTATTTTGGGACTCCGTTTCGCCATGCGCTGTCACCATCAAGCAGTGCAAGCATATGTTTTCTACAGGTCTTGAACTCATCACCAATCAAGTCCATGCGAAGCATCCAGCATCGGAATGCATATTTAGGATTATCGGTACTTTTCTTAATAGGGCTTGCATATTTTACTGTCTGAGCCTGAGCAGTAATAGCAAGTACCATCTGGATGTATGCCTTAACCTTTCCTGCATGTAATGTGGAATTGAATAAACGGTATTCAATGGTGCCACGATAGAACTGGCTGTGCAAATTCAGCATATGGTATCTGGATGAACTGTAATGCTGATTTCTTGTACCTTCTGCATTCTGTTCCTTGTACCAGATACGGGCGAATTCTTCCAATGTACTGGGCTTTCTCTTATTCATGACTTCCACCATCTGCCTGTTTACTTTCTGGCAGTAGTTCTGGCGTGCTGGCTCAATCTTAAGAGCCTGTACCAGAAGATCTTCTTTAGCAGTAAAGATATTAATCAGACTACGCAGATGCTGTGGTGTGAAGCTTTCCCCACCAACATGGATATGTAAGCCTGTGCTGTCATTTACCAGACCGCCTGCTTTTCTTAACTGTCTTACCAATTCCTGTAGCAGTTCAATATCAGGATAATGCAGGATTGGTGTAACCATCTCTACTTTGTAGGTTCTGTCTGATACCCAGTTCCCATTCTTACGCTGGGCATGAATGCTCGAGTCGTACATAAACTTCCATGTCCTTCCCTGCTGATCTGCTACTGAGTAAGCATCATAAGTACCACCGATGTACTCTGCCTCATTCTGGAAATATTTCGATGCTACAGTAGCCGCCCTTTTACGGCTCATACCCGTAAATTCAATTTCTACTCCGAAAGTATACTGTTTCATAAGTTTATTCATGACTGTGTCCTCCTCTTTTGGTGTGTGTACTATACCTCTGAGGAGAGAGTGGTTCAACATGTAAGTCTTACAAAGATATCAATATGAATTTGTGTACATCTGATACCCCACTCGTATCAATTGTGTAGTTGTTGTAGAAACAAAAACACACCGCACTGTAATCTTGTGCGGTGTGTATAATTTACCAATTTGCAGGGTCTAAACCTTTTACAGCCAACGGATAAAATTCTTTATAACTCATTATACTATAAACAGACTTTTTATTTGCTCCATCTATCCTTATTCTTTTATTTTGGGTTTTCTCTGCGATTAACTTGCGCAGGATATTTATATCAGGTGCATAAGCTGGAAAATTCAAAAACATAACTTCTTTTATGCCATCATGTACAAGATAGTACTCGTCAGATACATCCTTATTTCTGATGAATGCAACGTATTGTGCTATATCAGAATACAGATTGAGCAGGAATTTAATATTCTCATATTTATCCATAAACGTAGTATCATTCTTTGGAATTTCATCAGGTTTACTTTTATAGTTTACACCTATTCTACAACTAAAAATCCAATATCCTGTAAAGTCTGCCAATTTATCATGTAATGCCTGAAATTCATTTCTTCCGTAAACGGACTTATATCCCACGGTAGCAATGTATGGGGAATCTAAGTACAACAAGGTATCTTTGCAATTAATTTCTTTTCTGGCTACAACTTCTACATCCAGTTCATTGAAAGTTTTTATCTTATAATAATTATATTCATGAACAACACGTTTCCATATTTCTGTATTATTGCAAAATTGTTCCAGTGTTTCTTTAGTAATGCAGTTAGATAAATCTGCTCGAGCTCTGGCGTTAAAACAGCCTTGAAATATTAATGCAATTGCACGTTGGTATGCTGAAAAGGAATTCGTCTTTTTTACAACTTTGTTAAAATATTTAAACAATCCTCTGGAATATAGTATTTCTGGATGCTTAAAATCATCTACTAAAGAATTTACTTTATCTGCATACTTGGATATTTCACGCAAATAAATATAAATATCATAATTATAAATAGTCGGAAAATCTGGCACTTTGTATTTATTTCCATCAAATGGTATTTCAGGATGAGCGTCCAGATACTCATTGTATTTTTCATCCGCTTCTTGATACTTTTTATATGCTTTTGCATGGGAAGGTACTACTAAATTCCTTCCATCTTCAATCAATTTAGAAGATGAAACTTGTGGAAATAAATCTAAACAAATATCAGATTGTTCTGTTGATTCTGCAAGCCTGTGTATGGCGGTACAAATATCAGAAATGTCTTTTATAAATTCTTTATCATGATTGCATAATACTTCATAAATATGTGTCTGGTCAGGATCTGCATCATTAATGAAATACTGAGCATTTTCTTTTTTGGAAATCCCAACAGTTACTGCGCCTGAACCCCCAAATACATCGAGAAATTTATTGTAAGGTACTTGTTTTCCTAACTCGCTTACAAGATAAATTAGAGCCATGTTTTTCTTTCCCTGATACTGGAGAGGAATGATTGTCGGTGGTTCTAAATCTGCTAACTGTAAATAGAGCTGTGCATTAAAATCATTCTTCGGCGTCATCCCCCATTTAGTAAAAGAATTCAGAGATAATCCTATATCTCGGAGTACCTGCTTCTGAGCAATGTTATAGTAATCACCTTTACACAATTCATAAGCCAGTAAATAAACCGCCTGCTTGAACACTAATGGCAATGGTGAATTACTACAAGATTTTCTGAATTGATAATTCTTTAATACTTGCCGTAAGAGTTCAACTTTCTTGGAATAAAAAGGATTTGTTGTCACAAGTTCATATAAGATATCATATTCCTCTGGAGACAGTTTTGCGGCTTCGTATCTGACCGTACGTCGATAGCGTGAAGCAGGAACTTTCTCATTATAGTAGTTGTGAACTACTACAGCCTTAGTTTCATTGTCCATGGACATTTCCTCCGATAGTATAATTTGCTAAATTTAGTATAGCATATTGCAACTGTCGGAGATACAGAATGAGTCTAAATATATTTTGATTTTTTATAGAAACTACCTCTCAATGCCTTCTGTTATTCCTGTAAAAAAGCGAAGCGTCTTACCAGAAATAAAATAATAAAAAAGTAATGAGCACATATCCTCTACTGGGAATATCAATACTCATTACTTTTTATTCTGAGATGGATTTGATTATTTTTTGATTATTACAGGAATATGTATAGCGTGGAAGCCCCTTTCTTGCGGTATTTCCTGCATGTGTCGTGCGTTCAAGTCCCATCTTCTGCATTATTTTTTTACTCAAAAAGGAAACTGATACAGTTTCCTTTTTTTCTGTTCTTATGACACAAAAGACAT
>OFMI01001509.1_pt1 | contig 14402 bp, 13 predicted proteins | sample 1541741 | NCBI WGS metagenome assembly OFMI01 (sample SAMN04209219, study PRJEB22552) | human gut metagenome | biome: gut; material: feces | host: Homo sapiens | place: USA: Oklahoma | reverse complement strand
GGTTATTTATCCCCTTTCGGCTGCCTTCCACGGACGCACCGCAGATTTGCCAAACGGAATAGAAAAGTTTTTCAAAAAAGTTTTGAAAAACGCAAAATGCGCCCGTCTGCAAGTCGCAGACAGGCGCAAAGGAAATGTAAGCAGTATTTAGTTGAATTGACAGTTCATATTCATAGCCGGAATATCCCGTTGGTGGATAATGGATTTTTTTGATAATTCAAAAATAGTCGGATTATGTCGATAGGATATGTATTTCATGGCGGCTACCTCCTTTAGCCGCCGTATCTGTCAGCATTTAGTCGTCATTTCTTTTAGAGGATAAAAGAAACGGCGGCCTTGCTATTTATGCTGTATGGAAATTTGGTTTTTTGAAAAAAGAGCCGACAGACTGTGATTTCTCACAAGTCTATCGGCTCTGCGTCTAAGCGTCCGGCTCTTTAGTTACCATTTACTTTAATATACTTAGGGGGCGACAGCAATTCAACAACAATTAGAACCCCTGAGAGAATGGCTATCCCCCATAATACTTTTCTGATTTTCATAAATTGCTCCTATCTGTTTTAAGACGCTTTTGTTGCAAACTGGCTGTTATACAGGTCTGCATAAAAGCCGTTCATATCTAACAACTGCTTGTGTGTACCTTGCTCTACAATCGTTCCGTCACGCATGACCAATATTAAATCCGCGTCCCGGATTGTAGAAAGCCTGTGCGCAATAATAAAGCTGGTACGATTTTTCATCAAGCTGTTCATTGCCTTTTGGATTTCTACCTCCGTCCGGGTATCTACGCTTGACGTAGCTTCATCAAGAATCAGAATGGACGGATCGGTAAGAATTACCCTGGCAATGGTTAGAAGCTGCTTCTGTCCGACAGAAACCGCAGAAAGCTCGTCGTCCAGTACTGTATCATAGCCCTGCGGCAGCGTGCGGATAAAGTGGTCGATTCGCGCCGCCTTTGCCGCTTTCTTAATTTCATCAAGCGTAGCATTTTTCCGCCCATAGGCAATGTTTTCCGCAACGGTGCCATGAAACAGCCATGTATCCTGTAATACCATTCCAAGAATAGAACGCAGTTCCCGGCGGCTCATATCTGTTATATTTACACCGTCAATACTAATTTTGCCTCCTTGCAATTCATAAAAGCGCATTAGCAGATTGATAAGCGTTGTCTTGCCTGCTCCCGTTGGACCGACAATGGCAACTTTGCTTCCCGCTTTAATCCTTACGTCAATATCTTTCATCAAAATTTTGTCGTCTGTATATCCAAAACGGATATGCTCAAAAGAAATATCCCCTTTGGGCTGCGGCAGACGGATTTCTTTCGTTGTATCTGGAATTTCCTCCGTTTCATCCAAAAGCTGATAAACCCGTTCCACCGAAGCAAGCGCGCCTTGTAAGGTGTTCCATGTATAGGATAGCTGTGTAATCGGCTCGGAAATCTGATTGACATATTGAAATGCAGCCTGCACGTCGCCAATCGAAATATTACCGCTAATAACAGACATAGCACCCCGGACAGCAATTACCACATAGCCAATATGCCCCATAAAACGAACAAGGGGATTGATCGCATAGGTAACAAACTGTGCTTTCATTGATGTTTTTCTCAAATCTTCATTGAATGTATCATTCGCAGTTATCATAATATCCTGCATATTAAAGGCTTTCACAACTCTGTTTCCGGTAAACGCTTCTTCAATATTCGCATTTAAAGCGCCAAGTGCAGCTTGATTTTTCGCATAATAGCGGTTTGTGCGCATACCGACAACCGCAGCAACTACGATACTTACGCCTACCGTACCCAATGCAATCAAGGTCAGTTCTACACTAATACTCATAAGCATGGCAAATGCACCTACCAATGTAATAATAGAGGTAATCATTTGCGCAAGCCCTTCCTGCAAGGTATCGGACACCTTTTCCAAGTCACTTGTTACGCGACTTAAAATATCGCCCTTTTTATGCGTATCAAAATAGCGCAAAGGAAGTTTGTTCAGCTTGCTGCTGATACGTTCGCGGAGTTCAAGGCTTACCTCCTGCGAAACACTTGCTAAAATTCTTTGAGATACATAATTTAATAAAGTTCCCAATAGGTACAGAGCAAGCAGAAGCAGGATAATCCCGCCCATAGTAGAAAAATTAACAGAAAATACAGTCCCTTGTGAAACTGCCGCCTTTATGCCGTTGAAAATATGGTCGATTGCATTACCAAGCACTTTAGGGCTTAGAACGCTGCATACAGCAGACGCCGAAAGACATAAAAACACAATGAAAATCTTCCATTTTTTCTTCATCAAGTCCTTAAAAAAGCGTTTCATTGTTCCTCTGATATTTTCTGCCTTTTCGCCGGACATTTCATCTCCGCCAAATTCTACGCTTACCTGTGCTTCCAATTCATCTCTTTCATCAATCATGCTAATTCCTCCTCGCTTAACTGAGAATGGGCAATCTGCTGATAAACCGTACAATTCTTCATCAGCTCATTATGCTTGCCTTTTCCTACAATACGTCCTTCGTCTAACACAATGATTTGGTCTGCGTCAAGAATTGTGCTGATCCGCTGTGCAACAATGATAACAGCACTGTTTCCCACTTCCTTTTTCAGCGCAGCCCTAAGTTTTGCGTCGGTCTTAAAGTCCAATGCGGAAAAGCTGTCGTCAAAAATATAAATATCCGGCTTTTTAATAATGGCCCGCGCAATCGAAAGCCGCTGCTTTTGACCGCCAGAGAAGTTGTTTCCACCCTGGGAAACTCGGTAATCAAGTCCCTGTTTTTCCACGAAATCATCAATCTGTGCAATGCGTAGGGCATGATACATTTCCTCCTCCGTTGCATTTTTCTTTCCGTGGCGCAGATTATCGGCAATCGTACCGCTGAACAGGAACGCTTTCTGCGGTACATACCCGACTTTTTCCCGAAGTTCCTCTTGTGAATATCCACGGACATCTTTTCCGTCCACAAGAATACTGCCGTTTTCAATGTCAAAGAAACGCATAATCAAACTTGCTATGGTGGACTTTCCAGAGCCGGTACTACCAATAATCGCCGTGGTTTCGCCTTTGTTTACAGCAAAATCTATATCGTGCAAAACCGCTTCTTCTGCGTCTGCATAACGGAAAGAGACGTCCTTAAACTCGATTTTGGTATGAGCAGGAGATTTCCGATTTTTTCCACTTGCGGATTTTACAACAGAATGGGCAAACTCCGGTGTTGTGGTTAATACTGCACTAATACGGTTCGCACATGTCTGCGCCCGCGGGATAAAAATAAATGCAGTAAGCCCCATAACAAGATACATAAGCGTCAGCATGGAATATTCGATAATTGCCATAATATCGCCGATTTCCATGTTTCCTGCGGTAACTTGTTTCCCTCCAAACCACACAAAACAAACCGTACAGATGTTCATAATCAGCATAACCAACGGGAGAAGTGCGGCAAATATTTTGTTTGCTTTAATTGCAATCTGCGCATAATCCTGAAAAGATTTATCCATTCGTATTTTGTCATCTTTTGTCCTGTGAAATGCGCGGATTACTCTTACGCCAATAATGCTTTCCCTGACAGCCCGGTTAATGGTATCAAGGGAAGTCTGCATTTTTTCAAAAATCGGAATCACGCCTTTTCCAATCAAAACTGTAAGCAATAGAATAACTGCCATAAAACCTAACAGAGCAAAAGAAAGAGAAGCGTTTTTTGAAAACGCCAGTATCAATCCGGCCACTGTCATAAAAGGGGCGGGCAACAGCATTTCTACAATAATGGAAAAGGCCATTTGCAGCTGTGTTACATCGCTTGTGCTTCTCGTAATCAGAGAAGCAGCTCCAAATTGATTAAAGTCATTTACAGAAAATTTCTGTACCTTGCGAAACAATGACTTGCGAATGTCACACCCCATTGCTGTGGAAATATAGGTGGACATATACGTCCCCAAAGTAGAAACTGTTGCCGTTAAAAGGGCGACAAGCAGCATAAATCCTCCGGTTTTCCACACATAGCCCAAATCTCCCGCAACAATGCCGTTATTGACAATACTGGCGGTCAAAGTGGGGATATATAGGGTTCCAAGTGTCTGCCCAAACAGGAGCAGGAGCATGAGCGCCACCCGTTTTTTATAGGGCGACAGAAAATGTAATAATTTTGCCATTGAAAAATCCTCCTAAAAATAAGTAAAGCCGATAACCACAATGTAACGTGTGTTATCGGCTCTGCGTCTGTGCGTCTGGCTCTTTGATAATCGAAATCTGAAATTGTTTCACATTGATAAGTGTTCTTGTCTTGCATTTCGGGCAAAACAACGGAAAATTCTTCAGTTCCGTTGTTTCCAGTATTTTTAACCTTGTTTTACTGTGACAAGTCGGACAAATAATCCATTGTTCATTCACTATTTTTCACTTCCTTTTCCTGTAATAATGAAAAAAGTTCTTCCTGTAGCAGCAAGGATTGTTTTCGGGACAGAGCAAGATAATTTTCAATCTCCGTTTCCGTCATACGCAACAATGCGCGTTCTTCTGCTTCTAAAACTGGAGAGATACAATCATCACATAATGCGCGCCCTTTTTCCGTCAGTTGTACGGATTTACTGTTCCTTGCCACCGGGAGCTGTTTCAGAAAAACATACCCGTCTTGAAGCAACTTATTGACAGCAGAATTGATAGTCTGCTTTGGCAGCCACAAATATTCTGCCAAATCGTTTTGCGTAATGATTCCATCTTGTTCATAAAGATAGCTTAATATACTGAAAGCGGAATCGGACAAGTTTGCTTTTACAGCGAGTTTGTGATACAGTTCGCTTTCTTTTTTTTCAAGCTGTGACAACTCCTTGTAGGCCATTCGCAAGTCTATCATGTTGAAACCTCCTTTTTTCAAAATCCGATTTCAGTTTTTTATTATAAATCTGAAATCGGATTTTGTCAAGACCTTTTTATCCGATTTTATTTAATGAATTATTTAAGCTAATTATGGGAACTGTATAGACATATTCAAAAAGAAAGGTGAACAGTAAAATGTAATAGGGTGAATGAATATGGCAAAAAGACCTGTACCGTTATACGATTTTAAGGCTTTCGGGGCTGCCATAAAAGCCGCGAGAAAAGAATACGGCGAGAGCCGGAAAAAAGTAAGCGACGAGTTATATATTTCTCCGCGCTATCTTGCGAATATCTAGAACAAAGGACAGCAGCCGAGCCTGCAAGTTTTCTATGACCTCGTTACCCGTTATCACATATCGGTAGACCAGTTTTTCTTTCCGAATGATAACGCCGAGAAATCCACGCAGCGGCGGCAGCTTGATACTCTGCTTGATAGCATGAGTGACAAGGGCTTGCGTATCGTTGCTGCTACGGCAAAGGAGATAACGGAAGTCGAAAAAGAGGGCGAATGAGAACGTCCGGCAAAACTGAATAAGTTTTAGGAAGCGTTGTAATCTTTGCGGATTGCAGCGTTTTTCTTTTCCTGCGGGTGTGTTTGGCAAATTTCCGTCTTTATCGTGGAAGAAAGCGAAAAGATGAATAGCAAGCATAGGAAGCGGGTACCCACTTCCGTATTTTGCCCGCCCTGCCCTGCGGCAGCTCCGGCAAAATGCTTGTTGGGAAGTGTCCCAAACCCTCGGAACGGAAAGGAGCGTCAAAGCATGGACGGACGGAAAAGAACGGTGCAAATCAAATTCAGAGTAACAGAAGCAGAACGGGATTTAATACTGGAAAAAATGAAGCTGATACCCACCCGGAACATGGCGGCGTATCTTCGCAAGATTGCCATTGACGGGTATATCGTGCAAGTAGACCATACCGACATAAAGGCAATGACAGCGGAGATACAGAAAATCGGCGTCAACGTCAATCAGATTGCAAAGCGCGTGAACAGTACAGGCAGCGTCTACCAAGAGGACATAGAGGAAATAAAGGGGGTGCTTGCGGAGATATGGCGGTTACAAAGATTAAGCCTATTAAGGGAACGCTAAACAAAGCCCTTGATTATATCCAAAATCCGGCAAAGACTGATGAAAAAATGCTTGTGTCCTCCTTTGGCTGCTCCTATGAAACGGCAGACATTGAGTTTGCCTTTACTCTGTCGCAGGCGTTGGATAAGGGCAGCAATTTAGCCCACCATTTGATACAAGCCTTTGAGCCGGGAGAAGTAGATTATCAGACCGCCCATGAAATCGGGCGGCAGCTTGCCGACGCAGTAACCAAAGGGCAGCATGAATATGTCTTAACTACCCACATAGACAAGGGGCATATCCATAACCACATCATTTTTTGCGCGGTCAATTTTGTTGACTACCACAAGTACAATTCCAATAAGCGCAGCTATTACGGCATAAGGAATATGAGCGACAAGCTGTGCCGGGAGCATGGCTTGTCCGTTGTCGTTCCAAGCAGGGGCAGCAAAGGAAAAAGCTATGCGGAGTACCAGGCAGAGAAAACGGGTACAAGCTACAAAGGCAAGCTGAAAATCGCTGTGGACGCGCTTATCCCCCAAGTATCAAGTTTTAAGGAATTGTTATCCAAATTGCAGGCGGCGGGCTATGAGATAAAGCAGGGAAAATATATCTCCTGCCGCGCTCCCGGACAGGAACGGTTTACCCGCCTTAAAACCCTCGGCGCAGATTATACAGAGGAAGCTATCAGAGAACGGATAAGCGGTAAACGCGCCCGCGCTGCGAAAACTCCACGCGCAGATCGCGGCGGCGTTAGTCTGCTGATTGATATTCAGAATAGTATCAAGGCGCAGGAAAGCCGGGGCTATGAGCAATGGGCGAAAATCCACAATCTGAAGCAGGCGGCTAAGACCATGAATTTCTTGACGGAACATAAAATTGAGCAGTACGCAGAGCTAACCGCCAAAATTGCGGAAATTACCGCAGCAAGCGAACAGGCAGCGGACAGCTTGAAAGAAATTGAAAAGCGGCTTGCAGATATGGCGGTGTTGATGAAGCACGTCGCCACCTATCAAAAGACAAAGCCTGCCTATGCTGCATACCGCAAAGCAAAAGATAAGGAGAAATACCGGGCAGCCCATGAGAGCGATATAATCCTCCATGAAGCAGCGGTAAAAGCATTAAAGGCGGCGGGTATCTCCAAGCTCCCCAACCTTGCAGAGCTGCAAGGGGAATATACCAAGCTCCAAGAGCAGAAAGAAGCCTTGTACGCCGACTATGGGAAGCTGAAAAAGCAAGTCAAGGAATACGATACTATCAAGCGGAACATAGACAGCATTTTGAACATAGAGCGTCAGCAGGAACGGACAAAGGGAACAGAGCGCGGATAAATGAACACAAAAAAAGAGCGGACGCGGCAGCCGGTATGTTGGCCACCGCGCCCGTTTTCTCTATGGGTGTAGATTGTTATTTCTGTTACGCAGTAGAACCGCGATTTTAAGGGAACAGGTATTTAGATATTACCGCCCTGCAAAACGGCTGTCAGAGCCGCATAAAACAAGGCTTTTTTCGCCCCTACTGCGTAACAAGAGCGCGTCTTTTCCTCATGCGCTCGGCTGCCTGTCTGCGGGTAATCCGCTTTCGGCAATCCGGGCAGTATTTGACGCTGTTTGAAGTTGATACAAAGAACGCGCCGCACTCGGTACATTTCTTTCTGTCCTCAGTCTGATTGAGTTCTGCATACAGCAGCTTGTCGGCGGGAAGTACGGCAATCCGAAACCATTTGCAGAGCAGCGAATAGGAAATGAGCTGCGGGCATACGCAAGTGTCCCCGTCGTCCAGCAAGATACAGTTGCCGTTATCGCAGTTGCAGCACTCCCGGCGTACAAGGGCATTGACTTTCCGGCTTTGGGGCGGCGTCAGCCGCTTAATCCCAGTCATACTTCATCAGCGGGATAAACGGCAAGCCCCCGGTACTCGGCTTCGGTCAGCGCGTCCACTTTGGAAAGGGTGCGCTTTGCAAGCTCCCGCATATCCTCGTCCATAAAAGGCAGCGCGGCGGTCATGTTCTCTACAAGCTGCGCTTTGCTTCCGTCATGGTAAATGCTTAAAAGGTTTGTTTCCTCAACAGTCAATCTATTCATGCTCATACCTCCAAATCGTGATTTTTTGCTTTTGCGGTTTTCTTTTTCCCCGCCCGTTCTTTATCGGCTTTAAGCTGCGCCCGGATAGAGGGCTTTTCTTTGCCGCGTTCTTTGTCTGCCTTAATCGCTTCTGCAAGGTCAACAAGGGAAATTTGTTCCCCGGCTTTTACCTTTGCTTCCAGTTCGTCAACGGTAGGGGTGTTGTTGATGATACCGTCAAAGTTGTTGTCGTTCTGCTCGATTGTGTCCTCGACGTGCTTTAGCGGGTTTGCTTTTTCCGGCTGCTCGGCGGCAACGGCAAACGCCCTTGTGCCATTTCCCATAATCAGATATTTTCCGTCGTCGGATTGATGATGAAGCCCGTATCCGGCGGCTTCCATTTGTTCGCGGCTCATGGCGGTTACATAGAAAGTTCCCCTCGGCGTTTTGATTGTTTCGCCTGTTTCCAAATTATCGGGGGTAAGCTGTGGCTGCTTCTCATGCAAAAACTCCGGCACTTCCTTGTAGCCGAAACTATCAACATAATGCGCCGAGTCCTGTCCGTTCTGATGAAGCACTACCACGTCGGAAACGGAAAGGCTGTGTCCCTTAAAGTCTTTCGGGTGGTCGATATTGAAACGGGTGTAAATATCTTCAAGGGAAGTACCCGGCGTAAGCTCTGCGGAATAGACAAGCTCATAGTTTGCCTTATCAACCGCATTTCCCGCCGCCTGCAGGCGGTCGTAAGGCTCGAAGCGGAAGTCCCGCGTTTCGTCCCCTTGCTTTAGCTGATAAATGGAAAAGGTGTCTTTGTCGGCTTCGGCGTCCTGCACCTTTGCGTATAACTCCTTTACTTCTCCCTGCGTCAGCTCTCCGGCGTTCAGACCGCCCATGAGTTCCCGGCATTTTGCAAGGCTGCCGATATACAGCACGTCCCCGATTTTTGCCCTGCCGTTTTCCTGCGGGAGATAGGCTTGCAGGAAAAAGCGGTCGTTGTTGCCCGTTGTGCGGGGGTTGGCTTCAATCTTGTAAATGTACTCCGGCATAGCGGCTTTCTCCCTCGGCGCGTCCTGCGTCTGCGCCTGTTCCTTTTGCAGTTCTGCGATATGTCCGTCAATGGAATTGATAATCTCGGCGGCTGCGCTGCGGATCGTTTCAAGTGAGCTTTTCAGTTCGGATAGTTCGCGTCCGCTGCTCCACCCGGCAACATATCCAAAAGAATAGTCCGACGTGTCAAGCCCGTAGTGTTGGCAGACGGTATAGGCGACGCTTTCCGCTTCGACTTCGCGGGTGCGCCTGTCAACGCGGGGCTGCTCGTCTTTTGGGGCGTTTAAGTCAATGTCATGCAGCTTCGCATGGGCGATTTCATGGATTGCCGTTTTCAAGGTTTGCAGCTCGCTCATACCCTCGTCAATGGCAATGCGTTTGTCCTCCAAGTGGTAGTAGCCATGTGCGCCGCCCTCGATTTTTTCAAAACCGATAGGAACGGGGGAAGTCTTTTCAAGGGCTGCGAAAAAATCCTTGTAGCGGTCAACGTCGCCCGTCAGTTCATCGACGGCAATGTCGGGCAGCTCGCGCCCCTCGGTCTGGGAAACGTCAAAGACAGATACCACCTTATAAGCGGGTATCGTGATTTCCTTTTCCTCGGTTACGGGCTTTCCGTCCTTGCCGATAACGGGCTTTTGCGTGTGTGGGTCGATTTTCTCCATTTCCTGCTTGATTTTGAACGGCGACGGGGCAATGATTTTGATACCCTTTTGTCCTTTCATCACGTTTCGCCCAAAGTTGTTTTTCCATGCGTTAAAGCCTGCAATCAAGGAAGCGTCGGACTTCTGCATGGCGATCAGCAGCGTATTGTTAAAGCTGTAATTATGAAACTTTGACATGACGCGCAGATATTCCTTGTAACGCTCGCTGTCGAACAGCTCCATAATGCCCTGCTCCAAACGGTCGGTTATCTCTTTCAATTTTTCGGCGGGCTTTTCGCTCGTCAGCACGATAGGGATAACGGGGCGCGGCTCCTGCGGCTGCTCGGCGGCCTGCGCCGCTTTTACTCCCGGCGCGGCTGCGTCCATTTCTACCCTTGACGGGTCGGGGCGTGACCGCTGCGGAAAGCTCATAATCTTATATTCTTTCGGTATATCGTTTTCGCGCCCGTTGTACCATTCTGTAAAGGTGTTCTTGTTGTTGTAGATGTAGCCCTGTTCCGTAAAGCGTCCTCCGTCGTTGATAGCGGCGTCGCGCCCGTATTCCTCATACATGAAATACTTTTTTGCTTCTTCGGGCAGCTCCAATTCGTCCAGCTCGTCAATCAGATAATAGCCGTAATCTTCCTCGTTCTGGACGGTGGGATAAATCCAATAGCAATCAAGATTTTGTGCAAGGTTGATGAGGTCTTTTAAGTTCCCGGCGCGTTCCCCAAGCGTAACCGCCGCCGCAAACTTTTCCCTGTCCTCGTCCCGCTGCATATCAAGCAGGGTGGCTAAATAGTTCAGTTCGTCCATGCGCCCGCTTTGGATAACGGAAAGCGGAACATCAAAGGGGCAGCCCTCGGTATTCGCAAAACCATTGATAAAGAAGTCCTGCGGATTGTCTGCGGAAATACCGACGCTTTGCATTGCGTTGTGAAGCTGTTCCGTTGTGGCAGGCATGGAAAGCCATGTGCCGCCCGGTTCTCCCGTGTCAAAGCGGCTGCGGCTGTCAATCAGAATAGAAAATTGTTCGCTCATTCATTCGCTCCTTTCGTTTTTTAGAGGGTTTGGGAAACTTCCCAACAAGCAAAATCCCCGCTAATCTCGTCAGAGAAAAGCAGGGATTTTACGGAAGTGGGTACCCGCTTCCTATGCTTGCTATTCAAGTTCTTTGCCCTTTGAAATGGTTACTTTGTAATTCACATACTTGCCGCCCGTGTCGGCTAAAAGTACCGTTCCCTCATAGGTCTTGCCTGTTTTCGGGGAATACAGTTTTTTGATTTTCGCCTTGCCGGATTTCAGAAGCGTGGCGGCAATCTTCGGGGTAAAGGCAGTTTTGCGTTCCTCAAAGAAGCGGTCATTTTTCCACATGGCAAAGCTGCACTCTTTGTTGGAACAGTAGTAGTTTTTCCTGCCCTCATAGACATTTTCGCCGCAGCGGGGGCATTTGCCGATAACGGGTTTTTCCTCCTTGAAACGCTCCTTGTCGGTATCAGAAAGAAACGGATAGGCTTTTACAAGCTCCCGCGCCATAGCTTCAATGCCAGACAGAAATTCGTCGGGGTCGGCGTTGCCTTTTGCAATCTGCGTCAGATTGTTTTCCCATGCAGCCGTAAGCTGCGGAGAGGTAAGGCTGTCCGGCAGGACGCACACAAGGTTAGTGCCGTTTTTGGTAGGAAGTAGCTGCTTGCCCTTGCGTTCCACAAAGCCGCCGCCCACTAACTTTTCAATGACAGCGGCGCGGGTGGCGGGTGTCCCAAGCCCCCGGCGTTCTGCGTCCGGGTCGGTGTCCTCATTCCCGGCGCGTTCCATAGCAGAGAGCAAGGACGCTTCATTGTGGGGCTTCGGCGGCGTCGTTTCATGCTCCGTAACCTTTGCGGCAGGGTTTTCAAAGGTTTGCCCCTCGGTAAAGTTCGGCACATCTAAAACAAGTTCGTTTTCGTCGTCGCTGTCCGGCTTCTTTTTGAGGGTCGCCCGGTAAAGCCGTTCAATCTCTTTCCACCCGGCAGCGATTATCGCCTTTCCCTTTGCCGTAAATTCATGGTCGGCGCAGGAGAAAACAGCCATTACCGCTTCAAAACTGTGCGGCTCGGCGGTCGCCATAAGCAGACGCGCCCCGGCAAGGGTCAGGATATTTCGCTCGCTTTCCGGCAGCGCGGCAAGGTCAGCTTTTGAAAGCTCCATAGTGGGAATGATTGCGTGGTGGTCTGATACCTTTTTGCTGTTCAGAACGCGGGAAACTTCCGGCGTAAAGGAAACGCCCGCCATAAAGGGCAGCTTGCCGCATAGCAGCGCGATAATGCTTTGGGCGGTGCCGCCCATGTCGTCAGTCAGAAATGCGCTGTCCGTTCTCGGATAGGTCAAGAGCTTCTTTTCATAGAGGGTTTGCGCCAGGTCAAGGGTCTGCTTCGCGGTGTAGCCGTAAATACGGTTTGCTTCCCTCTGCAAAGAAGTAAGGTCAAAGAGCTTCGGCGGGGCAATGGTTTTCTTTTCTTTCACAAGGGAAGTACAGACAGCCGCCGACGCTTCGCAGGCTGCTTTCAGTCTGCTTGCTTCATCAGCGGCGCAGATCTTCGTGCTTGCCGCTTCTGCGCCGGGGAGCATAAGGCGCACATGGTAGTAGGTTTCTTTCTGAAAGCCTGTAATGGCAGCGTCCCGGTCTACAAGCATTTTGAGGGTCGGGGTCTGCACACGCCCCACGTTCAAAGTCTTTCCATACAGGCAGGAGAAAAGGCGGGTCGCGTTAATGCCGATAAGCCAGTCAGCCTTTGCCCTGCATAGCGCGGAATGGTAGAGGGCGTCGTATTCCCGCCCGTCCTTCAGATTGTCAAAGCCGCTGCTGATTGCTTCGTTTTCCATTGAGGAAATCCAAAGACGGGTAAAGGGCTTCTTGCAGCCAGCTACTTCGTAGACAAAGCGGAAAATCAGCTCGCCCTCGCGCCCTGCGTCGCAGGCGTTGACAACCTCGGAAACGTCGGCGCGGCGCATGAGGTCTTTTAAGATTTTGAATTGCTTTCCCTTGTCGGCAGCTACGGTGTACTGCCATTCCTGCGGCAGAATGGGTAAGCTGTCATAGCTCCACTTTTTGTACTGTTCCCCATAGGCGGCAGCTTCGGAAAGCTGTACCAAATGCCCGATACACCAAGAGATAACATAACCGTTCCCCTCGATATATCCGTCTTTCTTTTCCCTTACGCCAAGGGCGGCGGCAACCGCCGCCCCGACGCTGGGTTTCTCACAAATCACAAATTTCATTCTTCCTCGTCCTCCTGTTCGGTATCTGCGCTGTCAGTTTCTTCCTCCGGCTCGTCCTCGTCGTATTCGTCAAAATCAAACTCGTCAAGGTCGGTGCTGCCTTTTACGCTCTGCTTCGGTTTCATAAACTTAAAGTAGTAGAGGGCTGCGCCGCCGCCAAGCAAGCCTACGACAAGGAAAATCAAAAGCCCGCCCATGCCGTTTTGGGGCTGCTCCTGCTCGGCGGGTTCCTCCGGCGCGGCTTCCTTGCCTGTGCAGCTATCCATATTGACAGAGCAGACGGGGCAGGCGGTGTTTACTTCGCCCGCCTTGCATTTCTCGGTACAGTTGCAGACAGCCGGGGGCTGCTCGGTCTGTTCCTCCCCGATAATCGCCATAAGGTCGCTTTCGTCTACTTGATTTAAGAAGTGGACGGAATTTTCGCCCTCGGCTGCTCGGTCAACGATAATGTAAAAATAGTTGCCGCCTTTGCTTTTCACGACGATAAACTGCTTATCCTCGGCGGCGTCCCCGTCAATGTCGTCCACAAGGGTCATGTTGCCCTCCGGGGTTAAGGGCTGCGGCTCGGTTTCCACGATTACGCCGCTGTCGTCGGTTTCTTCCGTCGCGGGCGTCTGTGCAAAGGCGGTAACAGAAAAGCCGCCCATGAGCATAAGGGCGGCGCAAAGTGCGGTCAGGCTTCTAAGGATTTTATTCTTCATCTGCATTGTCCTCCTGTTCTTCGTAGTCGGCTTCCTCAGCGGGTGCGGCGGTCATGCCGGGGATAGTGCCGCCGGAAAGCATAGCGGAAAGCTCTTGCGGGGTCATACGCATGGCGCGTACAAGCTGCACAATTTCAAGATTTTCCGCTTCGGTTTTCTGCGCTTCCAGTCCACGCAGCTTGTTCTGATACTCCGTGATTTTTTCACGGGTTTTTTGGATTTCTTTGTTGATACGGTCAATTTTGCTCATAGCCATAAATGTTGTTCTCCTTTCGATTTTGAAAATAGGTTAGTTCCAGTTCATCAGCCCGTAGCCTTTGATACAGGCATAGTCAAGCGGGTAGCTTTTGATTTTGCAGGCGTCGCCGGAATTGCCCTCAACGGTATAGACGCGGCTTTCGTCCCTGCCAATCACAAGTCCTACATGGTCTGCGCTTCCGTCCAAGTCCCAGTCAAAAAAGATAGCGTCGCCGGGGGCAATGTTCTCATAGCCCCGCGCTCCCCATTGCCCGTGAGAGGTAAACCACGGAATACCCTGCGACTGGCAGGCGGCAAAGCGCGGCTCGGAAAGCCCTGCCTGCCCGTAGCACCACGAAACAAAACAGGCGCACCATTCCACACGGCTATTAAAGCCGTACCAACTCCAATAGGGGTAGCCGCCCACGTTGCCGACTTGCTGCTTTGCAAGGTCAACAATGGCGGTATTGCCGGGGCGGGTGCCGTTTACAAACTGTACGCCGCTTAAATCCTC
>OFMI01001500.1_pt1 | contig 14464 bp, 10 predicted proteins | sample 1541741 | NCBI WGS metagenome assembly OFMI01 (sample SAMN04209219, study PRJEB22552) | human gut metagenome | biome: gut; material: feces | host: Homo sapiens | place: USA: Oklahoma | reverse complement strand
CAAGATTTATTAATATTAATCTCCTCCTAGTTTTTGATAATAATTAGTTATCCTTTATTTTTTACAAACACATTGTAATACATTTCAACAAAAACTGCAACAAATTTAACAAAAATAACAAAATTCTACTGTTGTTTTGTGTATAATATACAATAATACGAAAGCAATAACAGGAGGTTGAAATGTTTAATTTACTCAACGAAAAAGAAAAGTATCTATATTACTGCAAACAATTTAAAAATCTAAGTGCTAAAACAATAAAGGCATATAATATTGATTTGAAACAATTTTGTAATTTTGTAAACAGCACAAACTGTTTTAATAAACAAACTTTATTAGATTATATCAATAGAATGTATAGTAGTTATAAGCCCAAAAGTGCAAAAAGAAAAATCGCTTGCGTAAAAGCTTTTTACAGATATTTAGAAACAGAAGATATCATTGAAATAAATCCGTTCCATAAAATTATCATAAAACACAAAGAACCGGCTAAACTACCAAAAACAATTCCATTAGACTATGTAAAAAATATTTTAAATTATTCGTATGAACAGTATTATTCCGCTGTTACTGAATATCAAATAGGAATAAGATTAAGGAACACAATAATAATTGAACTCTTGTTTTTCACAGGGATGAGAGTTTCGGAAGTATCAAACTTAAAAAAGGCAGATATCAATATTACAAATAACTCAATTAGAATTTTTGGCAAAGGCTCGAAAGAAAGAATTATGTGTATTAACAACAATATTTCTAAACTAATGTGCTTATATTTCACAAATTACAATACATCTTCCGAATATGTATTCGTTAACAAATTACATAATAAACTATCCGAACAATCTATTCGATTTATGTTAAAAGATTACACAAGTGCAATAGGAATTACAATGCACATTACGCCACATATGTTTAGACACACATTTGCAACGGAATTACATAATCAAAATGTTGATATAAGATATATACAACAATTTTTAGGACACTCATCTATATCTACAACTCAAATTTACACATATGTAAGTTCCAACAAAATTCAAGAAATATTAGACGCTAAACATCCGAGAAACTACATGAATATAGATGCGTTAAGGTTTACTTAAATATAATACTCTATTGACAAAATTACATTTTATTGTTAATATTATCATCATAGTTCACAGGAAAACAATCGTTTCGTTTAATAGGCGTTGCGGTTGTTTTTTTCTTTTTGTTAAACAAAGAAGCATGTACAATGTCACGAATAATATATAATATACGGGACATAGTAAATCAATATTTTCTATACAACATTGACTTTACAATAAACTTTTGATAAAATAATAGTAGAATAAAGAGACTATATAGATTGATGATTAACGGAAAAAATGGATACAATTGTCAAGATTGATGGACTTTGGAATGAAGGCTTTGCTATTGACAAATATGTAAAAAAGTGAGTATATTGGCGATGATATATTTGGTCATCCTCAGTTCAACACAACATATACGCCAATTGGAGAACTACTTCATTCAATGAAATATAATGGTCACATTAACACAAGTGAATCTATTGTTGATATATGTATAAAATTTCTTACTAAATGGTTATCAGATAAAAATATTGATATTATAATTCCTATACCACCTACAATCGAAAGAACCCATCAGCCGGTATATATGATTACAGAAGTTATATCAAATAAAATGCATATTCCATATGCAACCAATATTTTACAAAAAGTAAGCAAAATACCGGCTAAGAATATGAATAAAAGCAATAAAAATATGCACGGCTCTATTGCTAAACTAAAATTAGCAACAAATTATTGTAATATTCTTCTCGTAGACGATTTGTATTCTACAGGAAGCACTGCTAACGAATGTGTATCTGTTTTAAAGAAAGACCCATTAATTAAAAATGTATATTATTTAGCTATTGCAAAAACAAAATAGAAAGAAGGGAGTGAATACATATAAAAATTTTTATCGCAGGGGCAAGGTCAGTAAAGGAACTTGATTTTCCCGTTCAGAAAAGAATGTTATCTATTTATCAAAAAGGATATGATGTTTTGGTTGGCGATTGCTATGGAGTAGATTCTTCTGTTCAAAGATTTTACGCAAATCTCGGATATGATAATGTGTTTGTATATGCGAGTAATGGGTACGCAAGAAATAATATAGGTTGTTGGAAAGTTAAAAATGTTTCTGTTCCGTCTGAGGTTAAAGGTTTTGATTTTTACAAACAAAAAGATATCGCAATGGCAAATGAAGCGGATTACGGCTTGATGATATGGGATGGGCAAAGTCGAGGAACACTTAACAATATAATCAATTTGGTTTGCCAACATAAAAATGTATTATTATATTTTACTATGACAAACAAACTACTAGTCATAAAAACAATAACCGAATTGAATAAAGTTGTTTCTACATGTAATGTAAAAACACAAATGATGTATTCACAGTTGTTGCGAGAGAAAACTATTGATTCTTGTATATAATGCTAAAAAACATTGACAAAATAGAAATATTCTGCTGGAATAATCATATAATAGAAGTGCAACATGTGTTGTGCTTTGGGCTGAACGAGAGTTTCAGGTCCACCAAAGCGGCGGGGAGACTCCCCACTATTTTTTATGCGGTGATTATATGAGAAAATTAAGTATATTTGTCGATGAATCGGGTGATTTTGAGGTTTGAAAATAAATTTCATAGAGAAAAGGAGGAAAAAGACGATGTTATTTAAGAAAAGAAACAGTTTATCTACTAAAGAAATGAGTGAACTACTCGGTAACTTGTTGCCGAGTAGTTCACTTCTCTTATGTCATTAGACGGTCCATCTTGAAAATTTTGAATTTTTAAATAGTTATCATGTCCATATTTTTTAGAAAAATTATAAGCAATAACAGATTTAAAATTATTTTCTATCTTCAATAAATACTTTAATTGATTTATTTTAAAATCTTTACAAAACACAGTAAGAGCGTGAAGTCTCGGTTACTTGTATCCGAGATGAAGCTCTTTAAAAGATAGAGTGTATGTAATATTTTTTTACAAGCAAAATAGAATAATATACACGAATATATTGTATTTTCTTAACATATATGTTATACTATATGTAAGGAAGTGATATATATGAAACAATACATACACGCACGAACTTGTGTATATAATATAAATTATCATATTGTTTGGTGCGTCAAATACAGACGCAAGGTAATTACACCAACAATAGCAAATAGGTTATATAAAATATTAGATGATATAGGAAAAGATAAAGGTTTTCAAGTAATTGATTGTAAAGTAGGAGAAGCAGACCATATACATTGTTTTATATCTGCTCCTCCTAAAATATCGGTAACTCAAATTGTTAAATATTTAAAAGGTATAAGTGGTACAGTTTTATTAAAAGAGTCCCCTGAATTAAGAAAATTTTTATGGAAAGGGCAACTTTGGAACGGTTCTTACTTTTGTGAAAGCATAGGTTCAACATCCCAAGAAAACATATTACAATATATTGAAAGGCAAAAAAATGTTCAATTATGAACAGGGCAATAAAATATAGAATATATCCAAATGAAGAACAAAATAACAAATTTGTTCAAACCTTTGGATGCTGTCGTAAAATATGGAATCTTATGCTTTCTGACAAAATAGAATATTATAATAAAACAGGCAAAATTTTAAATACCACGCCTGCTGAATACAAAACTGTTTATACTTTTTTAAAAGATGTTGACAGTCTTGCTCTTGCTAATGTGCAATTGCACTTGCAGCAGGCATACAAAAACTGCTTTGATAAAAAAAGAAAAAAATGTACCGGCTTTCCAAAGTATAAATCATATAAACACAGTAAGAGAGCCTATACAACTAACAATCAGCATGGAACTATATCAATTATAGATAAAAAGTACATTAAACTGCCCAAAATAGGCTATGTAAAAGCAAAAATACATAGATTTCCTAAAAGTGATTGGAAATTAAAATCAGCAACAATTTCTCAAGACAGGGATGGTAAATTTTATGTATCTATATTATTTGAGTTTGATAAAATAACAGAGCCTGTTTCTAATCCAAATAAAATTATAGGTTTAGATTATAAATCAGATGGTCTGTATATGGATAGTAATGGTAAAGTCGGTACTAACCATAAATATTACAGAACATTACATAAACAATTAGCTAAACAACAAAGAAAACTTTCTAAAAAAATAGGTTCACGCAAAAATGAAGTTAAATCAAACAATTATTTAAAACAATTAAAAAAAGTAAATAAAATATTCAAACATATTACCAACCAAAGAAAAGATAATTTGCATAAAATATCTACTGAGATAGCCAATCAATATGATATAGTATGCGTAGAAACATTAAATATGAAATCTTTGGCAAACAAAGGTTTTGGTAATGGGAAAGCGACTTTAGACAACGGGTATGGCTTATTTCTTAATATGTTAGAATATAAACTATTTGAAAGAGGAAAATACTTTATAAAAGTAGACAAATGGTATCCCTCATCTAAAATGTGCAGTAATTGTGGTTGCATTAAAGAACTTACATTACAAGACAGAGTGTATAAATGTGAATGTGGTCTTATAATAGACAGAGACTTAAATGCAGCTATCAATATAAAAAACGAAGGACTTAGATTATTTTTACAAACAACCTAAATCCTTATTATAAATAACACTATATAGGGTAGGAACTATCCAAATTTACGCTTGTGGACATTGTGTAAGACTTATCTTTTGTCTCTAAGAGATGAAATATAAGCTGTAATGGTTGAAACAAGAAGCTCGGTAACTTGTTGCCGAGTAGTTCACATATATTATCCTAATATTTCTATCAAATTCATATAATGCATTTATTTCATCAAAACTTGCGTTAGTTTTATATATTTCATCAGATGTGTCTGTTTCAGGTTTCAAAATAAACAAATCTTTATATCCATTAATAATATTATAATAATTTTCATTTTCAAGAATTCTTTTTGTTTTAGAACCATTTTTAATTTTTACACCTCTGGACCTTAAAATTCTTAACTGAACATTATGAGTTTTAAATTCCTTCTTATTCATTGATACAAGCCTCACTATAAAAAAAGCCCCCGGGTCCGAAGAACACCGGAGGACGAACTGGCACATATTGATTGACTAAATTATACCACAAAAAACACTGTGTTGTCAATATAGATGTCATGCCATTTATATTATATGTATATTTTTATTTTTATATTCTTTTTTTTAATTGTGCATTACATTGAGGATTCGGGCTACCAAATACTTCTTCTAAATTGAACTCATTAGAAACATTAACAACACACTTTTTTGATTGAGAATATGCTTCAAACATAAGCTCTCTCCTTTCTAACATAAAATAACAATAATAAAATATAAAATCAGCAAATCATCGCTGAATAATTCAAAAGAGGAGGTTAATTTTATGTATAGCAAAATTCATGTTAAAAATCAAGACTTTTTAGACAAATTATTAAGTGATAACTATTGTGTATCACGAATAGAAAAAGATAATGAACTTCTGTATATAGTTGTTGAAGTTAACAAAAGAAATATAATCATTGATTATGATGCCGAAATTGGTTTCTACGAATTTGGAGACATTTACAAATATGTTGATAAAGACGCCCATACTGTGTTATATGCATACGGAATTAGACAATATGAAACAGGAGTTATCGAAAAATATTTAGACGCTGTTCCACCAGACGAAGAAGAAAATGATGGCTGGTGTATAAGTAAAATTACTGACAAAGAAGCTTTGATGAGTTGGGTTAAGGAAAATAAATTTACGATTAAAAAGCTCCAAACAACTCAAATTTACACATGTTAAACACATATTTTCTAAACAATATTGATTTCATTACATATATGTGATATAATTAATATGTATATAGAAACAAATTCACAATTTAATACAAAAAATGTAAGGAACACCCTATATATGGCGTGTTCCTTATTATTTTAAATAAACGCAAAATAAAAAGAAAGGGGAAGTTATGAGATAAAAAATAAAATATGGAAAAGAATTATTGCAGTAATACTTGCAATAACAACAGTAATCACTATGTTGCCTTTGTCAGTTTTACCTGTTTTTGCAGCAAGTAAAGTTGAGTCGGGGCAAACTAAGATTAACCTAAGAGAAGATTATGGTATTAAAAACAACAAGATTTATTCTGACAGTGGAGAAATACCAAAATACAACAAAGAACACGCAGACACTGAAAAGAATTACGCTCCAACGGGTAAGACAGACTTGCTTAAAAAGTATATAACTAATTATCCGAGTGATGGCGGTGATAATATTGAACCTTCTTTCGAGGATGTTCCTATTTATCGTGTTTCGAGACGGGGTGGTTATACAAATAAAGACACTCATGCAGTTGTTACTAATATAATCGACCCAAATAATATCGGTTCTTTTGTGAGTGCTGCGAATAAAGACTATTATGCAGCAGGCAGAGAAAATGTTCTTACACCAAGTGAGGCTCAAGACATTGCTTTAGTCCTCAACTATGGTTTTAAACAATTCACAACACGCTCAGGAGCAGAGTACAGAAGACAACAACTGTATTTCCTTGCTACACAGTGTTTGATTTGGGAGATAAGTGAAGGAAAAAGAAAAGGTTGGGGTAATGAAAAAACTAACTCTGACACAAGAAGTGAAAGTTATCCGATTAACGCAGGAAACAGAGAGAGAAGCAGCGAGATAAGAAACTCGTATAACCCTGATATGTCTAAAAAGGCAAAGTATTATTGGCACGATTTCTATTACACTGTTTACAATACTATGTTTGCAGGCTGTCCTGATTATTATGATGAGATATTGAAGGCTTGTGCGATGGATGAATCTATTCCAACCTACACTTTAAAAGGAAAAACACATGATTTTGACGAAACCGGCAATAATATCACTTACGAGGAAATGACATACAACAACAAAACCGGCAAATATGAACTGCGATTTACAGTAGATGAAAAGTTTATAGGTTCTGCTTTTGGTAAATATAATCCACAGTGGATGGCGTTACCTGTATACAATACAGAAAAAGGCATTGAGGGAATGTATGATGATACCTATTTGCCAAAAGGTACAAAAATCTACTCAAACCCTACTACTGAAAGTAAAGTTTGGGAAGCGGCAAGTTTCAGATATCATGTTCATGTCAGAGCAAGAACTTTAAATGGCTGGTATTATGTAAGGTATCAGTTATCAGACGGTTGGCATTACGGATATGTCAAAGCAAGTCAGGCAGAAAATCCCAATATATATTCACAATTTCATTTAAGTGTGAGCGGAAATGAGTTTGTTTTAACATCAAGCAAACCAATACCTAAAGGTGCATATCAGAAATATATTCAATGGGATAAAACTGTACCCGAAATATATAACAACGCTGCTTATTTCTCAGGCGATGGTGAAACAAAGAGTGGTATAAGAGGTTACATTTCGGGTGGCAGTGCTGCAAGACAAAGAGTGTTCTTAGGTATGTCCACACCAAATTACAATGTAACATTTAAGAACAATATAAATAATCAATCTTTTAATAAGACTTTTCCAAAAGGATATATTATTAAAGAAAACGATATACCTGAATTTAATGTTAATAATACAGAATATTCTTTTGTAGATTGGAGCAAGGGTATTATGAGTTTGAATACTCCTGCCGGAGAAGAAGTAACTAGCGATACGGTGTATACAAAAAACTACAAAAAGAACAGTAAAACCGTGACATTCATTGACAAAACAGATATGTCTGTCATTGCTGCTAAAACAGCTAATTACGGACAGAAAATAACCGTTCCAAATACTCCTGTTCACAGTGGATATAAATTCAAATATTGGAGCAATGGAAGTGTTGAACAAGATATCCAGTCGGGTAAATCATATTTAATAGATAATATGGCATATTATTACTTTGCTGAATATGAAGGGCTTTACACTGTTACTTATAAGTGTAGGGAAACAGGGGAGACACTTGCAACCTTCACGGGGACAAGTGGAACAAAATATACTGTACCTCAAGTAAAAGACAAACCCGATGGTAATTATGTTGATAAAAATACAGGTATGACTTACCCTTATGCTGATTTAAACATAAAATTTGCCGGTTTTAATACTGAAGACGACAGAAAGTTAGAAACAGGTAAAGAAGATACAATTACAAAAGACGAAACAGTATGGGTTGAATATTATTTATACAGCGATGTGACTATAAATGCATATGGTCTTGACTATGCAGATGCATCCGAATGGAAGTCAAGTATTCATAATGGTTCAAAAGGTCAAAACTATGTAGTTTATTCTGAAGAACTTGTAAAGGAAAATTCAGAATATAAATATACAAAAAGAGATTTTAAAGATATTCTCACGGGAGAAACAGACACAAGCATAGTTGCTCCAAATGGATACTATATTTCCAAAGTAAAAGTCAGCAATGGTAAAGACGATTTGGAAATTATTCCTGATATAGATACAAGGAAAGAATATACTGTAACTTCTAATTTGTATCCTTTTTCTCCAAGTCAAATAGAAATTTATTTTGAAAAAGTTGATACTTTAAAAAATATCAATATCCATTATATGACTGTAACAGATGAATGTGATTTTAACAGTCCTACAGCTAAATTGGTAGAAAAAAGACAAACATCACTTTCATACGGAACAAAAATCAATTTTAAACAAGGTACAATCACTATGGAAAGTGGAACAGTAGTTCCATATTATGAACCAATGGTGGTTGATAATGAAGTTATATACAAATACGCAGGAGAATATGGTTATATAACATCTTCCGGAGAATATAACCATATCAATTCTGATAAAACAGCTGAATTTGCTGAATTAAGCAACTATTATTTATATTCAGATATAGATATATATTTATATTATAAACAAACAGGCAAAGGTGGTTTAAATGTTAACATTTGGGCTACTCCTGAAGCAACTGACGGTTTGGATTTTACCAAAAACAATACAACTGTAAAAATCTATACATCTGATGAGCCGATTGATAAAAACCAAGTTTTTACAGGAAATGCAGAAGATAAGGTTTTAAATGATAAATTAACATTGTTTAAAGATTTAACTTCTGCCCTTATCCCAACTGAAAATACGGATAGTTTAGAATTTTTACCCGAACAATACCCATATACAGCGTCAGTTAAACTAAAGCCTGAAGAATTAGTAAGCGGCAAATATTATTATATTGTAGTTAACGACAACATTTACGACCATTTTTATTTTGACCCCGAAGTTTCAGGCGGAATAATATGGAATGGCTGCGAAACAACATATGATATTGTTGTAGATACAGGTCCATATAGACAAGATATAAAAATTATATCAAACAGATTACCTGCTTGGAATGCAAAAGTGTTGTATATGAATGAAACAGCATATCAAATGACAGCATTAAGCGGTATTTCTAAATTGATACTGCTTGAAATTCAATTTAAGAAAGGACAGATAACAAAAGAAGAATACGACAAAGGTGTAAAAGATGCATTTACTCCAACATGGCAATGTCCTGATTGTGGAAATTTAGTAGAAGGAAGTTCGACCTGTCCTAAATGCGGGGCTATAGGAGACACTGCTCTTGGTTATGTTTTTACTGACGAAGACGGCTGTGCGTCATTCTATACAGATGAACCGAACTACAAATTTACTATAATGGATGAATATTATAAAACCGGTATAAGCGATAGTTCAATTGCGAAACCTTCTTGGTATAATCATAAACAGGTTGATATTTACAAGTACAATAAAGATAATACAAAAACCTTGATTTCTTCTAACTCGGGAGCAAATACCACAAATGAGTTATCCGGTTTTTGTTCAGCACTTGCAAATGAAACAACTGCTAAAACAATTACAGGCAGTCAAAACTTAACAGTTTGTACTTTAACTAATGTGTTTGAAGATATAACTATAAATGTGTATAGCAACGAGGATTTAACAAATACAGATGTCGATTTTAGCTCCTACGAAGAAATAGAAGACAGAGATAGATTATTGATTTACAACAATCTTTACACTGACTTGGTTAATAATAAAGGAGAGTTTATAATTGATGAAGCAGTAGGTCTTAGCGGAGAACAATCTTACACAAATAAACTTACTTTTAATTATAACCCTAACATAACCGCAACACTTGCTCTTGAATTGGCACTTAATAACCCAAATCAAAAACTCAAGTTAATAGAGCCTTTAGCGAGTGGAATAAAATATATGGGCGATAGGTTAACATTTAATTTTGTAGCAGTACCCGATGACGGTTCAACCCCGTCAGAATCAGATATGAAACCTACTATGTATATTGGATTTAACGATATACCAACAACAGATGCTTCTTTTATTAACGATATATATCTGCCTAAATTTACTGTATACGCAGATAAGTATAGTTTAAATAAACCATATTTGTTTGTTGAACAAAAAATTCCTGATGGAATTATAAATGAATTCAACGAGAAACTTGCTGTCGCAGACCCTCTTGAATATGTTTCAGTTTCAAAATCTTATATGGCGGGTAGAAACAAGAAAGCTAAATATACTGTTACTCTGGAAAGAGCAGAAAATCAAAAGCAATATAATATAGGTCAAGGCTGGGGGCTTATTAAAGGAACTCCGTTCAATCCTCAAACCACAAAGACACCATCACAAGCGAACTACAGAATAACAATAACGCTTGATAACGAAACCAAACTAAAAGATAAATATCATTTCGAGTTAAAATATAATGAACATCCCGAAAACGAATTATATAGTTTGGCTAAGACGAATTATATTTCAACATCTTATAGTGTTTCAAATTCAGATAAACAAACAATTAGCATATTGCCGGTAGAAAACTCAAAACCATTTATAGGTGATGCAAAAAATGCTTGTGGTTTCAAAATGGCAGGCTTTGATGAAATGAAAACCGGTATTGTAACAAATATTGTTGACGAAAGAACAAATAAAGTTTTAGATAAAAGTTATTTTGTTTCGAGAAGTGATGTTCATGCAGACAAAGGAGATTTTGGCTGGACCGATTACGAACAGCAACTTGATATATTTAGAGATATAAACAGTACACTTGCCGGTGAGTATTCTTATTACACGGTTGAGTATTATCCAACTAAAAATATGCACGGACATTGGGATTGTGACAGTTCTCCTGAATATATATGGGATGATTCGTTCTTAACAATGTCTCCAATACTAATTCAAAACACATACGAGCGTAAACTCGGTTCTATAAAAGACAAAAAAACAAATAGGTCAGTTGAAAATGTATATCGAAGCATTGCTGATGAACCAATAACAGATTTGTACTTAAACCATACTGCAAGCATCTATTCAGACGAACTGAATAAATATGATTTTGATGGTTATGTAATTATAAAATTACATAAAGATAAACCACAATCAAACTCTGATTTTGATGTGTCTTTCATTCAACCTAACGCTGATTATAAATTTGATACAACTGTTGTTTCTTCATTTATGGTAAACAACAATACTGCAACTGCTTATACAGACAGTAACCCACTTAGCGTTGCATTTGATACTGATTTAATATATAAGGTTAACAACAGAGAGGCTAAGTTACCGTTATATGTAGGAAACAAACAGTTAGTTTTACCAAGCAATCTGAATAATATTACATATTGCAGATGGACCGTTCCTTCAAAAGACGAATTGCTTGAAAAAATAGCTCTTAAAGAAGGGGTAAGACAAAGTGAAATAGAACTTTTAAGATTTAATGTAACTGCTGTGGTGAGTGATACCAAGACTTCGTATGCTAAAAAAGACACAGGCGTAGTAACAATTGCTACGGAATTCAATTCAACTGTTCCTAAGTCCGGATATGATTTATATGGTGGAGACCACTTTATATACACTAAACCAACAGCTGATAAAGAGTATCATAATATCGGACAATGGCAAGAATATGTGTGTGAAAATGGAAACTTTAAATTGCTTAACAACACAGCAAGACTCGATTACACATCTAATTTACTAAGACCTGACGAGTTAACGCCTACTAAAGAAGTTAAACCGGATGAAAACGGTAACTATAAGTGGTTTACCAGAAGTGGTTACTCTGTAAGGACAGAAGTACACACTAAAGCATCAGTATTAAGCGAAAATGGCAATATAGTCAGTCAATCTTCTACACCTGCTCAAACAGCAGAAGTATATTATCCTGAGTTTAATTATATAAGGGAAAATGCAAAAGCTGAACCTCTTGTACACGACAAATCTAATAACATTTTTATCTTTAAAGATGTTCAAAACGCAAGTACGACTAAGAGCAGACACTATATACCGGTGTGGTTCCCGGATGCAGACTATCAAACACAAACACTTGTATCTGATATGTGGACCCCTGCGGGTATGTTAAGCTATTTAGGTATATCCAACCCAATAGGTATTCGAGGAAGTTTATTTGACGACTATAAAACACAACAATTAGCTTAAATTGTGTAAATAATAAAAAGCCCTGAACTGAGTTTAGGGCTTTCTTATAAAATATAGCAAAAAAAAAGGAGCGATAAAAGGATAACAAATGTATTAAAAGATGATAGTATATATAAAACTAATTATAAAAATTCAGCAGACGGTTTAAACCTGTTGGCAGATGTAAAAAGTAACTCTATAGCTGCAACATTTTTTGACCCACAATATCGTGGTATTTTAGATAAATTAAAATATGGTAACGAAGGAAAATCCAGAGTAAAAGAAAGATGTACCCTTAAACAAATGGATGAAGAAACTATTGTTAAATTCATTAAAGAAATTGATAGAGTCCTCAAAAATAGTGGGCATTTGTTTCTTTGGGTTGATAAATTTCACTTATGTCAAGGCATATTAAATTGGATAGTTGATACAAACCTCAATCTTGTCGATATGATTGTATGGGATAAAGGAAAAATAGGTATGGGCTATCGAACAAGAAGAAAATCTGAATATCTTATTGTTCTTCAAAAAGCACCTGTTAGAGCAAAAGGTTGTTGGACCGACCATTCTATTCCTGATGTGTGGGAGGAAAAAGTGCAAAAGGTTCATCCGCACAGCAAACCTATTGAGTTACAGCGTAGGTTGATTGCGGCTACTACATATGACGGAGATGTGATACTGGACCCTGCTGCCGGTGGATTTTCCGTGTTTGAAGCTTGTAAACTTTTGAATAGAGATTTTTTAGGTGGAGATATTCAAGAATATAATAAAAGGGAGGCTTAAATAAATAAACAAAAAGAAAAAGGTTATAATAGCGTCAGTTACAACTGTTGTTTTAATAGTTTTAATAATTATAGGTATTGCTTTAGGAACAAAACAGAGCGACAAAACAACAGAAGTAAAGCCGGAAGTGACAATAGATGAATGGGTGGAAAACTATGACTACACACCTAACGACAGTGGAAAAAACGCTAATGTGTATGAAGACAGAGCTTTGCCGCCTATTACATTGAAACAATAACAAAAAAAGAGAGAGCTGATTTTGGCTCTCTCTTTTTTTTGACTAATTGATTGTACAAACATCTTCAAAACTTGACAAGATAGAAATATAATATATAATATCAAAAGGAATTGTGCAACGGCACTCTAATCCGATAAGGAACTATTCTTAAGACATAGGCGGTTAGCCCCTTATTTTTTTACAAAAGGGGGCATATATATTTTTTTTACGCCCCTAATCTATTACATAGGGGGGGTGATATAATACAGGAATGTATTATCTATATGACTATAGTATTCTTTATTGTATATTTATTGTCAAAAGAAAAATAACCGCCCACAGCCAATGTAACGGTTATTTTATATCATTATATTTGGGCTAATCGTCTATTGAATAGCTCCTTTTTCATTTATAATTATACTGCCGATATATCATTTTGTCAATGGAATATACAAACTTGACAAGATAGAAATATAATATATAATATCAAAAGGAATTGTGCAACGGCACTCTAATCCGATAAGGAACTATTCTAAAGACATAGGCAGTTAGCCCTCTTATTTTTTTGTAAAAGGAGGGACCAAGCTGACTCCCTCCGATTGTAAACCTTTACTTACCTGAAAAATGGAATTTAGAGGAAAGGAGGGGATAAGATAACAGAATACATAATTGTATACACTGTAGCGACTGTATTTTTGTTTTCAGTTGCATCCGTAATCTCAGCAATAAGAAAATAATCGCCTTTCAAGTTCACAAAACAAAGTGCGATTATTTTTTTCTTTGTATTTGAGGGCTAACCGTCTATCGAATAGTTCCTTTTTCATATAATATTATATCATTGATACACAATTTTGTCAACGAAACATAATTTCTTTTTTGTTGCAATACTTTATGAAATGTGATATAATATATAATATAAGTTATATTATATTTAAAGCAGTTATTTCTTGGGAGATAACTGCTTTTTTTGTTATCTTTTATTTCAAAGTCATTATCTGTGAGGGTAATGGCTTTTTT